>SXGT01008233.1_pt1 | contig 24518 bp, 24 predicted proteins | sample 3176221 | NCBI WGS metagenome assembly SXGT01 (sample SAMN11356862, study PRJNA531348) | freshwater metagenome | isolation source: freshwater sample F1-120 | place: China: Fuxian Lake, Yuxi | collected 2017-12-25
CCAGGCATCGACTTGCCATTGCGATCTTTAACATCAAGTGCCGATTCGATCCATGGTTCATCGTGACGTGGACTCTTCCAATAGGTACGAATCGCCGTGCCATATGGCCAAGATTTTTGACGCGAGGTTCCGATTGAACGACCGAATCGCGAGTTCGCACCATCAGCAATAATCACATATTGCGCATGAATTGCAATAGTGCTTCCATCGACTTTGTTCGTAACTATCGCACCACGAACACAATCTCTTTCAATTATTGGTGCGATTGCTTCATGTTCTTCCAAAAGTTTGGCACCCGCATTTTGTGCGTTTCGTGCCACCATCATGTCAAGTTCGCGGCGACGCACGACATACCCATGTTGCGGATAAATCGGATGAGTCGGCCATTTCAACTCGAGTGCTTTGCCATGCGCTGTTGCACGAAGACCTTCGTAGCGATGAAACTGTGGCAATTGATCGCCCAGACCCATGTCGCCAAGCTCTTTAACTGCCCGTGGCGTTAATCCATCGCCGCATGTTTTCTCCCGTGGAAACTTTTTGCGTTCAATCACGACAACATCGTGACCAAGTCGTGCCAACCAAAATCCGGCAGCCGCACCCGCTGGTCCTCCGCCGACTACGAGAACTTCCGTGCGCAGCAATTGACGAACTTCGCCAGTATTGTCTTGCGCGAGTAGAACATCGTTTTGCATCTGGTCAAGGCTAAACAGATTTAGTTGTCATCTACTATTCAAACAGTGTGACGTTGCTCGCTGGTGGCGAACAAAAACTGTTTAGTTAATTATTTGCCGGTTGGTCGGGGGTCAGTCCCGACATGTGCGGGGGCGAGAGGCATTGAAGCGTAAGTCTCGGCAAGATTGTCAAAGTTAACCGAACCTGCTTCAAGACCGGCAAAAATCTCCGATTCCGGTGAACACCAGCGTTCGTATTCGGTCTTCCAATCTTCGCTTTCAGGATCAGCACCACTTAGTTCATAGCGTTCATGACAGACCACTCCAAGAATTTCTGCGTCAGTAAGACCACCACCGTACTTTTCACCCTGTTGTGGCATTGGGTTGCCGTTGTATGAAAGCAATTCGTGCGCGCCACCTTCTCGATCCGGGTTGCCATAAATCTTCAGACCCGCAGAAATATATTGTTGGGAGCCCGTGTAAACAAAATTAAGCATGTCTTCGATTTTTGGAAAAGTTTTGAGAACTTCTCCTTGATACAAGGCTCGACCAGCTCCACCGGCGCCGTTAGCGCCATGACAACCTGCACATGAACCGTAGACGCCCGCACCAACTGCAAGTGGACCCTCGACTATTTTTTCTTGTGGTTGAATTGCGAGCACGTACAACAGCGCCCAAAGCGGCAACAAACTCAAAGTAGCCATCGCCCAAAAAGGAATCTTGACTCGCGTCTTTGCTGCGACTACGTAACTCGGGTCTGGCGGCGGTGGTGGCGGAGCGCTCACAACCTGCGGCACCGGAGTTGGTTTCGCTTCGGCAGTTTTTACCAGAATATTTTGTGCGTCGCCGGATGCATCTGTGGCAGGTGCTTTACCAGCAGCTTTGTCACGTGCCTCTTGAGCACGCTTAAGTAAATGCTCGGGTATACCTGCCACTGCGCTCCTCGGATTTTGAATTCTTGATAATGCGTTATTCGCTTACTTTGCCCTAATAGGTTAGACGCAACTCGGGCTGATGCGAGAAGTTCACTAGCGCACAACCACTGTGGCGACGTCATGAGCCATGTTTAGTTCGTGCATCTTGCGTTGAGCATTCGTGAAACTTAGTGACCAAAAAGCCATGCAGTATTTGTCAAAATAACGAGGATTATTATCAGTCGGATTATCTTGCCGACTAGGCTCAAAATAGATTTCACGAGGAAAGGCAAGCCCTCATCCGATGCTCGCAATTGACATTCTCAGATGGCCTGGAGTTAATCAGGCTTTTATTTTTTCGGCGCTCTTAACGACCTCGCTAAGCCTCGTGATTATTCCAATTGGCAAGCGTCGAAGCTTTGATCGAAAGGCAACCTGGGGTGAAGCCATGCTCGGCTCAGCTTACGTTTTCTTGGTTCTGTTTCTTGCGTTCGGAGTAGTTCCGCACCAATGGATTGATCACGCCGACAAAGATCTCGGATGGCGTAAAGACAAACTCGTCTACGGACCATTCGATATTTTGAAGTCGGACACGATCGGTGGAAACTTTCCAATAACGATTAGTTACGAGGCGATTCGCGACATCATCGTTGTGGTGATTCATGTCTTCTACATCGGCTTGATGATTTATTTGTTTAGTTGGTGGCAGAAGCGCGGAGAAGTTGTGTCCAAAGAGGTAGCAACTTCAACTTACGGACGTCCACTCGTGAAGAGAAGTTGAGCCATGGCAAAAACTGACGCAAACCCACCGATGATGCCCTATACCGATGACTATCATCTCGTTGAAGTAGACGCTGAATATCTGAACAAAGCGGTCAAGCCGAAGCAATTTATACATATTGATCAGTCAGAGTGCATCATGTGCGAAGGCTGCGTCGACATCTGCCCGTGGAAATGCATCTTTATGGTCTCGCCCGAGGCAATTAGTCAAGCCGACGGCACGGAGTTGCCTGGTGATGATCCTTCAGACAAGGTCGTATTTATTATTGACGATGATGTTTGCACGCGTTGTGCGTTGTGCGTGGATCGTTGTCCGACCGGAGTAATTATTCTCGGCAAGGTTGGCGTTGCGCCGGCAACTGGCGAAACTCACATGCGGACGAATAATCACGGCTACTCATATGGAATGCGTTTTTAGAAAATTAGAAATGGAGATTCGTTAAATGGTAAAAATTCTCGAGCAAAAATCGCGTTTGACATTAAAAGATCGCACAACAAAATTAAATGAATCATTGCAAGGCAGCCAAGCGTGGACCTCGATCTTTCGTCCCGGTTCGATCTTTCGCAAAGGGTACTCTGACTCTCCAAGAAATCGTTCGTACGTAGTCATGAACTCCGTGCTCTATCACTTGCACCCGGTAAAAGTAAAACGGCACGCAGTGAAAGTTAGTTACACCTTGTGCTTGGGTGGCTTAAGTTTCTTCTTGTTTATTTTGCTGACAATCACCGGAATTTTCTTGATGTTTTTTTATCGTCCAACATCAGCCAATGCGTGGCAAGACATTCAGTCGCTGCATACTTCGGTGACGTTCGGACTGATGGTAAGAAATATGCATCGCTGGGGAGCCCACTTGATGGTGTTGGCAGTGTTCTTGCACATGGCTCGCGTTTTTTATCATGGTGCGTATAAAGCGCCCCGCGAATTCAATTGGGTAATCGGCGTAATTTTACTGACACTGACACTCTTGCTTTCGTTCACCGGCTACCTATTGCCTTGGGATCAACTTGCCTTATGGGCCGTGGCGGTGGGTACCAACATGATGGGCTACTCACCGGTAATCGGTTCTCAGGTTCGCTTCGTCTTGCTTGGCGGAGTCGAAATAGGACCAGAAACACTTCTGCGTTGGTATGTGTTGCACGTCTTACTTTTCCCATTCGTCACTGTCATCTTTCTCGCGATCCATTTCTGGCGCGTGCGTAAAGATGGCGGAATCTCAGGACCACTCTGATGGCCGGCATTCCAGAACATCTTTTAAAGCGTGCCCAAGAGGCACGCGAGAAAGCCGCGGCTGAATCCGCAGGTGCATCTTCACCAACTGTGGCCAGCAGCGATGCAGGTTCACGAATTCCGGCTGATTTGCTTGAGCGGAGCAAAGCGGCTGGAGGTGCCGTTGCTGTCGCAGAAAAGCCCAGTGCTCTAGTCGTCGGAGCGCCAACAAACGGAAGCATTCCTTATGGAGCCGGACCTGGTGGACATACCCAGCGATTGCTGACTGTCGTTAAGTCCGGATCGATTCAAGATGTCAAAGCAGTTCCCGTGGACAAGGTTCACACCTGGCCACATTTATTGGGAGTTGAATTTGTTGCATCGCTTGCGTGCACTGCATTTGTATTTATGTTTTCGTGGTTTGTAAACGCGCCGTTGTTGCAAGCAGCAAACTTCAATCAAACGCCGAACCCATCAAAAGCACCGTGGTACTTCCTTGGATTGCAAGAGTTGTTGACGATGTTTCATCCAATGATTGCCGGTGTGACAATTCCCGGAATGGGGATTATCGCAATGATGTTCGCGCCGTATTTGGATCGCAATGAATCAAACCGTCCCGAAGATCGAAAGTTTTTGACGAGTTTGTGGACGGTCCATTTGATGTTTTGGGCGGTACTCGTAATTATTGGTTCGTTTTTCCGCGGTCCTGGCTTTAACTTTGTCTTTCCTTGGCGTGAAGGCATTTTCTTTGAATTGTGATCGGATCATTACTTAAATGAACTCAACTTCAATCATCACAATTGCGATCGCAATTTTCGCTTTGCTCGGTCTTGGCGTCGTACTGACTGCAACTCGTCGCTCGGATATCAAAGGTGTCGGCTCACTGTCGCGTGAGACTCGTAAGCGAGATCGAAACGCGGCGAAAGTTGCACGCAACTCTTCGCGCGAGGCAGAAAATCTGGGTGTTGAGAGTCGCAATGCGATAGCAGTTCTGCCGCCACCCTCAATTGAGGCTTGGGTTGCACCAGATGCCGAAGCACTTGGTGAAACACGGCGTGCGTTTTTAAATCGAGCCACAGTAACTCTGATGAGTGCAAGCCTTGGCGGCTTTGCCGCAGCGCTTATTGCTTTCTTGTGGAAGGGTGCCGAAGGCGGCTTCGGTTCAAAAATCAACGCGGGCAAGATTGAAGATGTAGTTGCCCAGATTCGTGCTGCCGATGGTTTCCTGTATTTGCCCGAAGCGCGCTCGTGGGTCACCGAATACCCAAAAGAAGCGATTTCAAAAGCAGAAGCCGCCTATGGTGGCCAAGGTGCAGTTTTCTCCGGAATGAGTGCCGGTGTCGTTGCGTTGTATCAGAAATGCCCTCATCTAGGTTGTCGAGTCCCAGAGTGCAAAACTTCTCAGTGGTTTGAGTGCCCATGTCACGGTTCGCAATACAACCGTGTGGGTGAAAAAAAAGGTGGCCCTGCTCCCCGAGGAATGGATCGTTTCGGTGTTTCAGTAAGCAATGGAATGTTAATTATTGACACTGGCTCAGTCTTTGGTGGACCACCAATCGGAACCAATACAACAGGTCAAGAAGCTGAAGGCCCGAACTGTGTTGGCGCAGAGGGAGGTCACTAAATGGCTCGTGCAGCAATGATCGCCGATACAACGACAACTATCGCGTGGGTAATTCTTCTCGTTTCTGTGCTCGGTTGGGTTATCTACGGTTTGGCCAACATTCGTTCGGCGAAACGCGAAGTTGGCTCAGAAATTAAACTTGCGGCAAACCGCAAGCCGTATTACGACGACGAACGTCTTGAAGGTGAAAAGATTGAGCGTACCCAGTTGATTGGTCTTGCGTTTCTTGCAATAGTCACGGTCGCTTTGCCCCTTTATTGGATTCTCGAGCCTGGTCGAATGGTCGGTGCCGAAAAAGAATTTCAACACCAGTTCGAAGAGTGGGGTAGTGGACTATTCGCAACTACGTCAGATGGCGGTTATAACTGTGCAGGATGCCACGGGGGGATGAAAGGTGGCGGTGGAGTTGCGTCGTATGCACTCACTGATCCGAATACAGGTGAGGTCAAACAAGTCAATTGGAAAGCACCTGCGATAAACACGGTTTACTATCGATACAGCGAAGAAGAATTCAGATTTATTTTGAATTATGGTCGCCCGTTCTCGCCGATGTCTGCGTGGGGTCTTGTCGGTGGTGGACCTTTGAACGAGCAGCAAATTCAAACGGTTCTTGATTATGTCAAGAGTATTCAGATTCCGCGCGATGAAAATGGCAAACTACCCGAAGAGAAACAACAAGAGATTCAAGCCGAAGCAGAGCGTTTGGTTAAGGCAAAAACTTATTCCACCATTGGCGAGGCTTTGTTCAATTTGGATCTTGGAAGTGGAAACTTTTCGTGCGCCCGCTGCCATACAAAAGGCTGGTCGTACGGTGAACCACAAATCACTGGTGGCGGTGGGCTTGGTCCAAACCTCACAGGCGGTTCGGCCGTTCGTCAGTTTCCACAACGCGACGAAATGATTGCGTTCATTAAAGGCGGCAGTGAACTTGGCAAAAGATATGGGCAACAAGGACAAGGTTCGGGTCGAATGCCTGCATTCGGACTCATGCTCACAGATGAACAAATCTCTGCCGTCATCGATTATGTAAGAGGATTGTAAATGTTGTCGCTTCTTGCGATTAATTGGGAGCCAGAATTACGCGGAATTGTTATAGTTGCGATCGCTGTCGGCGTTCTTGTTGGTGGAATTTATTTAGTGGTCGGTACGAACCTCGGCGCACGCCTAGGTTTTCTGGTTGTTCTTGCCGGATTATTCGGCTGGATGGCGACCATGGGTGGGATTTGGTGGACCTACGGGATCGGACTCAAAGGTCGAGAGCCATCCTGGGAGCCTGCCGAGCCGACAACGATCATTCGTGATGCGTCATTTTTGCCGGGCGCAGAAATCTTGGAATCGCCAGTAACTCTTTCTGGCGATGTTGCGAGTGATGCAGCAGCAGTTGCTTTGGCGTTAAAAAATCAAGGTTGGTTGCTACTTGCAGAGTCCGACACTGGTCGTGGCCAAGCGGTGGCTGCGTCTGATGACATCATTCAGCGAGAAGCCGAAGAACTTCAAGCGGGTGAGTATCTTTCGCTCGCTGTTTACAACAAGGGTGGCGACCGCTGGCCGAAAATAAATGATTCTCTCGACTTCTTTGCATTTTTTCACAAACCTCGTTTTGCGTTGGTAGAAGTTGCACCAGTCCTTCCTCAGCGCACCGAACCAGGACGCGCACCCGCAAGACCGGTGGTCGATGAGACACAACCGCGTCGCTATATTCACATGATTCGGGATCTGGGTAGCAAGCGCCAGCCTGCGATTTTTATCACTCTTGGCTCGACGATTATTTTCTTGTTGCTCTGTCGAATCTTGCATCAAAGAGATTTGACTTTGCGTGAGAATCTTAATGAGCAGTCGCCCGCAAAGGCATAGATTGTGGGTCAGTATCTTCCGATCGTTGTTCTGACAGTACTCGCAATTTTGTTCGGCGCGGGATCAGTAGTCGCATCAAAACTGTTGGCGCCGCGGCGTCCGAACTCGGCCAAAGAGGCGCCATATGAATGCGGAATCGTGCCGAGTCGAGAGGCACCTGAAAGATTTCCTGTGAGTTTCTTTGTGGTTGCGATGTTGTTCATTATGTTCGATATTGAAATTATTTTTGCGTATCCGTTCGCAGTTGCAAGTAGCGAGCTCGGAACTTATGGATTCTGGGAGTTCGTTGCGTTTAGTGCCGTATTTTTTGTTGCATTTGTTTACGTTGTCGCTCGTGGCGCACTCGATTGGGGTCCGATCAACAAGCCGCGTCAGCTGTTGACGATTGATGATGATATTTTCTCGGCCTCGCGCACTTCTACCACAACTATTCGCCGTGTTGGCCTTGACGGACGTAGCGCCGAAAAAGTTTCTTCGTAATGGGAACGGCTCGCGATGTTCTAGACGACGGCCTCGGCGGTCTTGAGCACAACTTTCTTACTGGTCGTGTCGAAGATCTTGTCAAATGGTCTCGCTCACGTTCGAGTTGGGCTGCAACATTTGGCTTGGCATGTTGCGCGATCGAAATGATGGCTTCAGGCACAGCACATTACGATTTAGCGCGTTTTGGTATGGAAGTATTTCGCGCATCACCGCGTCAAGCAGACATCATGATCGTTGCGGGACGCGTCAGCCAAAAGATGGCCCCCGTTTTGCGGCAGGTCTACGACCAAATGATGGAGCCGAAATGGGTTATTTCAATGGGTGTTTGTGCCAGCAGTGGTGGAATGTTCAACAACTATGCGATCGTCCAGGGTGTCGATCAGATTGTGCCCGTCGATGTTTACGCACCAGGTTGTCCACCTACTCCTGAAACTTTGATTCACGCGATCGAAACTTTGCATCAGTTGATTGAAGACGGTCAGATTATGAAGCGTCGCGCCTCAACTGGTGCCGGAGCGCAAGTTCATATTCAAGAAATCCCTGCCGGCTCAATAACGCCAGTCATTCTCGGAAAACGTTGAGCAATGACGCAAACTGCTGGCCGCATTGCCGATGATGTTCGTTTTGTCGCGAAAGCTGACTACATAAAAACTCTTTCTGCGCTGCGCAGCGAAGGTTTTGAGATGTGCGCTGATTTAACTGCGGTTGATTTCTTAACTCACCCGGGTCGACCGCTAGATGCCGAAGTTGCAAGTCGGATAACGCTCGAGCGCTTTGAACTCGTCGTGAATTTGCTCTCACTTTCGCAGCGCCGCCGTTGCAGGTTGCGCGTGCAGATCTCCGAATCAGATACATCGATTGATTCAGCGTTTGATCTTTATCCGGGCACAGAAGCGATGGAACGTGAGGTCTACGACATGTTCGGGATCACTTTTACGGGTCATCCGGATTTGACAAGAATTTTGATGCCAGAAGACTGGGTCGGGTTTCCGTTGCGCAAGGATTACTCGCAAGGCAATATTCCGGTTCAGTTCAAAGGTGCGGCCTCGTGACAACTACCGAAAACGCGACCGAAAACACGACCGAGAAAGTCGTTTCGGCAATCGTTTCTGCGGGCACTTCAGAAGGCGGCCAAGAGTTACAATTGCGCGCCGACATGTCGGCCAAGGCTGTGCTTCGTGAGTCTGGTGCAGTTTTGCGAATGAGTGAGTCGCAGGTTGCGTCACTGGCTGATACTCAAAGCGAAGATCAAACAATGATCATCAACATGGGCCCGCAGCACCCAAGCACACACGGAGTTCTGCGTTTGATGCTCGAACTAAAAGGTGAAACTGTTTTGCGTTGCAAGCCCGTGATTGGATATTTACACACCGGAATGGAAAAGACCGGGGAATCGCTGACATATATGCAAGGTGGCACCAATGTCACGCGAATGGATTATGCGTCGCCATTAAACAATGAACTTGTGTTCTCAATGGCCACAGAGAAGCTTCTCGGTATTGATGGCGATATTCCAGAACGAGCCGTGTGGATTCGAATGTTGCTCTCAGAACTAAATCGCATCAGCAGTCACTTATTATTTATGGCGACCAACGGCATGGACATTGGTGCAGTGTCAATGATGCTCTATGGCTTTCGCGAGCGCGAAGAAGTGCTGCGCTTCTTCCAAAAAGTCACGGGCTTGAGAATGAACCACAACTTTATTCGTCCAGGTGGAGTTGCAGCAGATCTTCCGGCTGGGTGGCGAGATGATGTGCTTGGTTTGTTAGATGCATTACCCGAGCGGTTAGCCGAGTATGAAATTCTAATGACAGGTCAACCGATCTGGCGCGAGCGACTTCAAGGTGTCGGAGTAATAACTCGTGACGAGGCAATTGCATTAAGTGCAACTGGGCCGATATTGCGCAGCACTGGTTTGGCTTGGGATCTTCGTCGCGATTTGCCATATTTGCGCTACGAAGAAGTTGAGTTTGATGTCATTGTCGGCAGTTATGGCGATGCATTTGATCGTTACTCGATTCGTCTCAATGAGATTCGTGAGTCAATGCGAATCGTTCGACAAATTTTAGATCGCATGCCGCAAGGCGATTATCGAATTCAGGATAAAAAAGTTACTCCGCCGCCACGCGGACGCATTGACGAATCTATGGAAGCATTGATTCACCACTTCAAAATTTTCACCGAAGGATTCAAAGTACCTGAGGGCGAGGCTTATGTTGCAATTGAAAGTCCTCGTGGCGAGATCGGCTGTTACATTGCCAGCGACGGTTCATCAACCCCGTATCGAATGCATGTGCGAGCACCGAGTTTCGTGAATATTCAGTCGATGCCGTTGATGATGCATGGCGGATTGATCGCTGATGCGGTGGCTGTTATATCTTCTGTCGACCCTGTTCTTGGTGAGGTTGATCGATGAGTCGTTTAACCGAGAAAAATTTGGTGATTGCAAAAGAAATCATCGCCCGATATCCGCGGACAAAATCGGCCTTGATTCCGTTGTTGCACTTGGCCCAAGAGCAAACTGGTTACATCAGCCGTGAAGCAATGGTGCATTTGGGTGAACTCGCTGGCGTCACATCTGCCGAAGTTTATGGCACGGCCTCTTTTTATGAGATGTTTCGATTTGAACCAATCGGAAAGTACTTGATCAATATTTGTGGAACGTTGTCGTGCGCCTTGATGGGTGCCGAAGAACTGATGCATCACGCCGAAAAGCGACTCGGGGTCAAAGCAGGTGGCACAACTCAAGATGGTATGTTCACACTCGCTCATGCCGAGTGCCAAGCGGCGTGCACCGAAGCCCCATGTCTACAAGTTAATTATCGCTATCGCTTGCGAGTTTCACCAGCAGATCTTGACAACCTGATCGACGACCTTCAAGGTGGAAAGCTGAATGATGAAATTCCTGCACACGGTGTACTTTCAAAAGTTCGTCAAGTGATACCCGCTGATCGGGCAGTCGGTGCGGTCGCTCCAGAAATTGTCACCGAGTCTCCAGTTTGGTTAAACGGCAAGGCTGCATTGTGAGTACGACTTTCAAACACGCTCCCGGTTTCGTATCTGGTGACCGCCCAAAAATCGTTACCTCGCGATTTGAATTCGCGGACTCGTTCACCATTGAGCGATATTTAGCGACAGATGGTTACAAAGGTTTACGAGCAGCTTTATCTCGTCCTGCAAACGAAATTCACGATGATGTAAAGAGTGCAACCGTTCTTGGTCGTGGTGGAGCGGGGTTTCCTGCCGGAACAAAATGGGGACTAACCCCACAGCAGGTGTGGCCGAGATATCTGGTTGTCAACGGTGATGAAAGCGAACCTGGCACCTATAAAGACCGATTGCTAATGGAACGAGATCCGCACCAACTGATTGAAGGTTGTTTGATTGCGTGTTATGCCGCGGGATTGTCGCAGTGCTTCCTATATATAAGGGGTGAAATGGCAGTCGCCCAAGAGCGTGTGGCTGCAGCGTTGAATGAGGCATATGCCGCGGGCTATGTCGGCAAAAATATTCTTGGCTCAAAATTTTCTGTGGATATTATTTTGCACTGGGGTGCGGGTGCTTATGTCGTCGGAGAAGAAACTGCGCTGATTGAAAGTCTCGAAGGAAATCGGGGTATGCCTCGTTTGAAGCCGCCATTTTTTCCGGCGGTAAACGGCCTTTATGGTCAGCCAACGATTGTCAACAACGTCGAAACTTTGGCAAATTTACCGTGGTTGTTGTGCAACGGTGTTGCCAAATATACGGCGATAGGCACCAAGACATCGCCGGGTACGCGTATGGTTGCAGTTTCTGGACATGTCAAGCGACCAGGAGTTTTTGAAATCATCAACGGTACGACAACATTTCGTGATCTAATTTTTGGCGAAGAGTTTTGTGGTGGAATTAAAAATGACAACAATCTGAAAGCGTTCGTCCCAGGTGGGGGTTCGGCTCCATGGTTCACGCCCGATCAATTAGATCTGCCGTACGAAGCAAGTCAAGTTGGGCCAGCGGGTTCGATGCTTGGTTCGGGCGCAGTAATGGTGATGGATGAGACGACGGATATACCTGCCGCCGCGCTAACGCTCACACACTTCTATGCGCATGAATCTTGTGGCAAGTGCACGCCATGTCGTGAAGGTGGAACATGGCTAGAAAGAATTTTGCGTCGCATTGTTGACGGCAACGGCACCGATGCCGATCTGCAGCAACTTCTTGAAGTCGGGGCGATGATTTGTCCCGGTGATTTTCCGCATGCGGCAAACGACAAACTAGGTCTGACTGCCGTGCCTTTCCCTTACAAAATGACGACGATCTGCTTTGTCGGCCCGTCGGCTTTCGCCCCTGTGCACTCTGCATTGACTCTATTCAGAAGCGAATTTGAGTCGCGAGTCACGAAGCGTGTAACGATCCCTGTCACGGCAGTTGCGCCGATGACGAGTGTCTTCACAAGTGTGGTTCATTAATGACGATTGTTGATCCAGAAAAAGTAGTTGTTGATCCGAATGTCATAAACATCACAATCAATGACAAGCCGGTTTTGGCCCGCAAAGGTGAAGTAATTATTGCTGCCGCCGATCGCACTGAAGATTTCATCCCAAGATTTTGTTACCACCCACGCATGAGTTCGGTAGGCATGTGTCGACAGTGTCTCGTTGAAGTTGAAACACCCCGCGGACCAATGATGGTCGTGTCGTGCATGACTCCAGTTGCTGAAGGGCAGATTGTCCGCACCGCAACAGACACGGTCAAAAAAGCACAAGAAGGTGTGCTCGAGTTATTGCTCGCAAATCATCCACTTGATTGCCCTGTTTGCGATAAAGGCGGAGAGTGTCCGTTGCAAGACCAGGCGTTCAGTCACGGGCCAGGCGAAAGTCGGTTTGTCGAAGAAAAGCGTCACTACGAAAAACCAATCGCAATCAGCGACATCGTTTATCTGGATCGCGAGCGTTGTATCTTGTGCGATCGGTGCACGAGATTTGCCGACGAAGTTGCAGGTGATCCTCTGATTTCGTTCACCAGTCGCGGCAATGACACTCAGGTTTTAACATTTCCCGAAGAGCCTTTCAGCAGTTATTTTTCTGGCAACACCGTGCAAATTTGTCCAGTAGGTGCATTGACCGCAAAGCCTTATCGATTCAAAGCCCGTCCATGGGATTTAAATGGAACCGAAACTACTTGTACATCGTGCTCGGTCGGATGTCGCATGGTTGTGCAAAGTAGTCGAAATGAACTTGTGCGATATCAGGGAGTAGATATCGACCCAGTTAATTGGGGCTGGTTGTGTGATCGCGGTCGCTATAACTTTGAATCAGTCAATTCAACGCAGCGACTTACAACTCCATTGATCAAATCAGATTCGGGTCTTGTGCCAAGTTCGTGGTCGGTCGCTCTTGAATCAGCGGCAAGAATAATTCGCCATGCACTCACAAAGGGCGCAGATTCCGTGGCGATTCTCGGTGGGGCACGAGGCACCAACGAAGATGCATTTGCTTGGGCAATGTTGGCCGATGAATTGAAGATCAATCAACGTGACTCGCAACTCGGTGACGGTTTAACCCCTGAAATTTTCAATCTGGCACAAGCAACAATCGACGAAACTTGTGCAGCCAACACGATCATTTTGTTGGCTCCTGATCTGAAAGAAGAACTACCGGTTCTTTATCTAAGAATTCGAGATGCAGCACAAAAGCGCAACTCACGAATTATCGAGTTTTCCTCGCACGATTCGGGCTTGACACCATATGCGTGGAGAAGTGTTGCATTTGAACCAGGCCATCAGGCCCAAGTCGTGCGTGAGACGTTAGAAGTTAAAGAAATTAGAGAGCAAATTGCGCGTGGTGAAGTCGTAGTCGTGCTGGGTCGAGCAAATTTAGCCGAGAACGAAGCATTTACTTTGCATGCTCTGGGCGAAGTGCTGCATGCGATTCCGAATGCAAAAATTCTTCCTGTTTTACGCCGCGGCAATGTTCGTGGTGCGGTGGCGGTAGGTCTTACTCCACAACAAAACTCTGGTGATGCAATCGATATTTTGACGAAGGCTGCGGCCGGCAAAATTAATTGTCTTATTCTGCTCGGTGCAAATCCACTTGCCGACGTCGCCGATTCGATACTTGTGAAGCAAGCACTATCGCAGATCAAAAGTGTTATCAGTGTCGATACTTTTGTCACCAATTCAAATGAAAATGCAGATGTTGTCTTCCCGGCGGCCGCATTTGCCGAAAAAAATGGCACAACGACCAACCTTGAGGGTCGCGTCAGCAACGTCACCCAACAGATCACCCCACGCGGCACATCGCGTCCCGATTGGATGATCGCCACCGAACTTGGTCTGAGCCTGGGGGTAGACCTCGGTGTTTCGAGTCTCGATGAGTTGCACCAGAAAATGATTTCGACAATCCCAGAGTTTTTTTCTTGTGGCAATAAGTCGGCAATTCAGAGTGACGGCGTGCTGATGGTTCATGACGCATCAGCGACTATTTCGCGAGCGTCAGTCGTCTTGGTAGATCGAAACTCATATAGTTATCGACTAATTGTGTCTCGAACAATGTATGACACCGCTCAGTCAACTATCACCAGTAATTCGCTTGCGGGGATCATCACCGAGTCAACAATTTATGTTCACCCGTTAGATCTTGCTCGTATCGGTGTCGTAGATGGCACAAATATTCGAGTTGGCGTTGATGAAATAAACATTGTTCTACCGGTTAGGGCCCATAACGGAATCAATCGTGGTACTGCTTGGTTGCCATACAACCACACAAATGTCGATATTCGTCCATTGTTGAATATTGCGGCAGATGTAATCGATGTTCGGATTGAGCAAATCAAGTGATCGCTCTCGACAGTCTTTTGTCAGACGAAATACTTTGGGCGCAGTTACTGATCGTATTGTTGAAAGTCGTAGTTGTATTTGTTGTCGGACTTTTGGCGACGATGTTGATGGTTTGGTTTGAGCGCAAGGCAATTGCTGGAATGCAAAACCGTATTGGGCCAAACAAGACAGGTCCGTTCGGTATTATGCAAACTCTGGCAGATGGCATCAAGTTATTTTTTAAAGAAGATTTGATACCAAAGCGGTCAGATCGTTTTGTCTTCGCACTCGCGCCGTTTTTGTCTTTTGTCCCGGCGTTTTTGGCTTTTGCGATCATCCCTCTCGGCGGCGACTTTCGCAACGGTAATGGTGGTGAAGTCACTTGGTTCGGTCAGGTAACAAAAGTTCAACTAGCCGACCCACCAATTGGAGTGTTGTTCGCCCTCGCAATTTCGTCGATTGCCGTTTACGGCATCATGCTTGCAGGTTGGTCAAGTGGATCTAAATATCCACTAATCGGTTCGGTGCGAGCGTCGGCACAAATGGTGAGTTACGAAGCGGCACTTGGCTTGTCTTTGGCCTGCGTGCTGTTGCTCTCGGGCACACTCTCGACAAGTGGCATCGTTGCGGCGCAAGAGAAGATCACTCAGTGGAATGTAATTTCAACAGGCATCGTGCCGTTTATTATTTTTCTCATCGCTGCGACGGCAGAACTAAACCGTCCACCATTTGATTTGGTTGAAGCCGAGCAAGAACTTGTCGGTGGCTTCAATACAGAATACTCATCGATTCGATTTGCACTGTTTTATCTTGCTGAATTTATGAATACGGTCACGATGTCGGCGCTGATCGTCACCCTGTTCTTTGGTGGTCCACAACCAATTGCAATCGGCAACTTTGTATTTGATATTCCGTTGATTCCAAATGCTCTCGAGGGCACACTTTGGCTGCTGGCCAAAGTACTTGTATTTCTTTACGTTTATATTTGGTTCCGCGCAACTCTTCCACGATTGCGCTACGACCAATTAATGGATCTTGGTTGGAAGGTGCTCATCCCTGGTGGGCTTGGCTGGTTCATGTTGCTGGCATCACAACGCATGGCTCGACAGAACGATTGGAATATCATTTTGGTTACATCCATCTCGGTCGTCGTGATGGTCGGGGGCTATCTACTTTTGCAATCAGCATTCACACAAAGCGCGCGGCAACGCGAGACACAAGGATCAATGTTCTAATGGGATACCTCGGCGGATTTGTAGTCACGCTTCGTCAACGCGGAGTAAAGAACCGTGTTACAACCCAATACTCGGGTGGTCGGGTATTTCGTCGCAACAAAAAACGCGCGGTCAAGATGGACGAAAAGCTCGACAAGCCAGAGCGTCTGCACGGTCGTCATGTTCTCAATCGTTACGAAGATGGCATGGAGAAATGTATCGGATGCGAGTTGTGTGCCGCAGTTTGCCCGGCCAAGTGCATTCATGTTCGTGGCGCCGACAATGATCCTATGAAGCCGACTTCACCCGGTGAGCGCTTCGGTTGGATTTATGAGATCAATTACCTGCGTTGCATTCACTGTGATTTGTGCGTCGAGGCGTGCCCAACTGAAGCGATTACCGAAACAAAACTTTTTGAGTACTCATTCATAAATCGTCAAGATGCCATTTATACAAAGAGTGAACTTCTCGTTGATAACTCCGGAAAACCCCAGCAACTCACTTGGGAAGATTGGCGCGAAGGCGAGGATCAGAACACCTCAGGATGGATGCGAGCAACTGCGGCATCGGGTGATGCGAACTTCACTGGAGTCATTTCTTGGAGTGGTGAATTGGGATACGGTATTCGACCAGCAGAAGACAAGAGCGAATAATTGGAACTCTTTGTTTTTGGCTGTGCCGCATTGATGGTTTTGATTGGTGCGGTTGGGGTAATAATCCGAAAGCACCCGGTACACGCAGCGTTAAGTTTGGTGCTGACACTTTTTGGTGTGGCGGTTTTATTTGTTATTCAACAGGCACACTTTCTCGCCGCCGTACAAGTAATCGTTTACGCTGGCGCGATTGTTGTGCTGTTCTTATTCGTGATCATGTTGTTGGGCGTTGACAGAGTAGAAAATCTTCGAACTGAACCGCTAACAACCCAACGCCCACTTGCCGTGATCGTCAGTCTGGGCTTAATTGGAGTTCTCGTTGCCGCCTTTGCGACAGGCAGCGGGGTATTGAATGAGCGTGGCGAAGGACTGAATATTCCGGATTTACTCAATGACTCTGACGCAAACACAAAGCAACTCGCACAATCCATTTTCTCTCAATATGTTGTCGCATTCGAAGTAACTTCGGTGCTACTAGTTGTTGCAGTTGTCGGTACGGTTCTTCTTGCGCGACGAACCAAAAATTCAGTGACCGAGAATCCATAATGTTTGGACTATCCCTCGAGCCAACTGCATCCTGGTATCTCGTGCTGAGCGCAGTGCTCTTTGGCATAGGAACATTTGGGGTTCTAGTTCGTCGTAACCCGTTGGTGATGTTCATGTGTATCGAGTTGATGCTCAACGCCGTGAATCTCAGTTTCGTCACTTTGGCTCGACAACTAAACGACATCAATGGTCAAACGATCGTATTTTTTGTCATGGTGGTTGCTGCCGCTGAAGTAGTCGTAGGTCTTGGCATCATTGTGGCGATCATGCGCAATCGAAATTCTGTTACCGCTGACGACCTTGCCGAGCTGAAGGGCTAGTCATGCTCGACTTGATTTGGCTGATACCGGTACTGCCGCTTGCCGGGGCTTTAATTAATTTAATTCTGGGTCGCAAACTTGGCGACCCACGCGCAGGTTGGGTTGCCACACTCGCAACAGCCTCGTCGTTTCTAGTGACGGTAATTGCTTATTTAGAGATGTTGGGGCTTCCTGCCGAAGAGCGCAGTCATGTTGCAACGATGTTCTCGTGGATTCGAGTCGGCTCGCTACAAGTCGATTTTGCGGTATTGGCCGACCCACTCAGCATCGTCATGGCGTTATTTGTCACTGGTATCTCAACTTTGATTCATCTTTATGCAATCGGCTATATGCATGGTGATACCAAGTTCTCGAAATTCTTTTTGTATTTGAATCTTTTTGTTTTCAGCATGTTGATGCTTGTTCTTGGCGAAAATCTGCTCGTCACATTTTTAGGCTGGGAAGGTGTTGGCGCTTGCAGCTATTTCTTGATTTCATTTTGGCACACACGCGACAGCGCGGCAGTTGCCGGTAAAAAAGCTTTCGTCACTAATCGCATTGGTGACTTTGGTGTAATGGCTGCGATGTTTCTGGCATTCAACGGTCTTGGAACCCTTTCGTATCAAGCAATCAACGAATCTGCGCATAGCGGTGAACTGGCTGCCGTTACTGCAACAGCGATCGGACTCCTGCTTTTTGTCGGCGCTTGTGGTAAGAGCGCACAACTTCCGCTTTATCTTTGGTTGCCAGATGCGATGGAAGGCCCGACTCCAGTTTCGGCGCTGATTCATGCCGCAACGATGGTGACCTCGGGTGTGTTTTTAATGACTCGCATGAGCCCTGTTTTGCACGCGTCATATGAGTGGGTGCCAACGGTGATCGCCGTAGTCGGCGCCGCCACTGCGCTTTATGCGGCAACAATTGCCGTTGCTCAAAACGACATTAAAAAAGTTCTTGCCTACAGCACCGTTTCGCAGTTGGGCTACATGTTTTTAGCAGTTGGTTCTGGTGCGTATGTTGCCGCAATTTTTCATATGGTGACCCACGCATTTTTCAAGGCGTTATTATTTCTCGGTTCAGGTTCCGTTATTCACGGCATGCATCATGAGCAAGACATGCGTCGTATGGGCGCGTTACGCAAAGTCATGCCTGTTACCGCTTTCACTTTCATTATCGGCTGGCTGGCAATCGCCGGAGTGCCTCCGTTCGCTGGTTTCTGGTCGAAAGATGAAATTTTGCTTTATGTTTACGCAAATAATCGTGGGCTATATGTTGTTGGCTTAATAACTGCGCTTTTAACCGCGTTCTACATGACACGACAAGTAATCATGGTGTTTTACGGCAAAGCAAAATGGAATGACCACAGCGCCGAACACGGTTCACACGGTGACCTAACACCCCATGAGAGCAATTGGGTGATGTTGACGCCACTTGTTGTGTTGTCGGGTTTATCCGTAATCGGTGGTGCGATGCAATTGCCTTTCAGCAAAAAGTTAAATTTTCTCGAACGATGGCTTGCGCCAGTTGTCGAAGAATCCGAGGCGCATATTGGTGAGACCTGGGCGTATCAAAATAAATATCTGTTGTTAGTCGTAGCGATTGTTGTTGCGGTAGTAGGAATCGCAGCGTCAATTGCGGTTTATGCAAAATCGTGGATCAAACCAATCGAGCCTAAAGTTCTTGAGCAAGCCTGGTATTACGACAATGCCACAAGCCGTCTGATCGCGGGGCCTGGCGCACAAACATTTAATTTAATCGCGTGGATCGACGCCAACATCGTTGACGGCACTGTCAACGGAGTCGGCAAGTTGATTCGAAATATCGCAACATCATTGCGCCGGGCTCAAAGTGGTTTCGTTCGGGCTTACGCATTGTTGGTCACTTTTGGCGCAGTTGTTATTTTGGCTTGGTTCTTTCTGCGGGGAGCACTGCTGTGATCGCTGCAAGTTCGGAAGTTCTCAACTTTCCAATTTTGTCTTCGCTCGTCGTGTTACCAGTCATTGGTTCGATCGTCGTGGCACTACTTGGTGGATCGCGCCCCGAGTGGATGAAATTAGCAGCATTGACTTCTAGCGTCTCAACTGCAGCGCTTTCGCTGTGGTTGCTAGCCGCATTCAAGTCTGGTGAGGCGGGTTTTCAGTTCGTATCGAGGCATGACTGGATTAGCCAATGGGGAATTTCATGGCATCTCGGTGTAGATGGTATTTCTTTGTTTTTGATAGTGCTCACCGGAATCTTGTTTCCTCTAGTGATCGTGGGTATTGATCCGCATCACAATGAAGCTTCATATTTTGCTTGGATGCTATTACTGCAAGCTGGGGTAATGGGTTCGTTCTTGTCGCTCGACCTGTTTTTATTCTTCGTGATGTTTGAAATTGTTTTGGTGCCGATGTATTTCTTGATCGGCGGTTGGGGTTACGACCAGAGGGTGTACGCGGCAACAAAATTCTTTCTCTACACGATGGCGGGCTCGGCGTTCATGCTGATTGGAATCATCGCAACAGTTGCGATTGCAAATCGTGACCTCGGTGTTGTGACATTTGATCTTGTCAAAATTGGCGAAGAAGCAAAGTTTTCAACGAATACGGCACGATGGCTCTTCCTTTCTTTTGCAATTGCCTTTGCCGTCAAGGTTCCACTTTTTCCGTTCCACACTTGGCTGCCCGATGCTCACACACAGGCCCCGACTGGGGGTTCGGTAATTCTTGCTGGTGTGTTGCTCAAAATGGGAACCTATGGTTTTTTGCGATTCGGAGTTTATTTGTTTCCACAGGCCGCGATGTGGGCGAGACCAGCGATATTCACTCTGGCAGTAATCGGAATCATCTACGGCGCAATCGCAGCAACGATGCAACGTGATCTAAAGCGATTGGTTGCATATTCCTCGGTTGCTCACCTCGGGTTCATTGTCCTTGGAACCTTCGCCCTGAGTTCACAGGCCGTAACTGGCGCGGTAATGCAAATGGTCAATCACGGAGTCTCGACAGGTGCATTATTTTTACTCGTCGGCATGATTTACGAACGTCGCCATACTCGTGAAATTGCCAACTTACGCGGTATTCAACATGTTGCGCCAATATTCGCTGGCGTATTCACGGTGGTCATGCTTTCATCAGTTGGTTTACCCGGTCTCAATGGTTTTGTCGGTGAATTTTTAATTCTGATCGGATCATTTGGTCCGGCACGTTGGTGGACAGTGGTCGCCACCGTCGGAGTTATTCTTGCTGCCCTTTACTTGTTGTGGGCATATCAACGTGTATTTCATGGCGAGCCTGACGAAGCCAATTCATCTTTCAAAGAACTCACCATGCGTGAAGGTCTGTTGATGTCTATTTTTGTCGCGATCATCGTGGTATCGGGTATTTATCCAAAACCAATTCTTGACAGAATTGAACCAAGCGTCGCTGCACTAATCGAGCATGTAGAAGGACAAACGAAGTGAACGATCAAATATCCGAATTTGTTGGCCCCGCAATTGATTGGTTCTCGATTTCGCCGTTGTTGGTTTTGCTTTTCGGCGCGCTGTTTCTTTTGCTTGTCGGCTCGTTGACTCCGCAGTGGCGACGTGGTTGGTACGGATTAGCCAGTGCGTTAACGGCAAGTGCCGCAATTGTTTTGTCAGTATTTTTGTGGCGTGATGTTTCAATTTCTGGTCCAAAACTTCTTATTGGTGGCGCTCTTGCCCTTGACCAATTTGCTGTGCTGGCGTCGGTTGCAATTTGTTCCGCGGTGTTGCTAGTGAGTCTGGTGACTAGTGACCATCTGGCAGGCGAAAACACCGATATGCCCGAGATTTATTCCCTTTATCTAACTGCGGCAATCGGCGGAATCGTGATGGCTGCCGCAAACGACCTGATCGTGTTATTTCTCGGTTTAGAAACTCTAAGTTTGTCGCTTTATTTATTGGCGGCAAGCAATCGCAAACGTGCGGAAAGCCAAGAATCCGGATTGAAATATTTCATACTTGGTGGTTTCGCATCGGCTTTCTTTTTGTATGGTGTCGCACTGACATATGGCGCGACAGGTTCGACACGTTTAGTCGACATCAATTTGGCACTGAATTCTTACATCACCGTTCCGCGCAACGACACTTTGCTGTTACTTGGTGTTGGCCTGATGTTGGTTGGTTTTGGTTTCAAAGTTTCTCTTGTGCCGTTTCAATCCTGGACCCCGGATGTTTATCAAGGTTCACCAACTCCGGTTACCGCGTTTATGGCTTCAGCGGGAAAAGTTGCCGCACTTGTTGCACTGGTTCGGGTTTTTGTAACTGCGTTTCCTTCGCGTGCGGATGATTGGGGTCCGGCAGTTTTTGTATTGTCAGCACTGACTCTTGTCGTTGGATCAGTCGTTGCCGTCGTGCAAACCGACGTGAAACGAATGCTCGCGTACTCGTCGATCAGTCACGCTGGTTTCATTCTTGTCGGTCTAGAAGTATCCTCACATCGATCTTCGCCCAATGTCGGTGATGGCTTGATTGCAATCGCTGTTTATGTGGTGCTGTACGCCGCCTTGGTTGTCGGCACATTCGGTGTCGTCACGGTTGTTGTGCAAAAGTCAAATGATGGTGTTGCCTCACTTGATGCTTTTAAAGGCATTGGCAGAAATAATCCCGTGCTTGCGCTGGCGATGACGGTTCTTTTGTTGGCTCAAGCAGGTGTGCCCTTGACAAGCGGGTTTGTCGCCAAGTTCGGAGTGATTCAGGCTGCAGTAAGTGTTGGCAGTTACGAACTTGCGGTGGTCGCGATGGTGTGTGCTGTCATCGCGGCGTTCGTCTATTTGCGGATCATGGTCAGCATGTGGCTGAGCGATTCGACGGATTCTGTGTCAGTTGCAGTGCCTTTGTTTTCAACTATCGCCATTGCGATCGCAGTTGCCGTAACTTTAGTGATCGGTGTTCTGCCGAACCTGTTGCTTGACCTAACTTCTGATCTCACTCAACTCGCCATCAAATAAACCGTTGTAAAAAAATCTGCTAACAAATTATTTGCGATGTATGGCGTCAATAAAGCCTTCAAATAGGTTTTGCTGATCTACTTCAGTTAGGGCATCGTCTTCGGGGTGCCACTGCACGCCGACAATCCAATGGGCCGACTTATGTTCGACTGCCTCAATAGTGTTATCTTCGGCCCAACCCGTAACTATTATGTCATCGGCGACCTTGTCAAGAGCCTGATGATGAAAAGAATGTGATCGCTTTGGCGAAGTCGTTCTCATTGCCCGTGCAACCCGACTGTCGGCAGTCAGCACGATGTTGTGATAGGTATTCCAATGTGCTTCGCCATCGTCTAGAACTTCTCCCAAGTCCTGGTGCAGAGTTCCACCGAGAGCAACGTTAAGTATCTGCATTCCACGACAAATTGCCAGAACTGGTTTGTTTTGCTCAACCGCAGCACGGACAATCGCCATCTCAAGGGCATCGTGTTCGGCACTGATTCCGTAAATCTTGGTGCTTAGTTGAGTTTGACCGTAAAGCGAAGGGTCGATATCTCCACCACCTTGAATAATCACACCGTCAAACCGTGATACGAGTTCGATTGCCGACTCAATACTCTGAGCAACTGGTGGTATCTGCAGAGTGACACCCCCAGCATTAGCAATGGCTTGGCTATAAAGACGACCAGTCGAAAATGAATCCCCACGAACACCTTTTGCGTCGGTAGTTAACTTGCTGGGCAACAAAATAAGTGGCGTCATAGAAGTTAATTAATAACCTGCGAAACATCAAAGCCAGCAATTTTTGCTGTCGTGATTATCTCTGCTGTGTGATCGTGACCACGAACCTCAAGTACAACCTGAACCCCAGTTTCGCGAACCTTTAAATTTAAACCTTCACGTACATGACTAACTTCGATCAAATTCGCACCTAATTTTGCGATTACATCCAAGAAATTTGCGAGCGCACCAGGGCGATCTGGCACGCGGACAAATAAAAGTGCACGACGGCCGGCTTTTGTTTCGTGTCGTCGAATCAAATTTGGAATCAAACCCAGGTCAACATTGCCACCAGACAACACGACACAGGTCGAACCATTTTTTGCTGGTTTGATGCACGATGTGAGCAGCGCAGACACGCCAACTGCACCGCCTCCCTCGACATATAATTTTGACCTTTCCAACAAAATCATCATTGCATTGGCGACACTGTCTTCGTCAACATCGACAAGTTCGTCAACCCACGATTCAATTAGTGGTTGAGTCACGCTGCCGGGCTGTTTGACTGCAATGCCATCAGCGAGTGTTGCAATTGCGCCACTTGGTGCGTTGCCATAAATATATGGTGCACAAGATGAAATTTGAACGCCGATAATTTTTATATCTCGACGTTGTTGTTTAATCGCCAGTGCAACGCCAGAAAGTAATCCACCACCACCGAGTGGAACAATTACCTGTGTCAGGTCTGAAATGTCTTCGAGCAGTTCTAGACCAAGCGTGCCTTGACCCGCCACAACATCAACGTCGTCATACGGATGACAAAAAGCCATGCCAGTTTCAAGGGCTCGCGCTTTGGCAGCAGCGACTGCAGTGTCGACACTCTCGCCGCCATCCAAAACTATCCCGCCATATCCTTTGCAAGCATTAATTTTTGACAACGACGCCCCAAGTGGGATAAAAATTTCAGCCTTCACCCCGAAATGTTTTGCGGCAAATGCGAGTCCTTGTGCATGATTGCCGGCACTGCCGGCTATGACACCGTTCTTTTTTGTCTCTGCGAGTTGGTGCAACTTATTTATTGCACCACGAATCTTAAAAGCCCCAGTACGTTGCAAGTTTTCGGCCTTCAAGATAATTTTTCCACCGAATTCATTTGATAAATAAGCCGAAGGAGTAACTGGCGTGTGTTCAACTACTGTTCGCCCAACCTCGCGGGCTGCACAAATCGCTTCTAAGTCAACACCCAAATTGCTCTTAGTCATTGAAAGCCACAGTCATACGCTAGACGGACTAGTGATTGTTCATAGGGGATAAGGTTATTTGGGATGGAAAAGCACTCAGACAGTCAATATATTGCAACAGTCTCCGTTGTTGTTCCTGTTTATCAAGGTGAAAAAACCATCTCGAATTTGGTTAGCGAACTCGCGCCTTATGCAGATGTTTCAACGTCTCATGCGGGCATCAAGTATGTGATTAGTGAGGTTTTATTGGTCCATGACTCTGGTCCTGATAATTCAGCAAATGTAATCAATGAATTGAGTAAAAAATTTGACTGGGTTCGCCCTGTGTGGTTATCGCGCAATTTCGGGCAACACGCTGCGACTTTGGCAGGAATGTCAGCAAGCGTCTCTGATTGGATTGTCACGCTCGACGAAGATGGCCAACATGACCCCAAAGAAATCGCCAAACTTTTAGATACTGCTGTCGCTGAAAACTCTCAGCTGGTTTATGGCAAGTTCGCAGGTGGTGCGATGCATTCTCGCTGGAGAAATTTTTTCTCGGCGCTCGCGAAGTGGTTTTATACAAAACTTCTTTCACCACAAGA
>SXGT01670222.1_pt1 | contig 24518 bp, 23 predicted proteins | sample 3176221 | NCBI WGS metagenome assembly SXGT01 (sample SAMN11356862, study PRJNA531348) | freshwater metagenome | isolation source: freshwater sample F1-120 | place: China: Fuxian Lake, Yuxi | collected 2017-12-25
CAACGCGACGATCGAAGCCGCCCGCGCCGGTGCAGCAGGGAAGGGCTTTGCTGTTGTCGCCAGTGAAGTCAAAGAACTTGCTCGCAAGACATCGACGGCGACCGACGAAATTGGCCAGAAGATCGGCCGCATTCAGGAAGACACTCAGGAAGTGGTCAGTGGCATCGCCCAGATCCGCGGTATCATCGAACAGGTCAATTCGTTCTCAGCATCGATCGCCTCTTCGGTCGATCAACAGGCTGCAACAACGACCGAAATGACACGCGCAATGACGATGGCGTCGACCGGCTCTCAACAAATCACGACCAGCATCGCCCGCATCTCCCAACTCGCCGAACAAACCAAAACCGATTCCCAGGCAACCGAACAATCCGGCCACGACATCACCAACCGCACGACGACCATGATGTCCCGCATCCTGCAGAAGTAATTCCTAAGGCGAGCGGGGAGTGTAAACTCCCTGTATGATTCTGAATGTGTGCCACGGCTGTGTCAGCTGTGGCGGTAAATCATCGGCGATCATCCGCTGAAGGTTGCTCATTCCTGATGGTTTCCCATTCTCGAATCCCGCCCGCACCTGCTATCCTCGTCCATCCTTTCTTCCCATCTGGACGACCCCATGCGCACTCTCATCCTCCTCGCGTTGATCCTCCTGCCAGCATCACTCCACGCTGACGACCTGCAAGCTCTCCAGGGGACCTGGGAAACCACCCTCCAGATCCAGGGCAAGCCCTATACCATCCTCAAGACCATCAAAGACAACACCGAAACCTACGACCTCCTCCTCGGCGACCAGCTCATCAAACGCCACGAAGTCACTTTCGAACTCAAAACCATCGACGACTTCTCGATCTTCAGTTACGCCCAGGGCCGCGTCACCAAAGGGCAGGGGGTTGGAAATGTCATCCCGGCTGGCAAGTACATTTATCGATTGAAAGACGACACCTGGACCGCAAGTTTTGGGTTTCAGAAGAACGATCCGTCAAAGCCGTTTATCCTCGTGTTCAAGAGAAGCTCGGTTAAGCTTCCTTGATACTACTGCTGTTCGCTACAAGATGTTTGTCGGAAGACTCTTTTCTCGTACTTGTCACAGGCAGGCAAAAAAATGGCCAATACGATGCAGGCCGTTAGCTGGTCACTGGAAATGAAATGCCCCTTCCGCGGTGGGAAGGGCTGGCGATTGCCTCATCGGACTCGCATGCAACTCAGCGACTTGACGACAATCGCAGAGTTATCCGCTGATAAACGAATTTTCGATGGGATCTGCGTCACTGGCACGTATCGCGGAAAAGGTCGTTACGGCAACCGCTATTGCATCCCTGACAGTGGATTTCGAATTTCTGATCGGCTCGGGAAGTATGGCGGGTTAGAGGTGGTCACCAAGACTTGCGGTCAATGCGAGGCAAATGTTGAGCTAGAGTCCGAACTGAAATTGGCTGGTTGTTTCGGGCACCTTCTTTTCGAAGTTTCTTCGAAGGAACTCGATGCTCGTCTGTGGAAGATCGTCAATGAGTATAATCTTCGAACCCGGCTGCAAAAAGCATTTCCGATCACAACTCCCCTCGTGTACGGCTTCTGGATTAACTCGCCGCTCGACTCCGAGAAGGCACTTCTCCTAGAGGAAATTTTCTCTGCAGACGACGACTTTAAAGATTTCAAAAGCGAGGAAGTCAATCGCTTTCGAGAGGCGCTCCAGGTTACCATTCATCATGGCACGCCGCTCCACGTCTTCCGGTCGCCGCCTGGCCACGTTGACATGGGATGGCTCACAACGTTTCCTCACTGTCCCAAATGCAAAGTCATGACTGACGTGGAGCCGTGGAAGCAACCTTACCCCAAAACTCCCTATGCCTGCAAAGTCTGTCAGTATATTTACATTCCGAATGACCATTGCAGTTCGGAGCGCTACGATTTTGAACGGGACAAAGACTCCCTGGCCCAGCTATTCACCGCTTCTGAATACCATGATTTCACGAAGCGTTATCTGCTCCAGCAAGGTTGCCCAGAAAAAATGGTCGACGAAGTGATTGCCAGCCAAGATCATTCCGTTCACTTCACTCTCTGATGTTGGCGATTCTGATTATCACTACGCCTTCATCACCCCCCGCATCACAATCTCCACATGCCCCCGCGCGTACTCCTCGACATCCAGCGGCGAGACCTCGTCAAAAATCATCTTCCACACGCTCGCCATGATCATTGGCCCCATCACCACGGCCGGGTTGATGCTCAGCACTTCCTCGCGAAACTCTCCCTGGGCGACTCCCCGTTCGAGCAGCGTCTTCACCATCAGAATCCCCCGGCTAATGACTTCGCGGTGGTAGTAAGAGGTCAGTTGTGGAAACCTCGCCCCTTCGGAGATCAAGATCCGCATGATCGTCCGACGCTCCCAGCTTCCGACCAGTTCACGGTACGCATGTCGGATCGCCATGGCGACCAGTTCTGCGGCGGTCCCTTCAAAGTTTGTTTTCAAGTCATCGAGGCGGCCAAGCGTTGGGCCGAGATAATGCTGCACGACTCCCTGGAAGAGTTCGTCCTTCGTTTTGAAATACAGGTAGATGGTCCCCTTCGCGATCCCGGCCCGCTTTGCGATATCCGCCATCCGCGCATTCGCAAACCCGACTTCCCCCAACACCGCGATCGCCGCCGCCAGAATCTCCTCGGGACGAGCCTCCTTGCGCCGCTTTCTGATCACCTCAGTCATCGCTGGCTCCTTTGCCCCATTTCACCGGTTGTTCGGACAGAATCATAACGCATTCCCTGCATTCGAAATCCTGTCCCGCTTGATCGCCAACTAAAATCTCTTGACTCAAGACGGATTGCGTGCCATTATATGTTAATGACCCGTGGGTCATCAACTCATTTCTGGAATTTGCTCCGATGACTCCGACACGCACTGCACCGATCGAAACCAAGCCAGCCCGGGCTCCCGTCACGCCATCGAAACCAGCGTCCAATCCCGATCTGCCGATCGAGATCGTGAACCATACGCCCCTCTCCCAGGCCGAGCGAACAGGCCAACAGACGTCGCTGTTGTTTCCACTTCTGTTGGTGATTGCCACGATTGCGATCACAATTGCGGTCGTCAAACGCGAAGAAATCTTGACCTTCATTAATCCTCCGCCCCCACCGACCCTGATCGATCCTGAAATCGTCTACGCCCTCGGCCGTCTTGAACCGCAAGGCGAAGTCCGTTCCGTTTCCGCCCCTTCAGGCTCCGGAGACATGCGGATTGAAGATCTCAAGGTCGACGTCAACGACACCGTTAAGAAAGGCGATATCCTTGCCATCCTCGATTCCCAGCCACGTCTGGCCGCCGCTGTCGACATCGCCAAACAAACACTCTCCCAGGCAAAATCGCAACTCTCCCAGACGCAGCTGGAAGTCGAAACCACGCGCAAGCAGTTAGAAGCGACTCTCCGCGCCGCCGAACACCGTTACGACATGACCCACGCTAACCTGATCCGCTCGGAATCTCTGCGGAGTCAGAAAGCCGTTTCTGATGAGGTCTATGAGTCCAAGCGGAATGAAGCCCAAGCCGCGGAAGAAGCCATCGCCGAAGCCGCTGCTCGTCTCCAGCGCTATCAAGCAGCCAGCGACACCGAACTCGTCGACATCACCGTCGCCCGCCAGCAGATCGACATCGCCGAAGCCAACCTCAAACAAGCCCAGGCGAACCTCGAAACGTCCTACATCACCGCCCCGATTGATGGCGTGATCCTCGACGTTCACTTGTACCCCGGCGAACGCGTCGGCTCCTCGCCTCTCCTCGACATGGGGGCGACTCAACAAATGATGGTCCGTGTCGAAGTTTACGAGTCCGACGTCCCCCGACTTCACCTCGGCCAGGAAGCCCACATCATCGCGACTCCTCTCGCCGAAGCCCTCACCGGCAAGATTGACCGCATCTCCAACTTCGTCCAACGCCAAGAAATCGTCGACGCCGCCCCCGCTGCCTTCACCGATTCAAGAGTCGTCGAAGTCTGGGTCCGCCTCGACGAGAAAAGCTCCCCCAGAGCCGCCCAACTCGTCAACCTCCAAGTCAACGTCCAGTTCCAACCCCAAGATAAAGTCCCATAGCTCCCTTCTCCCCCCGGAAGAAGGTGGCCGAAGGCCGGATGAGGGTGAGGCATAGGCACTAACAGACTCCCATTCTCATAACCCACGTCACTCGTAACTTCTCTTCTCCAACAACAAGACCAACCCCATGGGCCTGGAAAACACCCACCAGATCGACGCCGCTGGAATTGAACCCGATACCGGCCTGTGCGTCCTCACCATCATCGACGCCGCCCATTGGCCCGACGAACAGACCCAGCTGAAAAAACTGCAGGCCAAGTTCAACGCCTACTTTGGCTTCGTCCAAACGCGACAACTCCAGGAAGCCTACCCCGACTCACAGGGCAGGGGAGTCGCCATCGACCTCCTCACCGCCCAGCCCCTCTCACCCCCCGCGACAAAATATTTGACGAAAGCCGCCGAATCCGCCAAACACTTGAACATCACCCTCCGCCACCGCCTGATCTCCCCAACGTAAATACCTTTCTCTTATCTGTGTCCATCTGTGTTTCTCTTCATGACTTGATGGTTTGCTCCGCGTCCCCCGCTCCACTCTGCGAACTCTGCGTTCCAACCTCTTCCGCCGGTGAGTGACGATTTCCCCATGATCACCAACATCCTCATCCGCCTCCTCCACCGCCTCCCTATCGGCTGGCTTCAGCTGAACCATAATCGCACGCGCCTTATCGCGGCTGTCGGCGGAGTTACCTTCGCAAACATCCTGATCTTCATGCAACTCGGCTTCATGGGGGCCCTCTTCTCGACCTCCGTCTTCACGCACAAAAACCTCAGCACCGATCTTGTCCTGCTCCCCTCAAACTTCCTCTCCCTGCGGGAAGCGACCTCTTTTCCGCGACGACGCATCTACCAGGCCGAAAGTCACCCCGCCGTCGTCTCGGCAGACCCCATTTACATCGGCCAGGTCTTCTGGACTGACCCCGTCGGCGGCGACACCGCACAGTTCCGCGTCCTCGGCGTCCCTCCTGATTCCCCCGACCCGATCTTTCTCAATAAAACGATCCAGGCCGAACTCCCAAAACTCAAACAACCCGACAAGGCCATCCTCGATATCAAGACCCGCCAGCTCAACCCCGATATCACCAAAGCCATCCTCGAAAAAGGCAGCTACGACCTCGAACTCAACAACCTCCAGTTCCATTTCGTCGGCACGTTCACGCAAGGCGGCAGCTTCGGCGACGACGGCAGCATCATTGTCTCGACCGACGCCTTCATGCGCCTCTTCCGCAATCGACAACCCGGCACCCCTACGCTCGCCCTCATCCACCTCGCCCCCGGTTCCGACGCCCATAAAGTCGCCCGGGAAATCAACGCCCTCCTACCCGAAGGCGACACCATCGCGATGACCAAACAACAATTCATCGACGCCGAACAAAACTATCAGGCCCAGCAAACCCCCATCGGCTTCGTCTTCGGCTTCGGCGTCGTCATGGCTTTCGTCGTTGGTCTCGTCATCGTCTACCAGGTCCTCACGACCGACGTCCAGGACCACCTCGCCGAGTACGCCACCTTCAAAGCCATCGGCTACTCCCAAGGCTTCTTCCGCGGCATCGTCTTCGAAGAAGCATTAAGCCTCGCCATCCTCGGCTTCGTCCCAGGCCTCGTCGTCTCCATCTTCCTCTACGCCTTCGCCTCCCGCGCGACCGGCCTCCCCATCGAAATGCAATTCGGCCGCCCTGCCTTCGTCTTCAGCTTAACCTTAATCATGTGTGTCCTCTCGGGGCTTATTGCGACAAACCGTCTAGCCCACGCCGACCCCGCAGATCTCTTCTAATCCGTCCCTTCTCCCTCGGGGACCGGTTTTGAGACCCTTCTCCCCTGGGGAGAAGGTGGCCGAGTCTTCGAGGTCGGATGAGGGATTTCTGCGAATTTCGTTGTTGCTGTAGTTCAATGTTTTTGAGATGGAGTGTCCTCATGCCCAAACGACCCGACACCAACTTCGAGATCGTCGAAACGGAGCATGAGTTTCACGAAGCCTCAGAAAAATATTCCTCCCGAGTCACTCTAGCAACGAAACAGCAGGAAGAAGCGTACTCAGAAATCGACAACAGGTTCGCGTGCAGCATTGATCAACTCGTCAAAGACTATCTCTCCTCTGAAGTCATAGAAAAGCACTACCATCAAAACTACGACTGGTGGCCAACCCAGACACGTTTTCTTTCATTCAACGCACAGGTCGTGAACTGGGATCTCATCAAGAAACTCCGCACCTCGTCTCGAAATCTTTTGCCAACTGGATCATCAACATCCATGTTTTTCACGACTGCTGTGATGGCTCAACCGAAATCGGCTCCATGAACATCTACTCGCACAAAATCCTCATCACTCAGCCTCTTGTGAGCTATATCGACCAGCAATCAGCATGAATACATTTCCCTCTGACTGAAACCCTGCGGCCTCCGCTTCCCTCAGCGAGCTCTGCGTTCCAGTCTTTTCCTCCTCAACACTCACGACTCAAATCTCATGACCACCTCCCCCGCCATCCAAACTCGCAACCTCTCCCACCACTTTGGCTCCGGAGAAACTCGCCTCCAGGTCCTGCACCACCTCGACCTCGAGATCCCCAAAGGTCAGTTCGTCATCCTCATGGGCCCATCCGGTTCCGGCAAGACGACTTTATTGACCCTCGTCGGCTGCCTGAGGTCCGTCCAGGAAGGCTCCGTCAAACTCCTCGGCGAAGAACTCTCCGGTGCCAATGAGCGCACTCTCATGCTCATGCGCCGACGCCTCGGCTTCATCTTCCAAGCCCACAACCTGCATGACTCCCTGACCGCCATGCAAAACGTCCGCATGGGCCTCGACGTCCACGGCAAAGGGCACGGTCCCGAAGCAGAAGCAGCTTGCCAACACGTCCTCGAACTCGTCGGCCTGGGTGAGCGTGTCGACCATTATCCCAGTCAACTCTCCGGCGGACAGAAACAACGCGTCGCCGTCGCCCGCGCTCTCATCGGCAACCCCGATATCCTCTTCGCTGACGAGCCCACAGCCGCCCTCGATAAAGAGATGGGCCAGCAGGTCATCGAACTCATTCGCGAACTCGCCAACCAGCGCCAAACGACCGTCTTCATGGTCACCCACGACCACAGAATCCTCGACTATGCCGACCGCATCATCAACATGGAAGATGGTCGTATCGTGGAATCGTGACAGGCGAGCAGGGGAGACATCTCCTTCCCCTGCATCGCCTCCCACGCGCACCTTACTCCTGGTGGCTCAACTCACCAATAACCTGCTTCTTCGCGGCAGGTTTCTCAGCAACCACTCGCACAATCCGACAGCCCTCGAACTGACGACCGTGCATGTCAACCGTCCGCACTTTCAGAAGTTGAGCTCCTTGGCATGCTCCCGCTGGAAGTTTCGCCTTCCACAAGTGAGTACAAACTTGATCTTTCGACATCGTCATGACGTCTTCGTTTTTTGTCGACGCTTCGTAGGTGATCATCTTCCGGAAATTCGGTGAGACTTCTTCGACCTTCGTCATCTCAACCCACTCTCCATCGCTTCCCCACTGCATCTTGACTTGAGACTTCTCTGTTCCATTAAAGACATTGACATACACGTCAGTGGAGCTGATCTCACCGACAGTAATTTCTTCCGGCGTCATGATCTCCATCTGATAGTCCGGCGAGTAATGAGCAGCGCGGAAATCGAGTTGGTAGTCGGAGCCATCGACTGTCAGGATCGCATACCCATTCGGCGTCCCGTCGGACATCATTGCATGAGGGATGCCTCGCTCATCTGGGAAGCCTTTCCACCACATACCGCAGGCAGCACCTGTTACCATGTGATGATGAGGTTGATCCCCCATCCAGCCGTCGTGACGATCAAAGAAGCGGTGAATATGGCGATGGATGTGTGCAGAGATGGAGACGGTATGAGGATGAGTTTCGATCAGTCGAAACAGCTTCTGACGCTCTTCTTCAGTGAACCCATAAATCGGTGCATGCATCGTCAGCACGACCAGCTGATCTTTCGGCACGTTCGCCAGATCATTCTTGATGAACTCCAACTGCTTGTCACCCAGCGCTGCCCGCATCGATCCTGCGCGTCCGTTCCGCCCAGGTGTGAACCATTCAATATCATCGAGCACGAGGAAGTGAACCGGACCATAATTGAATGAGTAATAGTTCGGACCATAGATCCTCTCGAATGTCTCATCGCTGAGAACGTCATCTTTCGATTCGAAATTCAGATCGTGATTCCCGATCACGTTATACCAGGGAATCCCGACCAGCGAACTGGCCTGGTTGATCGGCTCCAACAATGACAAATCATTGTGCACAATGTCACCCAGGCATATCGCGAACGCAGCGTCCGTCCCGACTAGATCCTCCAGCACGTCATGCGAGTAGTGACCAACTTCCGCCAGATCCTTTGTCTGAGGATCTGCAATCAATAGCGCTTTGAACTGCTCAGGTTCCTGTTGCGGCGTCAACGGAAAATCAATCGACTTCGGCAGGTCGCCTGTCGGAGCAACTCCAGCATGCTCGAATTCGCTGGGCGAACCTGCAGGTTTGTGGATGTAATAAAACTTCGGCTTGTTCTGCTCATCAAACAATGTCTTCCAGCCGCGTGGCTTGATGACGAAAATGGTGTCATCGCCAGTGATAGAAACTTTGTAGCGACCATTGTCATCAGTCGAGATGACCTCGCGCCCATTCGAAACGCAGATCCCCTTAAGTGGCCGATCGCCCTGATCATAGACCCCATCGCCGTTGAGATCATGGTAGACGATCCCACTCGCCTCTTTGGCAAGCGATGAACCTACTATTGAAAACAACAGGAAAGCAGGCAGCAGACAAAGCACAATTCGTTTCATGAATTCAACTTCTAAATAGGTTATTATCGAACGAACAGCAGCCAGCCATTCGAGCATTTTATGTTTACAGCATCAGGGTCGGTGATGATGACTACGGCAGGTCAATCACCAAGTCTGTCTCATTTTTCTCAATCGTCACACGATGAGGCGAGGTATCGCGAACGCCATACTTCTTGATGGCTTCCTCGATCTCTTTCGTCGCCTTCTCCTCGCGATTTTCTTTCGCGTTGAAGCCCGGATAGTACTCGACGTACACAATGTGCTCTCCGGGAACTGCTCCCGGTTTCGAAGCGGTGTAATACATCACAAACCCGCCGTTCGCATCAGTCCGCGTGTTGCTCCCACGCCCTCCTTGAACCGGGAAGAACTTCAGATCGACTTTGGGAAGTGGCGTCCCCTGATGCTTGAGCACACCTTCGACCGTATAAAGATCAGGGGATGATTCCCCACACCCAGGCAGAAGAACCAACGCAAGTAGAAAGACAAGCGAAAGCCGAACACGCATAGCAGAGCCTCTGGTGACAGAATAAGGATGATTGGAAAGGAAGATGCGATTCGACGGACTCGAATCGCATCCATGATTCTCAAGACCATGAGCCGACCAGTTCAATAATCAAAGCGCCGCGATGATTAGAAACTGCTGGCTGTATTCGTCTTGCCTTCATCCTTATTCAGAGTGGCCAGGTAAACATTATAATCGATGTTCTCACTGATGAAGGCATTGTGCCCATCAGCAAAGGTCGTCAGCAGGCCTCCCGGGTGTGAGCTTTGTGCATTACGCCCGCTTCCCGTGACGAGGCCATTCGGACCTTGTGCACCGGTCGTGTAACCGGGTGATTGCTGGTTCACCCACACGAACGGATTCAGCGGAATGTCATGCAGCGGATCACTTGGTGGAACCTCATTCCAGTGACGTGATTCGAGGAACAAAAACGTGTTGGATGTTCCGTCGGAGATATCAGCAAAACGGACTGCACTATTCATGTAAGCCACGCCGGTGGTCATCGTTCCGCGTTCGGGGCAACAATACTGATCGGGCTGACGAACACCATTCGACCAGATTTCTCGATACCCACCGCCGTTGATGGCATAGTCTTTGAACTCATTGGCTGGTCCCTTGCGCGGTGCAGAAGGACAGACAAAAACGGGAGGCATCGACTGGCTCGGCGTTTTATTCACAGTAATCGGGCTTGGCCCATACTTGTCAAAGTAGTTGTCAGCCATCTCGCTGGTGTAAGGGGATGTCGACGTATTGAACTGTTCGTAAAGATTCCCCGCTTCCAGCTGTGGAAGCAGAAAATAAGCCCAACCCCAGGAATTGTCTGCGTCATAACGAGGATAACGTCGAGCCTGCGTCGGGATGTAGCGATTCCCCATGGTCAGGCAATTGAACGTATCATGATAGTTATGCATCGCGATCGACAGCTGTTTCAGGTTGTTGCTGCAAGCCGATCGACGTGCCGCCTCTCTTGCCTGTTGCACCGCAGGCAGTAAGAGAGCAACAAGCGTCGCGATAATCGCGATCACCACAAGCAACTCAATTAACGTAAAACCTCGCGACGGAAACGATTTCATGAGTGAGAAACTCCAAAAAGAAAGCGAATGTGCGGAACGTCCCGCAGAAGGATGTACAGAATAACTACTCGAATGAATGCGCTTCACTTTCCGTTTTGGGTAAAAGGAAAAGCGTATTCGCTCAAACTTAATGATCAACCGCTTCCGATAGGCAGACCCAGAGTGAACACTTTTCCTGTGTGCCCAGCAAAGGAGGCCATGGTGAGGGCAGAAACGCCCTCACGCACGGCCTCTATGGGAATCAAATCTAAGCCAGCAGACTACGGCATTTCGAGCTTCAGATCTCGGACATCCTTCTCAACGGTATAGCGATACGGAGACTTCGTTCTATCACCATACTTCGCCAGCAGTTCTCCGATTCTTCCTTTGACCTTCGCTCGTCCCTCCAGTACCGCCATGCCCTGCATCGGATCTTCCGGCCAATAGCGAAAGTGAACTATCTGCTCACCCGGCGGCACACCTTCACGCGTGCCAGTATAGCGCATCGTGAAATGCCCGCTCTTGTCTGTCGTCGTGGCACTTCCACGACGACCATCAGCAGGCGACATCATGATTTCCACTTCCGACAGAGGCTCACCCTGAAAGGTCGCAATCCCTTCAATATGATACAACTCCCGCTTCGAGCACCCCGTCGTCGCAAATGCGATCACCAGCCAAAGCCCGACATAGGCATAACGTATTTTCATGAATGTCTCACAGGCTATTCGAAAGTGTCGGTGAAGTTCAAAATGTCCCATCTCCCTTGAGGAACTCCGTGGGGAGATGAGAGTCGGTTGCAGGCACTGGACCCACGCATGACCGCTATAATCAAGAAGCAAAGGTCTGCTTAGAAGTTCCCTGCCGACTGACTTACTTCTCCACCAGACCGAGTGAATGTCGAAAGATAAACTTCTGTACTGATGTTGTCGCTGATGAAGCTGACGTGACCATCACAGAATGTTGTGATGACACCACCATGATGCGAGCTCCGGGCAATCCGCCCCGTGGATCGTGCAGGCTGAGGCCCGTTTGGCATCCCCATTTCGCCTGTCACGTACCCATTCGACTGCTCGATGACCCACACAAACGGATTGACTGGCTTGTCATAGGCACCATCGCTTGGCAGCAGATCAGCCCAGTGCCTCTGTTCCAGGAATAGAAATGTATTCGTTAAGCCATCATTGATATCCGAGAATTTGTAGGAGCTGTTCATGTCAGCGATCCCGCTCCGCGCAGAACGCTCCGGACAGCAGATTTCGCGACCTCCATTAATCCCGTAATCCTTGTATTCATTTGCAGGCCCTTTCCGTGGAGCCGTCGGACAGACAAGAACAGAAGGCATCGACTGACAAGCCGCCTTGTTCGTCGTCACCAGGCTTGGACCATACTTGTTGAAATAATTGTTTCCGATCTCGCTCGAATACGGAGCAACGTTCAGGTTGAACTGATCGTAAAGGTTGCCAGCTTCCAGGTACGGCAGCAGAAACGTCGCCCATCCCCAGGAGTTGTCGTTATTGTAGTGCGGATAACGATACGTTGTCGTCGGAATGTAGCGGTTCCCCATCACCAGGCATTTGAACGTGTCATGATAGTTGTGCATCGCCAGTGACAATTGCTTCATATTATTACTGCACTGCGAGCGCCGAGCTGCCTCTCTCGCCTGTTGCACCGCAGGTAACAGCAGAGCAACAAGCGTGGCGATAATCGCAATCACCACCAGCAGTTCGATCAGTGTGAAACCGCGCGAACGAATCGTTCTCAATTCAGACATAACAATGAGCTCAACAAAATATGGACCAGCGGAGACCCCTCCGCTCGGGATAAAAGACTCTCTACCCAGTTAAATGCGCCCCGAATCCCGTTTTGGGTGTCCGTCGGGGAGATTAACACAAACTTCATCTTCAGCACTGAAAACCAGCAAACCCATCGCCATTCACTGATTAAACGACGTCAGCGTCTCAACTCTCCAGATCCACCAAATGCCCTCGGTGTCTTTGCTCAACATTAAATCAGCATCATGTCCAAATTACTTCCTGCACTGTTGAAAACACCACTCCATCACCGAACAAATCACAAGAGGCGAGCAGAGGGTGTTAAGCCCCCTGTCTTCAACGCTCAACGCAGAGTAACCTCCGCTCCCCTCATCGCCACCTTTGAGCAGGTGGCAAGACCAACACAGCCTCTGCGTTACAGTCTCTCTGGACTTCACCGTCCTGCAAACGGCATGTACTTGAAATCCTTCGGCGGCTGCTCATCCTGATTGGATTTCATCTCCGCTTCATCCGGCGTCGGAGAACTCACGCCATCTTTGGGAACCTCGCCATTCGCTGTCCAGATGATCGCATTGAGGACCAGCTTGCGGAACTGGTCGTGCTGCCAGTTGATGTGGAAGTGACCACCCGTAAAGCCGAATCCTCGTCCTTTCCCATCCGGACGCTCGTACGCCCAGGCGGTATGCTGAGGCTCTTTCTTTACAAGCACTGCTTCGCGCACGGCAGGATTCCCTGAGTGCGGGCCATCCGGACGATCCAGCGTTTCGCGAGGGGGCAGGGCGGTCAGGATCGGCGTGACACCTTTCATCCCCTCCACAAATCGCATGTGATAGTACCACTCATCCCGAATCTCAAACGGCTTGACGCCATTCGCGATCGGATGATCCGGGAACGTCTCATACTTTGCATCCCAGTGCGGATTGACCGACCAGTGTGGCTCGAAGTAACCCCCCATCCATTTGAGGAAGTAATCCCCCGGCTCACCTTTGACCGTCTCCACTCCATAGTGCAGACAGACGAGCCCGACGTGTCGTGACTCGACCATCTTGTCGAAAATATCCAGGTACTTATTCAGGAAGTGATTCCCACCCCCATCGCAGTAGGCGACGACGGTATCCGCGTTATCAAACGCCGAGACATCCTTCGGCCACCCGTTCAGATAAACCGACGAAACGACTTTCAGACCTTGAGTCTTCTGAGCCGCGTCGAGAGACTTCGCGAGCAGCAGGCACCCTGCATTATGCTCATGCGCGAAGTACGCGTGACTCGGACGTCCTGCGACCAGCACGACTTTCTTCCACCCCTCTTCGAGTGGCAATCGCTTGAGCTGAATGTCCTTGAATTCAATTTTCATCGGCGGGCCGGAGTGCAACTGCAGGGCCAGGATCCCCGAGCGGTCCAGCCCCTTCGGATCGTTGTCAATCACTTCCGACGTAACGACTCCATTGATTTTCAGTGTGATGTGATTCCCGCGAGCTGTGATCGTGTATTCGTTCCAGTCATCAATCGTGATCTTCTTCCACAGCTCGTCTTTATCCGCGACCGTCTCATTGGTGACCTTCCCGGTTTCATCGACCGTCCCCTTCTGGCCACGCACAGCGAGAATCCCGCGAGCCGCTTCGTCATACAGTGCCCCCGCCCACTGCCCGGCACGATCAATATCCGCCTGATACCCGACGACATGCCCATCGTCCCGCTGCACACCGCGAAACTGAATCCCGCTGTTGGCCTGATTTGAACCCGAAATCCGGAACTTCACTTTGAACTCGAAGTCATCGACCGTCCCGTTGTCCCAAACCAGAAATGTATTGTTCTTTAATGGTTTCTCAGCGGTCGATTCACCGATAATGACCCCATCTTCGACACGCCAGAACTCCATGTCCCCCTTCCAGGCAGCCAGCGACTGACCATCAAACATCGGCTTGAACGACGTTTCCGTCTCGGCCGCAAAAACAGTCACAGGGATTAAGAGCACAAACAGACTGACAAGACGCTTCATCACAGTTCGGTCCTTCTTCAAATCAAGTCGCATCAACAACGCGTTGCGCGTCAGTTTCAGCATACAATGATGGCATGTCAATCTCCAGCGTGATTCCGTGTTCCCTTCTCAAACACTCAGTCTGATATCTCCCCAGCGAGCGGGGGATACCCCAGCGGAAACCAGATCCCCGCTTTCGTCGAATCTCCCATGTTCGGCAGAACATGATTCGCATCAAGCTCTCTAAGATCAACATCCTCAATAAAGTTCTCAATCAACGGCAACGGCTCTCCCCGAAAGACAACTCGTCTCACCATCTCCGTCGCCGCATCCTTCGACACAGCCGTCACCCCACTGCCAGGTAACGTACCAACTCAGTTGTGCGCACATTGTCCTTAAGCAGTCATGAAACTGAGGCTAGATCTTCGTGTAACTGGTGATGTTGTACGCAAAGGCTGAGATCATGATGATAATTCCAGACGATAACAGAATCGCGAGTTTCATAGCGAGCGGAAGCCTTTCTGCAGAGGGTGCCGCAGGGTCCGATTTCCGAAACGTGGCGCGGATCAGCGGATAGATGTAGACAAAGTTTAAAAAGCTGCCAGCCAGGAGGAACGCTGCCGCTGCATAATGATGGCGATGGACTTCTTCAAGTAGCATCATGTCTTTGCTGTAATACCCAGCCAGAAACGGTACTCCGCTGATGGAAAGACCTGACAGGATTGCTGCCACTCCCAGCCAGCGATGGGCTGGGAGATATTCGGCGACTTTCGATGCCTGAACTGAACCGAAAGCAGTGAGATAAGCTCCGGCACAAAAGAATAAGTTGAGCTTGGCAATTGCGTGAGTGATGATGTGAAGCATGGCACCTTGCATGCTGAGTTCAGTCCCAATCAATATGGATGTGATGACATAAGACAACTGCCCGACCGTCGAGAACGAGAAACGCTGCTTCAAGTCTTGTGTTTTCCAAGCTCGGAATGCGGTGTAAACAGCGGTGCCGCCGCACAGATAGATTAACCATCCCGTCTCGAAGAAATGATTGCTAAGTTCGCTGAGAAGCTCCACTCCATAAACATGCTTTGCGATTTTGAAAAGGGCAATACTCGCAACTTGCACTGCAGCCACGGAATGAATCATTCCCGTCACAGGGGCAGCCGCGATCGAAGTACGAGGCAGCCAGAGATGAAACGGTGCCACACAGTTTTTCGAGAGCCCGATCACAATGAATGCAAGCACAAACGCAGACCGCTGATGGCTCCATCCCATTTGTTCAATGTGAATCTCTTCAAAGGGAACATGAAGAGGAAAGTTAAAAGCAATCACGGGGATAGCAATTAATAATGCGGGCCAGATTGTCGAATGAACATAGATGCTCACCGCACGCCTGGTAGCTTCATTATTGCGGAGTGACAGAAGTGGAATAATCGCAGGTATCGATGCCAGGTAAAAGAAAAGTAACGTGAAGAAATTATCAGCCATCCCTGCGCCGATCGATAAAGAGAGCGTTGCACTCATAAACCGATGAAAAGTATCTGCCTTTTCCCTGAAATGTACTGAGAGATAGCCTATCGAATACACCAATGTCATCGACCAGCACAAGTAAATCAGAATGACGAATATCCAAGATGATCTGTCGAGGGAGAACGCCACCCAGTTGCTGATTCGTATCGACCCAGTCACGGGTCCATAACAAAACGTGGCTACTGCTAGACCAGCTGCTGAGCCGATCATGAGCGTATAGAACGCAGCTTTCGATTCTGGCTTGATAATCGTGATAAGATTAAGAACTAACGGCCAGGTAAGAAGCAGCAGGGCCATAGATGCTGGTTCAATAAGCGACGTATCCACTTGGCTACCTCTAATAGGAGATTATCCACTCAGAATCCTCAGGAGACCAGTTGAGAGCATTCATGGAGTCTTTTCCTGAATCGCATTCGCGGCTCCGTTTTGCTCCTCCCGAAGAACTTCCATTGCCTCATTCATATGGGCGAAAAAATACTGTCGCATCTTTTCCAGCACATCCGCCAGTAGTGGATCACGAAGGCGATAGAAAATCTGATTCCCATCTTTACGGGTTTCGACGAGATACTTGTTCCGCAGAACCGCGAGATGCTGCGACACATTCGACTGCTCAACCCCGACGGCCTCGCTCAACCCGCTGACCGACATCTCGCCACGACTGAGACACTCTGCAATCGCGACTCGAGTGGGATGACCGAGTGCCTGAAAGACGCCCGCTTTAAACTGTCGCATCGAATCCAGCATGATTCGCTTTCCAATGTTGTCGAGTTGCCTCTCTGTCAATATGCGAATATTCTAATATAGTACGCCAGCGGAGTCCATCAAACTTCTTACGACTTTTCAGTAGCCCCTACACGAGCCAGCAACACTCGCCTCGATGCAGATCACGATTGCCCGCCTCGTCACGCTGGCTTCCAAGTGACCACAGCTCAGCCAGCCCCCGCCTTCGATTGACTCATCCTTCATCCTTCCTAAGTCATCCCTCCTCAACCGCCTCCCAGCCATAATCCACATACTCATACTTCATCGTCCCATCCGCCGCGACATCCACCACACCAAACCCCTCTTGCACGCCATGATGTGGCCCCTTCCACCAGCTGCCGCAGACGGCTCCGCCGTTGATGTACTGGACGCCGCGCATCTGGATGTTGTCGCGGAGGTGGATGTGGCCTGAGAGGGCGAGCTTGACGTTGTGCTTTTCCAGCAACGAGGTGAGCATGATCGTGTCTTCGCAGATCGCGCCGTTCTGCATTTCAAAGGAGCTGTTTTTGTAGGTCGACTCGTTGAAGACGGTCACGGTGAAGATCGGGATGTGTGTGACGACGACGGCGGGTTGCATCAAAGGCTTCGCTTCCAGGTCCGCTTTGAACCACTCGAGCTGCTCGCCGTGAATCTTGCCGCGGTATTTGTTGTCGTCGCGTGGCTCGATGGAATCGAGCACGTAGAAACGGATGCCCTTGTGATTGAACGCATAATACGTTTTCTCGAGTTCGAATTTCTCCTTGGCCATCATCTTGCCGAAGAGGGGATCATGGGCCTGTGTGGGGTCGCCCCAGGCATAAACGTCGTGGTTTCCAATGCACGGATAGACTTTAAGCGTGCACTCATCTTTGATGGTCTTGTTGAAGAGGTCGAACAGCTGAAGCGAGCGATCCCTGCTGGCCTTGAACGAATCGAATACGAGATCGCCACCGGTGAGGATGAAGTCCGGCTTGATCTCCAGTTCCTGGACGCGATGCAGCGCCTTGACGACTCCCTCGACGCCCCCTTTTTCTGGCTGGATATGCCAGTCGGTCATATGCACAAACCGAAACCCGCCGACCGCATTCTCCGGCGTCACGATGGAAGTCGATGCCTGCGCCTGCCCCCACAAACGTCCCGCCCATCCCGGCAACAACAATCCCGCTCCACCCGCGGCCAGCAATTCACGTCGTGAAAATCCCATGGTTGTTCTCCTTTGAGTTCGAGAGCGTTCGCGTTAACCGAGCGATTCTTTCAGTGGCATATAGTACGAGAAAACTCACTGGGATGGGAACGGTTCAAGACCTGTGCGCCGGATGAGTTTTTGATGAACGTCAAACGAACGAATGGTACGGCGACGAATTCAAGCACGCCGAATAGACAAATCACAAAGCCGCAGGCTGTGATGAGCGAAGCGGTTTCAGCAGTTGCGGTGACGAACCTGCACATTAGCCTCCCGCACGACGTTACTCCCCCCGAATGCTGGGATGCGCTCAAAGCAGCGATCCCAGCCTACGTCTACTTCTGAATCTGCCTCTTCCAGTCATCCTCCCCCTCTGTCGGAGCGGGACCAGCCTTGAGCACCTTCACCCCCGAAAGCTTAATCGGCGGCAACTCGTTACTCTTCTTTTCAATCGTCACCGTCATCATCGGGTTAGCAGGATCCAGATAAGCCCCCGCCAGACGATCAGGCGAATTTCCTTTCCCCATCGGCCAGTACAGCGTCAAACCATACTTACCCGCAGGAACTCCATCCCCCTGATCGTAAGTCGTCATCTCGAAGGTCCCATCCGCACTCGTCAGACCATAAGGCACTGACTGACGCACATCCGGCGGCTCCCCTTGAGAATGAAACATCACAATCACATTCTCCGCAGGAGACCCATTGACGATCACCGTCCCGTGAGTCGCATACGTTTTCGCCTTCCAGCCCTCATGACCACAGCCGGACAGCACCACCGCCAGCATTCCTGCCAGGGACCACGACCGCGATCTATCGAATTTCACGCAATTCCATCTCACTAGAATTCTCCCAGAGCATTTCCGTCATCATGCTGTGACAGTCTTGTTGCTGTCGTCTGATCGAGGTTTTCTGAAAGAAAGCGTACCGCTCCATCACCCATTAGAATCGTGATCCCACCCTGATGGAATCCATACGGACTGCTCATGTCGTTGGTGACATTCATCACTGGGCCCGTCGGAATTGACTGAGGTTGCACTCCCGTCGGATCAGCAGAGTCCATCAAATAAGAGATGCCGATCAGCCCCCAGCCCCACGATCTGATCCAGCCCGCGTACTTCGTCGAATTGCCCAGATTTCCCCAATTTTTACTGTCCATATAAGCCTGCGACATCTCCGTGTCGTAGTAACGCATTTTTGACCTCCCTGCCGATTCATACACAAACAGCGTATTCGACAACCCGTCCGTCACCTTCGCGAAATTCTTGGACGGCGTCATAAACGTTGAGGGGGTCAGGCCAAACCCGGACGGCGTCAAGGCCCCCTTCGAAAAGGTGACCCATGCGTAGTCGGACGTCTGAAAGCCACTGATCCCCACAGGTGTTCCGCCCTCAGGAGTCGAAGGACAAAGATAGACCTTCGGCATCTTGTCCTTCAGCACGGACTGAACCGGATCCGAAACTGTCTTGTTCATGTCATACAGGTCATAAACGGCCGACTGCTCCAGATAAGGCAGGATCGATATGTTTGCACCCGCCGGACGTGTACCGGGCGAATTGACCGGCAACATTTGATTCACATCATGATAGTTGTGAACCGCGATCCCGATCTGCTTGAGATTATTCTTACACGTTGTCCGACGAGCTGCCTCTCGAGCCTGCTGCACCGCTGGCAACAAAATCGCCACTAGCGTCGCAATGATCGCGATCACAACCAACAGTTCAATCAACGTAAATCCCCGGCGTCTCATCAATGACTCCCAATCCAAGACAATGTGCGAAAGATAATAAGCAATTCCACAGTAGAGTTCGCAACTACTGTTCCCTCACCGACCAGTTGCCCAACACTCAGCTCGCCACAAGTACAGATCCTCAAACAGAATGCGGCGTTCTCAGCGATTCACCTCTCGCCCGTCACTCTCCCTAACTGTTCAGAAAACGCGCGCAGCCCACCGCCGCACCGCCCCGCCACTGCACAATTCCTGAGCAGGATTTCATCGATTTTTTCGGTACTCATGCGGATTGATCGCCAACAGCCGACGAAATTCCGTATGGAGATGTGACCGACTCGAAAACCCGCACTGCTCTGCAATCTCCGCCACCGGCGCGCTACTCTCTCGCAACAATCGCTTCGCCATCTCAATCCGCGCCAAAGTCAGATATTGCTTCGGCGACATCCCCGTCGTCTGACGAAACAATCTTCGAAAATGTCCCGAACTGAGCCCCGCCTCCTTCGCCAGATCTTCCACCCCCAGATCACTCGCCACATTCGCCTTCACATGCTCCACCACCTTCTGAATCTCCACCGACGTAAACCGCTCCCCGTCATCAAGACCCGCCCGCGCATTTCCCGCCAGCTGCACCAGACGCAAACTGATATCCCGCAGACGCGAATCGAGATTCACCCGCCGATCCGACTCTCCCTTCCGATAAGAATTCACCAGCCCCTTGATCATCACCTCCAGCACATCATCCCGAAACGATCTCGTCAGCAGAGGCTCCAGCGTCGGGATCACATCGTCCGTGAACTCCCCTGCCTGTGAGAGAAACTGCTCCCGCGAAAAAATCACCGCAATGGAATGAAACGGCCCATCCCCCTGAATCTTGTTGATCGTCGTAATGTCCGACATCATGAACTGCCCCCCAATCGCCGGCCGATGATAGCTCCCGCCCCCATAATCAACCTCCGCCGACTCCGCCCGTCCACAGTCCAGCAGCAGCGACAGCTGAAACTCATCGCGTTTCTGCCCATCCCAGCAAGACCGGGCCAGCATGTACTCAACTACTTCCAGTGACCCGTCCGGCTCCGAAAAATGATCAACCCCGATAAACGAATCCCGCACCCAGCCAGGCGACTGCTGAATACGAGCCCATCGCTCGCTGTTCATAGAAAACGAGTTCCTCGTCCGCAGGAACTTGTTGAGGTCTTCCATCGCATTTCGTCCAATCCAGAACAATATACACGTGTCTAATCACTCTAACATTCCCCACCAGACGTCGTCAATTTCTCTCTCCGCGCTTGGAAAAAGCCGAGTCTTTCGCACCCTGCCGTCAGTCATTGTCACGTGGGACAGATCAGACGCATGATCGCTGGTGAACGAACTGAACACCGCCCCCCGAGCCAAAACGGCATTTCCTATAAGCCGTGTTCAACTCCAACTGACAGGCGGTTGTGATCATGCCGAGGACAAGAAATTCCGCGAGGACTTTGTCATCGAGCTTGTCGCTTTTGCGTGTCGACTCTGAGATGACCCGCAGTTTCTTGGGATGACGTTGTTGTGCACGCGGGTTTGAACGAGCTCGTCCGGGCCGTCGCCGTAGTGGTCGCGGTAGTAGGTCGCCCGGTTGTTGAGCTGGTCGAGGGAATAATCTTCTTTGAAGGTCTTGGAGACGATCGAGTCGGAGGTGGGCCTTTGTGGTAAATCTCGTCCCTCCCGCGCAACAAAAAACACCACAAAGCCAACCGGCCTCGTGGTGTTTTTTGTTGAATTAGCTCTCGTTCGCTTAGCTGCGCTGCGAGATGGGTACGTATTTCAGGTCTTCCGGCCCGACGTAGTGTGACTGCGGACGAATGATCTTGTTGTCCGCAATCTGCTCCATGACGTGAGCACACCACCCCACAATGCGGCTGGCGGCGAAGATGCAGGTGAACATGTCGCCGGGAATGCCCATGTAGTGCTGCAGTGACGCCGAGTAGAAGTCGACGTTGCAGTTCTTCTTGATGAGCGCGGTGACTTGTTTCTCGAGTTCGACCGAGATGTCGTATAGCGTTGTATCGCCTTGTTCTTTGCCGAGTTTCTGTGACAGCTTCTTAAGGTGCTTGGCTCGTGGGTCTTCCGTCGTATAGACAGCGTGACCAAAACCCATGAACTTGCCCTTTTTCTCTTTGACGTCCTGAATCCACCCGGAAATCTTATCGACGCTGCCGATCTCCTGCAGGCTCTCCAGAACGGCGGTATTGGCACCGCCGTGAAGTGGTCCCTTCAAGGCACCAATCGCACCCGTGATCGACGAGTAAAGGTCGGTCAGTGTGGCTGCAATGACTCGACCGGAGAAGGTGCTGGCATTGAGTCCGTGCTCTGCGTGAACGATCAGAATCAGATCCATCGACTTGGCTTCGTCTGGCGTCGGCTTCTTGCCATTGAGCATATACATGACGTTTTCCGCAAAGCTCAGCGAATCATCCGGAGCAATCGGATCCTTGCCATCTCGTGCACGACGAATGGCAGCCGTGATCGTGCTGATCTTGGCAATCAGGCTCAGTGACTGCTGGTAGAAGTCGTCGACGCCATGTTCTTCGGAGGTCTTATCGAGGACCCCCAGCAGCGAAACAGCCGTCCGCAGCATCGCCATCGGATGGGCGTCTTTGGCATGGGCCTTGATGAGTTCAGTGACTTCCGAAGGAAGAGCAAACTGAGCCGTGACCGTTTTTTTGAATTCTGCCAGTTGAGAGGACGTCGGCAGCGAACCTTTCAGGAGCAGGTAGCTCACCTCTTCAAAGTTACTGTTCACGGCCAGATCATCGATCGTATATCCGCGATAAACCAGCTGACCAGTGGTCCCGTTGACGTCGCAGATCTGGGTGTCTGCAGCGACGACCCCTTTTAGTCCCTTTACGGCCTGGTTCGCAGCTTCAGTTTCTGCCTGAGTCATGATCTTCCTTTGTTGTTCTCGAAACTGTTGGTCACTCCAACGCAGCACCGCCGTCCCTCGGTCTGCCGCGTAACCACCGACCTCTCTGGCGTTCATCAATCCATCGAATCAATCGTTGTCTACATTAAAACGTCACAACCGCAAAGACAATAGACTCCCGAACCGATTGCTGGCAGATTCGTCCTGAAAGGTCGTGAGAAACGACGCTGTTTTTGTCCTGATTCTCATCGTCTACTTGTGACGCCTGCCCACCTTGAATTCACGAAAATCATACATTTCGCGGTCTCCTGCCATCTTGTCTGTGCTTTCCCGGCTGCGAAGAATCACTCCCGTCGGCAGGACGCTCGATGTTCCTGATCGGGTTCCGGTTTGTGAGTCATTTGAGTCGATACGCCGGTGAGTCGTGTGTTGTTATGAGCATGCCGCTCGGTCACCGATCAACTAGCGTCAGGCGAGGAGTGGAAATACGAAAAAAATCAGATTTTGATTGGCAATTCTCTCAAGTCCTGTGTACCGTGATGTTCACCATTACGGTTCTCACCCGGTAGAAAGGACTCTTCTCATGGGGACCAGCTTGCGTCAGGCAATGACATGTCTGCTGCTTGGGGAATTTGCTCAGACAGGGCGTCAGGATTTAATGCTCCACCACGGAGAACAGCCCGTCACCAGTGAGCATCCAATGCAATCATCTGACCGATTTTTCGCGACAAGGACGTCCGCTTCGGCTAGGCAGACCATTAGCGTCCGCCTGAATTTCCTTGCTCGACGGATGGCTCGTCCGTCTACGCCCGCGATTCATTTCCTGTCGCGTTTATTGATTTCCTGAACGACCGCTTCGACGACTGTCTGCCGGTGCGCAATGCATCATGACAGGCCGTTGTAAGCTCTTTAATCGTAATAATTTACAAGTCATCCCACTCAGGACCTCGGCTACTTTTCAACCGAACTTGAGGAACTTCCCACTTTCTTTTCGATTTGGTGGTCAGTTGATTGCCAAATCTATCGGCTTTGGGTTTATTGGATATGACACCGACAAATTCTTCAGCCTCAAACGGTTCGACTTAAGTCATCGCATTACGCCGACTCAAACCGACTGACTGAAGCATTTGTGCACGGAGGCATCTTTACTTGGAAGGGGTATCTCAAGTGAGATTTTATAATCTCGAAATTCAAGCGTTAATCGTCTCGGCTCAGAAAAAAGGCTACCTCTCGTACCAGGCAATCGACCGCTTTTTGCCCGATGAAGGCGGCGATCAGACCCTCATCGATCAAATCGTTTACGCTCTCGAAGAAGTGGGACTTTCGATCAAGGACGATCCGGAAGCTCAAAAGAAACGAGAAGAAGAACGCCGGACCAAAAAGCAAACGACCGAACGTCACGAGTACATTGAAGAAGACGATGAAGATGTCTCCGCCGTCGCTTCTCAAGCGACAGCCGAATCTGCCTCCTCTTCTCGTGATCCGATTCGCATGTATCTCTCGCAGATGGGCAACATCCCTCTGCTGACTCGGGAAGACGAGATCTTCCTGGCCAAGCGGATCGAACTGACCCGCAAACGCTTCCGTCGCAAAGTCATGGAGTCGGACTTCGCGATCCGTCAGGCCGTCGAAACCTACGAAAAAGTTGCCTCAGGCGAACTCCCGTTCGAGCGAACCCTGCGAACCTCTGATACTGAGAACGTCCAGAAAGATCAGATCCTCGGCCGCATGGCGCCTAATCTGAAAACGCTGCGTCTGCTCATGCAGGACAGTCAGGACGATTTCGAAATGCTTCGCTCGGGCGAATGTGATGCCGCTGAAACCAAAGCCATTCAGCAGCGCATGAACGTCCGCCGACGCAAGATGGCGACTCTTTGCGAAGAGCTTTCTCTCCGTACGCAGCGTCTCCAACCGATCATGAAGCGCGTCGAGCAGATCGCCGCCCGGATGGGTGAACTCGAACGCGATATCGAACGTCTCAAACGACGTCCATCTGCCGCCAACGAAGTCGGCCTGATGCGACGCGAACTGGATGAACTCGTCCAGATGACTCTCGAGTCGGCTCAGGACTTCCAGGCTCGTCAACGCGAGATCCGCAATCGTTTCGACGCCTGGACCGAAGCCAAGCAACGCCTCTCCGGCGGTAACCTGCGTCTTGTCGTCTCGATTGCGAAGAAATACCGCATCCGCGGTCTCTCCTTCCTCGACCTGATCCAGGAAGGCAACGCCGGTCTGATGCGGG
>SXGT01526910.1_pt1 | contig 24517 bp, 19 predicted proteins | sample 3176221 | NCBI WGS metagenome assembly SXGT01 (sample SAMN11356862, study PRJNA531348) | freshwater metagenome | isolation source: freshwater sample F1-120 | place: China: Fuxian Lake, Yuxi | collected 2017-12-25
CTGGTGGTGGATTACCTCGGCCTCGCCGATCAGCTCAAGAAGGCGCTCATCACCTACACCGAGAGCGGCGGTCAGGGGAACCCGACCTTCGACACCGCCCAGGCCATCGCCGTGATGCTGGAGAAACACGGCATCGCCTGCGACATCATGCACGGTTTCAACTGGGACAAGTGGACCAGCGGCACACCGACCGAGCGCCTGCAACTCATCCCCGCCGGCCAAGAGCACATCCTCGAACAGGAAGACGGCAAGAAGCGCTGGGTGCAAGTGGTGACGGAGCTTTCCCGCGCCTTTGCCCTCTGCGCCGCCAGCGACGAAGCCACGGCGATCCGCGACGACGTTTCCTTTTTCCAAGCCCTGCAAGCCGCGCTAAACAAGCAGAGCAGCCAGAACCGCAAGACGCCCGAGCAGATCGACGCCGCCATTCGCCAGCTCGTGAGCAAGGCCATCACCACCGAAGGCCAGGTGATCGATGTCTTCACCGCCGCCGGATTGCCCAAGCCGGACATCAGCATCCTGAGCGACCAATTCCTCGCCGAAGTCCGCGGCCTCAAGCACAAGAACGTCGCCGCCGAGCTGCTGGAGAAGCTGCTCAAGGACGAACTCAAGGTCCGCTCCAAGCGCAACCTCGTGCAGAGCCAGGTCTTCAGCGAGAAGCTCAAGCAGACCCTCAACGCCTACCACAACCGCGCCATCTCCACGATGCAGGTCATTGAGGAGCTGATCAAACTCGCCAAGGACCTCGACGCCGCCACCAAGCGCGGCGAGGACATGGGCCTGACGGATGACGAAATCGCCTTCTACGACGCCCTCGCCGCGAATAGCAGCGCCGTGCAAGCGATGGGCGACGCGAAGCTGAAGGTCATCGCCGCCGAGTTAATCACCCAAGTGAAGAAGAGCGTGACCATCGACTGGACCCTCCGTGAAAGCGCCCGCGCAAAAATCAAAGTCATGGTGAAGCGGATTTTGAACAAACACGGCTACCCGCCGGACTTGCAGGAGGAAGCCGTGAAGACCGTTCTCGCACAGGCCGAGCTGCTGTGCGCGGAGTGGGTGTGAGTGGCGAAGATCGAATGACGAATTTTAAATGTCGAACTGACAGAACTTCGGAACTCGCACTTCTGCATTCGCACTTTGCCCGGCGGCCCGGAGTGGCAGAAGCAGATCGGCAACAAGAAGCAGCAGCAGGATTTGGCCGATGCCGGGATGAATAGACCTCAAAAGTATCGTGAGGTGTAGGCGTGCTTTATCAGATGGTGATTCTTTGGCGAACATGGTGAAGCGGAGGATGACGATGGAGAGCGATCACGAGTGTGCTTGCGTGGGATGCGCGAGTCTTTTTGCAGGCGAGGGCGCATTGCAAGCGAGCGCGGTCATTTTTCTGGAAACGATCTTGGCAGAAAAACGAGCATCATCGCCATAAAAGATCGGGTTGTGGGGCGGCGACTCCCGCACCACTTTTATGAGGAACCGGTGTTCCTTCAGCGGTAATCGCGAATCATTTCGTCATACTCCGCCACATCGTGCTCATTCTTCCGTGATGAACGATTCAAAGCCCCAGATGACCCCGGATTTTGCTTCCCGCCTCGCGGCGGCGCAGAGTTCGCTTTATGCCTTCATCGTTTCGCTGATGGGCGGGCGCGATGATGCGGCGGATGTATTGCAGGAGACGAATTTAAAACTGTGCCGGGAGTTTCATCGCTACGATGCGTCGCGGCCGTTTGTGAATTGGGCGCTGACGCTGGCGCGGTTCGAGGTCATGGCGTGGCGCACGCGGCAATCGCGGTCGCGGCTGGTGCTGGATGACGATGTGCTGGAGCGCGTGGCCTCGGCGCTGGAGGCGCAGCCAGTAGAGCCGGAGCGGGAGCTGGCGGCGTTGGAGGGTTGCCTGCAAAAGCTGCCGGAGCATCAGCGGGCACTCGTGGAGAAGCGGTATCAGCACGGTGCGACGGTGCGCGCGATGGCGCAGCGCATGGGGCAGCCGGAGAACGCTCTGGCGGCGATGCTTTATCGCATCCGTCGCGCGTTGCAGGAGTGCGTTACTGCCACGCTGGCGAAGGAGGAATCGGCATGAGCGCGGACTTTGAACGCGCGATGCAGTCGGCGCTGGACGGCGAGCTTTCCTCAGGGGCGCAGGCGGCGTTGAACGACGCGCTGCGTTCCGACCCGGCGGCGTTGGAGACGTATTGTCGGCAGTTGCGAATGGATGCGTTGCTCGCGTGGCGCACGGGCGCTGCGACGATGCCGGCGGTGGAAACAGTGGTGGCGTTTCCAGCTAAGTCGCGCGTTTTGCGCTGGGCTGGATGGGCCGCCGCTGCGCTCGTCATGCTCGGCGCGGTGTTCTTTGCGCTCGCGCCAAATCGCGCGTCGGCGGCGGTGGAGCGGATGCTCGCGGCGATGCAGCGCGGCGACCGCAGCTACACGATTTCTGTCATCGAGGGCGACGCACGGATGGCGATGAACAATGACCGCACGCTCACCTACGAAGGCGGGGTGCTGCATTTGCGAGGCGAGCGGCAATTCGTGCTCGTGCGCCCCATCATCGAGGACGGGCAGCGTATCACGGGCAGCGATGGCACGGTCAATTGGGACATCATCGGCAACGGTCCGGTGAAAGTGACCAGCGACCTCAAGCGCTTCCGCGGCGGGCTGCCCGGCGAGCAGCAAGACGCGCCGTTTCTCGACCTCGCGGGACATCTCAATGGACTGAATAACGGCTACGACATCACCCTGCACGATGTGGAAAGCGAGCCATCGCACGCTCGCCTCACCGCTGTGAGAAAGTCGCGGGATGTGCGCGGCCCCAGGGAAATGGATTTCACGTTCCACCGCGATACGGGCGTGATCATCGCAATGGAGTTGCGTGGACTTCCCCGCGCCAAGGGCGGCCCAGAAGCCCTGCGCTTCACGCTCACCAGCGAGTCCGCGTTGCCCGCCGACTTTTTTACCCACACCCCGCATCACGAGCCATCGCGGCGTGTGCTGGATGAATCGCCCCCACTTCGCGGCCAATGAAATCAGTTATCAGCCTCAGCTTCCTCTGCACTGCGGCCACGGCCCATGCCCACGACTGGCACCGGCACGATCCTCCTGCACCCGCGCCTGTGAGCATCCCGGCATCGCAGGGAGCGCCCCCGTCCAATGCCGCTGCGGTGGCTGCCAAGGCGTCCAGCGTGGCTCCGTTTTTTCCAAAAATCCGTTACTGGTGGGATGCGTCATTTTTCTATCTGGAGAGCGATGGGGTTCCGGCTCATGACACAATGAAGGGCATCACCGCATGGCAGCAGCAGCTTCCTGTGCCGCAGCGCTACTATGGGGCGAATGCATGGCGGCTTCCACTGCTGCCGGTGAAAACTAACAACGTAGCCATGGGCCGCACGACGCTGTTTCGCGGCGCGATGGCGATCGCGGTGAATGGCATTCCGATTTTCAATCCGATCAAGAATGACGGTGTTACCGACACGTTTCTTGCCGGGGAGCTGGATCAATGGGGCGGGCACTGCGGACGTGCGGATGACTATCACTATCACATCACGCCGTGGCATCTGGCCACCGTGGTGGGAGACCGCGCCCCCCTCGCCTATGCTCTGGATGGTTTTCCCATCTACGGAGACAAGGAACCGGACGGCTCGGCGGTCAATACCGCGACGCTGGATGCGCTCAATGGCCACGACCACGACGGCCTCGGCTATCACTACCATGGGTCACGCACGTATCCCTATATCAACGGCGGGGTGCATCTGAATCCGCCCATTGTCCGTCTGGAGGCGGGAACCGGCGGCAACACAGCGGAGCAGATCGAACCGCAGCCAGTTGCCAACGGCGTGCGGCCTGCACTGAGCGGACTGTCTGGTGCGGCGATCACCGACTTCACCCGCGCCAGTGTGGACGACTACACGGTGACTTACACACGGGCAGGAGGCACCTACGCCGTGAGAGTGCGCTATGATCGGGCAGCGGGTTCGGTGCGCTACACTTACAATGATCCGCTCTACGGGGCACGCACGCTTGATGAGACGCACACGGGCTGGACGCCGCCGCCGCAGACGCGGGCTTCGTCGCTCAGCTTGTTCTCGCAAGCCGATGGAACGCTGCGTTTCACCATGTCGGGCGAACCGGGACGCGGCTATGCGCTTTTTGCTGGTGCCGATCTGAGTTCCCTTCCGCTCTTTGGCTACCGGCTGCTCGACAGCACGGGCACGGGCACTTTTGATCTCTCACCTGTCAGTCCGCGCGGCTTTTTTCGGATGCCTGCGGCGATCGAGGGCGCCTACGTGCCGCCCATTGTCCAGCCTCCCGCCCAGTGGTCCATGCTCGCGCTGCCGGACACGGGCCAGACCGACAGTTTTTCCGCAACGTTTGGCGAAGATCATGACTACACCATTCGCCCCATGTCGTTCACGGATCATGGAAATGGCACTGTCACTGACAATGTGACCGGCCTGATGTGGCAGAAGGCTGATGGCGGCGAGATGACGTGGGCATCCGCCCAAACCTACTGCACGAACCTCGTGCTGGGAGGCCATAGCGACTGGAGGGCTCCTTCCGCACACGAGCTGTTCAGCATTGCGCATCTCAACCGCCGCCAGCCGCCATTGGATGCCGTGTTTACCAGTCCCGCCACGGCCCAATACTGGTGGACCAGCAATCCTCGTGTCGGCACCACAACTAACGCATGGGCCGTGAACAATGGCGGCGGCATCGGCCCCAAGCCTATCGCCGAGACCATCAGCGCCGGGGGCACATTCGCCTATCACATCAGAGCTGTGCGCGATACGGCCGCCCAGCCCGGCCCGGCTGGCCCCGGTCCGCGTCTCACGATCAACGGAGACGGCACCGTCACCGACGCCAACACTGGCCTCGTCTGGCAGCAGGCTGAAGCAACGGCACCGATGACATGGGAAGCCGCTCTCGCCTACGCCGAGGGATTGTCGCTGGCCACAAAGACCGACTGGCGACTGCCCAATGCAAAGGAGCTTTTCTCGCTCGTGGATGTGACAAAATCCTCCCCCGCTATCGATTCCACGGCCTTTCCCGGCGTGCCAGCCACGCAAAACGAAAACCTCTACTGGTCGTCGTCCACCAACTACATCCGCCCCGGCGAGCCGTGGTATGTGGACTTCCGCTACGGCCTGCTGGCCTACAAGGCGGGGACAAATCTGCTGCGGGTTAAATGTGTGAGAGGAGGTCAGCCATGAGAGCCACCCAAACCAGACGCGGCTTCATGGCCACAACCGGCGGAACTGCCCTCGCCCTCGGCAGCGGCTGGCTGCCATTGCCTTCAGCGCTCGCGGACACGTCCAATCCCCTGTTTGCTGCCTGCGAGCTGCTGGGGCGGCCGACTGACCGCTCGGTGGTGGTCAACATGCGCACGGCCACCGCGCTGGAGGTGTATTTTGAATACGGCATCGCCAGTGGAAACTATACCATCTCCACGCCGCCTGTAAGCTATGCGGCGCAGACCACGCTGGAAGTCGTGCTGGGAGGATTGCAGCCGAACACACGCTACTTTTACCGCACGCGGTATCGTGCGGCGGGGCAGCCGACCTTTGCCGCAGGGCCGGAGTATTCGTTTCACACCCAGCGGGCGAAAGGAGCGTCCTTCGTGGTCACGGTCACAGCGGATCCGCATCCTAACGATGGTTCCGATCCCGCCATGTATGAACGCACGCTGGGCAATGCCGCACTGGGAGGACCTGACTTTCACTTTGATCTCGGCGACACGTTCATGGGCGATAAACTTCCCGCTCCGATCACCTCCGCGTCCGTGGAAGCCGCGACGCTGAATCACCGCCCATGGCATGAGATCGTGGGACGCTCCGCGCCGGTGTTTCTGGGTCTTGGCAACCACGAAGGCGAGGCGGGCTGGGTGCACGACGGCACGCTGAACAACCTTTCCGCGTGGGCGCTCAGGGCGCGAAAAATCCACTATCCGAATCCGGTGCCGGATGCCTTTTACAGCGGCAACAGCGAGCCGGATGCGTTGCTGGGAGCGAAGGAAAACTACTATGCTTTTGAATGGGGCGATACGCTTTTCACCGTGCTGGATCCCTACTGGTCCACGCTGCGCAAACCCAGCAGCAGCCTGAATGAGTGGGACTGGAGCCTTGGGCTGCCGCAGTATCTCTGGCTCAAACACACCCTCGAACAAAGCAGGGCGCGCTACAAAATCATCCTCACGCATCATCTCGTGGGGGGGAATCCCAATATCACACTCGACAAGGACAAGCTCATCGGACGCGGCGGCATCGAAGCCGCGCCCTACGGTGAGTGGGGCGGGAAAAACCTGCTCAGTGGCACGAAGGATACGTGGGGCTGGGACACAAAACGGCCCGCTGCGGCAGGCTGGACCAAGCCGGTGCATCAACTGCTCGTGGACAACAATGTCCGCTGCGTCCTCCACGGACATGATCACGTCTATGTGAAGCAGGAGTTGGATGGCATCATCTACCTCTCCCTGCCGCAGCCGGCCAATCTGAACATCAGCGGCACCAACAGCGCCGTGGCTGGTGGTTACGTGGCAGGCACCATCCTGCCGAACTCCGGGCATGTGCGGCTGTCATTTTCCGCAGCCCGGCTCACCGTGGACTACATCCGCACCTACACTCCGGCGCAGGAGACTGCCACGCGGGTGAATGGTGCCGTGGGGCACACTTTCGATATCGCACCGATCGCCGTGGCGTCAGGATTGCAGATCACGCGGCAACCGGACCGGACGGTGCTCACATGGAATGCGGACCCGACGGTAAGCTACATCGTGCAATGGTCCACGGACATGGTGACGTGGCACGATGTGCTGGCGGGCCGCGTGAGCACATGGACCGACATGAGTCCTGCACTGTCCAAGAAATTTTACCGCGTGACGTCATGAGTGTCCCTGCATTCGCTCTTTTGCCCCGCGGCTTGTTTGCGGCGGCTTTGCTGGCGGCTGCGGGCCTGAACGCTTTTTCGCAGGAGCCTAAGATCACCTCCGTGAACCGCTCAGGAAACCAGATTTCCATTTCATGGACTGGCAACACTTCCCACCTGCATCTGGTGGAATTTTCCACGACGCTCGCGGCTGACTCTTGGTCTCCTTTGCGCCTGTTGCGAACGCCTGCCGCACTGAACACAGAGACCTTCCCCATTCCACCCGCAGAGATCGCGGCGGGAAATGCAAAAGGCTTTTTCCGCGTGCGCACCGGCCCGGCCCCCACGCAGCCAAATGTGGTCGTCATCGTGACGGACGACGGCGGCTGGGCGGACGTGGGCTACAATACCGCGCCCGGACAAGTGCCGGTGCAGACTCCGCACATGGATCAGCTCAAGAACGACGGCATACGGCTGGAGCGATTCTATGCCACCGCCGTGTGCAGCGTGACTCGCGCCTGTATGCTCACGGGCCGCAATACGCTGCGCACTGGCGTGAACAACGCACGCGGGCTGGATCTCCGCGAACACACCATGCCGGAGACTTTCCGCGCCGCAGGCTATCAGACCGCCATGTGCGGCAAATGGCATCTCGGCGGACCCTACAACAATCACCGCCTTGCCAACATCGGTGGGCAGCATTTTCCCGTCGCTCAGGAGTCCGGCCTGCACGAGCCCTTCCGCCGCGGCTGGGACACGCACTACGGCGAATACACGGGAGCCATCGATTACTTCACTCACATCAGCAAAGAGGACGGCCTGCCCGACTGGTTTCTGAATGGACAGCCACTGGTGGAAACAAGCGATCTCCAAGGCCACGGCGGCTATTCCACTGATTTGCTTGCCGACAAGGCGGTGTCGTTTATCCGCCAGCGCGATCCCTTCAAGCCGCTGATGCTTTACCTCGCCTTCAACGGTATCCATGGAGCCGTGCAGGCTCCGCAGTCCACGATTAACAAGTATGCCGCACTCGGCATCACGTCCAACAACCGGCGGCTCATCGCGGCGGCCATGGATCTCGTGGATGCAGGCATTGGCCGCGTGCTGGGCGCCATCGACAGCGAAGGCCTGCGCACTCAGACGCTCGTCATGTGTTTCAGCGACAACGGTGGCGACGTGCAGAAAGGCTCCATCAATCTCCCGCTGCGCGGCACGAAGGGAGACGGCTACGATGCCGCCTTCCGCACCACCGCATCCGTCCGCTGGCCGGGCCGACTGCCGGCCAATGTCGTGAGCCATCAGTTCGTCTGGGCAGGCGATCTGTTTCCTACTTTTTGTGTTGCCGCAGGCGTGACGCTGCGAAACACAAAGCCCTTCGATGGCGTGAACCTCTGGCCCGCGCTAATGACCGCCAGTAACACAACACAGGTGCCGCGGGGGAAGCCGCTGATCACTGCCACGGCCCCGCCCGTGGCGTTCGATGAATTCACTGATCCCGCCAGCGGCCAGCGGCGCATGTTCAAGCTCATCCGCAACCGCACCGGCTCGACCACGGTTTACGAACTCTTCAACATCGCCAACGATCCCTACGAAACGACCGAGTTGTCCGCGAACAACACCGTCACGCAGTATTCGCCTATCGTGACATCGCTGAATGCCTCGATCGATGCCGTGGTGAACACTGCCGAGGTCTATCCGCCGTTCATCGCCACCCAGCCGCAGAGCCAAAGCGTCGCCGCGGGCGGCAGTGTCACTTTTTACGCCAGTTTCAGCAGCTATCCACGCACCGCCCCCACTGTTACATGGCGAAAAAATGGCGTGCCTCTCGTCAGCGGCGCAGGTGTGACGATCACGCCGGCTACCCCCGCCGTGGAGCCTCCGGGCGTGATTCCGCTAGCATTGTGTTCACTTTCCTCCGGCAGCACCACGGTGACCTGTGCCAGCACTGCCGGACTGCTTGCGGGCATGAGCCTCACTGGTCCCAGCGTGCCCACCCGCGCCACCGTCATCAGCATCACAGACAGCACCCGCTTTGTCATGAGCCTGCCCGCAGCCGCTGCGGCCTCCGGCCTCGCGTGGACAGCATCCTCTCCCGTGAACGGCCTCTGGTTTTCCGCCTGCACAGTCGCCAGTGCCTCACCAGCTTCCGCAGGTCAATACGATCTCGTAGTGGACAACACCAGCGGCCCCACACTCCGCCTCACCAACTGCGCCACCGCCGCCGGCAGCCCGCTCATTTCCTGCCCCAGCACCGCAGGCCTCGCCGCCGGCATGAACCTCAGCGGCCCGGGCATTTCTGTGTATGCCACGATATCCAGTATCGTCAGCAGCACACAGTTCCGCATCACCTATCCACCCGCGACAACCACAAGCGGCACCACTTTGGCCGCTGGCGAAGGCGGCTATGCTTTCAGCAATCCTGCGGAACTCGTCATTCACTGAACAGCCCTAGTCGAATCACGCCCCACATTACCCGGATAACTCTTCTCAACACACGAAGCCTTTTTACCAACTCACTAAATGATCAAACTCCTCACATTCTACATCCTTGTGATTTTGCTCGCTGTCGCTGCTGCCGAGCCGCCGCCGAACTTTGTGCTGATCGTTTCCGATGATCAGGATTGGAACGGACTATCGGCGCAGATGCATCCGGATTTGCCGAACTCGAAGAGCGATTTCTACCGCACGCCGAATCTCGAAAAATTCGCCGCGGAGGCCATGCTGTTCAGTTCCGGCTACGCCCCGGCTCCCGTGTGTTCGCCGACGCGCATTAGCCTCCAAACAGGGCGCAACCCTGCGGCGCTGCGTTGGACAAAGGCCGCGCCTGCGGAGGATGGGCACAAGCTCATCGAGGCGGAGAATCGGAAAAGCATCCGGGCGGCTGAAACGACCATCGCGGAGGTGTTAAAACACGCCGGTTATGCGACGGCGCATTATGGCAAGTGGCATCTCGGCGGCGGCGGTCCGGCGCAGCATGGATACGACGAGAGCGATGGCGACACGGGCAATCGCGATGCGGACGCTTTCGTGGACCCGAACCCCGTGGACATCTTCGGTATGACCGAGCGGGCTGGTGTCTTTATGGAGAAGCAAGCAAAGGCCGGTAAGCCATTCTATGTGCAGATGTCATATCACGCGCTGCATGTGCCAAACAATGCGCTGAAGGCGACGCGGGAGTTTTACGACAAACTACCGCCCGGCAAAATGCACCGCGACCCGGCGCGCGCGGCCATCACGACAGACCTCGATACAGGCGTGGGGAAATTGCTCGGACACATTGAGCGGCTTGGCCTCACGGGGCGGACCTATGTGGTTTACATGGGTGACAACGGTGGTGGCGGAGGCGGTGGTGGCGGCGCAGGCAAAGGCGATGCGCGTCCGCTAAGGGCTGGAAAAGGCGGCGTTTGGGAGGGCGGCATCCGCGTTCCCTTCATCGTGCGGGGACCCGGCATCAAAGCCAACTCATGGTGCCATCAGCCAGTCGTCGGCTACGACCTTTTCCCCACATTCTGCCGACTCGCGGGAGTGAAAGAGAAACTTCCGTCGGAATTGGAAGGCGGTGACATTTCGCACCTGTTCACCGGAGCCACCACGCCGGTGAAACGCCCTCGCGAGGAACTGGTGTTTCACTTCCCCCACTATCAGGGTGACACCCCGCATTCCGCAATCCGGCATGGCGACTACAAACTGCTGGAGTTCTACGAAACCGGCGAACGAATGCTCTTCAACCTCAAGACCGACCTCGCCGAGCGCCACGACCTTGCCAAATCGAATCCCGAAATCGCCGCAGACCTCAGCAACCGGCTAAAAACCTACCTCACCGCCATCAACGCAGCCATGCCGAAACCAAATCCCGACTACAAACCCGGCGAAGAACCCGTGCGCAAGAAGGGCGACAAAGGCGCGAAGAAGAAGGGAGGCAGCAATGAGTGAAATCGCTGCTCGATTGAGATTCTGGCTGTGGCTGTTCTTTACTTCGGCGTTAGCGACAGCGGGGAAATGCGCGGAGCCGCCGCCGAATTTCGTCTTCATCCTCGCGGATGACATGGGGTGGAATGACGCGGGATTTTCCGGGAGCAAGCATACCGAGACTCCGCATCTCGACCGGCTGGCGCGGGAGGGGGTGGTGTTTGCACAGGCTTGTGCGAGTGCGCCGAATTGTGCGCCGACGCGGGCTTGTTTGCTGACGGGGAACTATACGCCGCGTCATGGCGTGTTCACGGTGGTGGATGAGCGGCATGCACCCGGCTCGCCGCATCATAAAATCATGGCAGCAGAAAGTCGCGAGGCGTTGCCGACGGAGCAGGTGACACTTGCGGAAGCGCTGAAACCGGCGGGCTACGCGACCGGGATGTTTGGCATGTGGAACCTGGGGCGCGGACGCAGCGGGCCGACGACGCCGACGGGGCAGGGCTTCGATGTGTTCACGGAGCCGAGGCAGCTTGGGTTTGAAAAGGACGCTTATCGCGATGCGAAGGGCGCGTATTCGCCGGATGCCCTGACCGACGCAGCGCTGAAGTGGGTGGAGTCGGTGAAGGAGCGTCCGTTTTTCCTCTATCTGCCGTTTCACGATGTCCACGCGCCGTTCGACCCGAAGCCGGAGTTGCTGGCGAAATACAAAGCGCGCAGTGGCGTGGCGGACCCGGCGCTGGCAGCCACGGTGGAAGCGATGGATGCGAACATCGGGCGCGTGCTCGCGGCGCTGGAGCGAATGGGCTTGGCGGAGCGGACGTTCGTGATTTTCACGTCGGACAACGGCGGCACGCGCCAATACGTGGCGCCGCTGCGGGGAGGAAAAGGCACGCTGTATCAAGGAGGCGTGCGCGTGCCGGCGCTGATTCGCGGGCCGGGCATCCAGCCAGGAGTGTCGCAGGCGGTGACGCTGAGCATGGACTGGTTTCCCACCGTTCTGGAACTCGCCAGGCAGAAACCGGCGGAATCTGTGGATGGACGGAGCCTCGTGCCCTTGCTGCGCGATGCGTCGGCGAAGCTGGAGCGCGATGTGTTCTGGCATTTCCCCTGTTACATCGGCGGCGGCGGTCCGTGCAGTGCGGTGCGGGCGGGGGATTGGAAGCTCATCGAGTTTTTTGAGAGCGGCACATCGGAACTCTACGACCTAGCCGCTGACCCCGGCGAACAGCGCAATCTCGCGGATAAAGAACCCAAGCGCGCGGCAGAGCTGCTGGCGAAACTTCACGCATGGCAGACGGCCACTGGCGCGCCTCGACCGACGCAGCCGAATCCAAACTACGACCCAAACTCCGTGCCAAAACGAGGGCGCGATGAGCGCGGCAAGGGAGGCAAAAACTGAACGAAATCCACACAATGAAAAACATCGGCCCCATCGCCTTCACACTGCTCGCCTGTGCGCGGCTACACGCTCACGACCCATCGGACCCGGATCACGACCGTCCGCACACTCATGCGCCGCTATTCGCGCAAACGAAACCCCTGCAAAAACCCGCTGATCCCGCGGCGAAAGCCGCACCTGCCCAGGCCGCGCCCTTTGCGAGGTTCGTCCCGGCGGTGAAGACGCGGTGGGACGGGCGTTATCTCTTCATCGAAGGCAACGGCCTTCCCGCGCACAACATGATGGTCGGCATCACCGCATGGCAGCAGCAGGTGCCGCTGCCGCAAAACTACACCGGTGCGAATGCGTGGCAGATTCCGCTTTTTCCCGTGCCTGCGACGGAGCCCGCGAGCATCCGCGACCGATTCCTGCGCGGTGCCATCGCCATCGCGGCGAACGGCATCCCGATTTTCAATCCGCAGAACAATCGCGGCGAAATCTCCGCCGACATCGGCGAACTTGACCAGTGGGGCGGGCACTGCGGGCGTGCAGATGATTACCATTACCACGCCGCGCCGCTGCATTTGCAGACCGTGCTCGGTGCGCAACTGCCCATCGCCTACGCACTCGACGGCTACCCGATTTATGGCCTCACCGAGCCGAACGGCAGCGAGCCAAAGGGACTCGATGCCTTCAACGGCCACACGACGCCGGAACTCGGCTACCACTACCACGCGTCGAAAAAATATCCTTTCGTGAACGGCGGCTTCCACGGCGAAGTCGCGGAGGTGGAAGGTCAGGTGGACCCGCAACCGCGAGCGCAATCAGTGCGGCCCGCGCTTCAGCAAATACGCGGCGCACGCATCACGGGTTTCACCACCTCGGCGGACGGAAAGGAGCGGAAGCTGACGTATCAAGTCGCGGGCAAGGATGCGTTCGTGGACTATGCGGATGCGGGTGGCGGTGCGTGGAAATTTGCCTTCACCGATACTGACGGAACGAAGCGTGAGGAAACCTATCGCGCCAACGAACGCGGCGGACGCGGTGAAGGCGGACGCCCACCGCGCGATGGTCAGCGCCCCGACCGCCAGCGGCCGCCGCAAGGCGAAGGTCGGCCTCCGCGCGAGGGTGAACGTCCGCCACGTCCCGGCGGCGAGCGCGCAGAGCAGAGCGGCGCGAGCAGCGCGGAGATGGACGCTTTGAAAAAACCGAGCGCCGGCTTCGTGCTCACCAGCCCCGAGATTCCCGACCCGGCGAAGCTGCCCGCCGAATTCACCGGCGATGGCGCGGGCATCTCGCCGCCGCTCGCGTGGCGCGGTGCGCCCGCCGGGACGAAGAGCTTTGCTCTCGTGATGGATCACCTCACGCCGGATGCGACCATCAAAGCGTATTGGACGATGTGGGACATTCCCGCGACCGCATCCGCGCTGCCAAAGAGCGCGCGCGACATCGGCAAACTCGGCGCGAGCTTTCGCGGCGTCGCCGGCTACGAACCGCCGAAATCACAAGGTCCCGGCGCGAAGAATTACACCATTACCCTCTACGCACTCAGCGAACCGCCCGCGCTCACGCAGCCGCAGCAGGAAGTCACGCGTGAGTCTCTGCTCGCCGCGATGGAAGGAAAGGTCCTCGCCAGCGCGTCGCTGCCGCTGACCTACACACACGACGCCGCAGCCTCGCCGAGTGGAAAAGACAGCGAACCTGCCGAAATAAGCGCGCAGCCACCGGAGAGAAAAGTCGCGCCGGAAAAGCCCCGAGGGCGGCCATCACCTGGAGGTCTCAACGGCCTGGTGAAACCTACGATGGAAGACACGATGAAACTCAACGTCTATGCGGACAACTGGTTCATGCTGTATGTCAATGGGCGGCTCGTCGCCGTGGATTCCATCCAGTTCACGCCTCACAATGTCGTCAGCGTCGATTTTCTTCCCGAGTATCCGATGACCATTGCCGTGCTCGTGAAGGACAACGCCGATCCAAAAACCGGTTTGGAATACGGCACCAGTATCGGTGATGGCGGCTTCTGCCTGAAGTTTGCCGACGGCACCGTCACCAGCTCCAAATGGAAGGCCAAAAACTTCTTACACGGCCCCATCAACCGCGACACCGCCAACCCAAAAGTGAAACAAGAGCCCCTTCCCGCCAACTGGTGGGCCACCAACTTCAACGACAGCACATGGAAGAATGCCAAAGAATACAGCGTCGAAGAAGTCGATCCCAAGCAGCCCTTTTTCGACAACGACTTCGCGGGTGCCAAGTTCATCTGGAGCGACGACATCGCCTTGGACAACACCGTCATCTTCCGCACCAGGATCGAGAAACCCGGCTGGACACCGCGCTGGAACACCAAGCCGGATCTCGATGTGAGTGGCGCAGTCCAAAGGTAAAATAGTGAGCCGAACGGCTCACAAAATTGCGCACAACGGCAAGCAACCCGCAGATTTCGGTGGAAAGCAGCACCCGCAGCTTCCGGAGCGTTCGTTCGCGCCAACTCTCGTCTTTCGCAGTGGCGCCGCCGCATCTGCGTGGACCTCTACAACGCGCTCATCAAGCTGCGCCCCGAGTGGGAAGCGGAGACGCTGAAAGTCGTGATGACCGGCAGCGCCGAAGATGGCCCGGACTGGCAGCCGCACATTCGCAACAAGCAGCGACGACGCGAACTGGCGAACCGTTTCAAGGACAACAAAGACCCGTTCCGCATCGTCATCGTGCGCGACATGTGGCTGACCGGCTTCGATGCGCCATGCCTGCACACGATGTATGCCGACAAGCCGATGCAGGGCCACGGCCAGGGAATGTCGAATAACGAATTCGGAATGACGAACTGATTGAACTTCGGACTTCGCACTTCTGCATTCGCACTTCGCCAGCCTCGCCGATCAGCTCAAGAAGGCGCTCGTCACCTACACCCAGAGCGGCGGCCAGGGAAACCCGACCTTTGACACCGCCCAAGCCATCGCCGTGATGCTGGAGAAACACGGCATCGCCTGCGACCTGATGCACGGCTTCAACTGGGACAAGTGGACCAGCGGCACGCCGACCGAACGACTGCAACTCATCCCCGCCGGGCAGGAGCACCTCCTCGAACAAGAAGACGGCAAGAAGCGCTGGGTGCAGGTGGTGACCGAGCTTTCCCGCGCCTTTGCCCTCTGCGCCGCCAGCGATGAAGCCACGGAGATCCGCGACGACGTTTCCTTTTTCCAAGCCCTGCAAGCCGCGCTGAACAAGCAGAGCAGCAACCACCGAAAGACGCCCGAGCAGATCGACGCCGCCATCCGCCAGCTTGTGAGCAAGGCCATCTCAGCTGAGGGTGAAGTGATCGATGTTTTTGCCGCCGCAGGATTGAAAACGCCTAACATCGGAATTCTCGATGATCGTTTCCTCGCCGAAGTGCGCGGCCTCAAGCATAAGAACGTCGCCGCCGAGCTGCTGGAGAAGCTGCTGAAGGACGAACGAGGCAAATGTCGAATGACGAATTCGGAATGTCGAACTGACTGCACTTCGTAATTCGCACTTCTGCATTCGAACTTTCCACCGCCTACCACAACCGCGCCATCAGCACGATGCAGGTCATCGAAGATAGACAGGATGAGCCGCCCGCAAGTCAGCGGGTGGCGGATGATTTTCCCGACAGGGTGCGGAAGCGTCTCGCCCAAATCACGGTCAATGTCGGCGTCGCCGTCCGCAAAGTCACCGCCAGGAACGGCGGCGAGTTCGCGGAGGTTCAGGTTTTTCGCAATGAGCAGAGCATCGCCGCCACGTCGGATGGCCGCTACTTCATCCGGGTGTCGGACGAAACGCGGCGGTTGCTGCCCGATGACCTGGGCCGGTTGATGGCGGAGAAGAACTCGTTCGTGTGGGAGTTGCAGACGACGAAGCGCATCCCGTCGCACGCCTGGGATGACGGGAAGCTCGCGGATTTCGTGAAGCGCGTGCGAGCGTCGGACCGGGTGTCGGAGTTCGTGCGCGGCAAGGCGGACGCGGAGTTGCTGGAGCATTACCTGTTTGTGCGTGCAGGCCTGCTGACGAATCTCGGCATCCTGTGGATTGGCCGGCGCGAGGATCGGGCGGCGCTGCTTTACGCGCCGGAAATCCAGTGCATCAAATACGACGAGCGCGGGCGCAAGGTGCGCAAGCAGGTCTGGAACGATTGCAGCCTGAACCCGCTGGAGTTGATCGAGGCGGTGTGGCGCGAAGTGCCGGACTGGAAGGAGTTCTACGAGTTGCCGGACGGTTTGTTTCGCAAGTCCGTGCCGCATTACGACGAGGTGGTCGTGCGCGAGTTGCTGGCCAACGCGCTGGCGCACCGGCCCTACACGCAGCGCGGCGACATCTTCCTGAACCTGCTCCCGACCGGCTGGAAGTTCACAATCCGGGGCTGCTACTGATTGGCGTGACGCCGCGCAACATCCTGCATACGTCGAGCAAACGGAATCCGCATCTGGCGAAGGTGTTTTACGATTTGAAGCTGATGGAGGGCGAGGGCAGCGGTTTCGACCGGATGTATGAGGTGCTGCTGACCAGCGGGCGACCCATCCCGGAAGTGCAGCAGGGCGATGACCGCGTGGTGGTAGCGGTGCGGAAGCAAATCGCGCGGACGGCCATCGTGGACTTAATGGTGAAGGCGGACCAGACGTTGCAGTTGAGCCAAAAGGAACTCATCACGCTCGGCTTGCTGGCACAGCATGAGGCGCTCACGGCGATTGAACTGGTGAAAACGTTGGAGTTGTCACGCGCGGATGACTTGAAGCTTTGGGTTGGCCGGTTAAAGGACTTGGGCGTGGTGAACTCGCGCGGCAAGACGAAGGCGACGGAGTATTTTGTCGAGCCACAGGTTTTACGGACGCTGGAGTTTCAGGGCGAGACGACGCTCAAAGGTATCGAGCGGCATCGGTTGCGGGAGTTGATTCTGCGTGACTTGGAGATTTACCGAAAGGCGAGCATCAGCGAGATTCACGGGCGGATCGGGAAGGAGATTCCCCGGCGGAAGATTCGGCGTGAACTGACCGACCTCGTCAAGGCCGGGGGTATTGGCAAAGACGGCAACACACGAGCCGCCGTTTATCTTTGGACAAAATGACCCCGAATCAGACCAGTTTTGTCAAAAGCAACGCGCATAAAAAGCGGGCAAAACGGCGTGAACCGCTGGATTTCAAAGGGTTTCCTTTTGACACGAACGGGTGTGAATCAAGTGGCGCGTGTTCATTGGATCGGTTGATTGGGTATTTGATGGAAAGCCGGAGGTGCAGGTCGCCAGGCCCGCCAATCGTGTGGAATGCCCTGCAAACATTGGCTTTGCCGTATTTGATGGGTATTTGATGGAATGAGCGTCCACGCCTACACCGAAGACCAGCTTGTCGAGCAGCCCGCCATCGGGTTGTTCGCGGAGCTTGGCTGGGCCGTGGTATGCGCCGAGGAAGAAATGTTTGGAGCACCCTCACCCCATCCCTCTCCCAGTGGGAGAGGGAGCGAGGGAGAGGGTCGCGTAGCGTTAGGGCGCGAGACGAAGGGCGAGGTGGTGTTGGTGTCCCGGTTGCGCGCGGCGCATTCGACGATGCCGAACCCTCAACCCGGTCAGCCGGCAACCCTTCTCCCAGTGGGAGAAGGGCCGGGGGATGAGGGTGAGCAGCTTGCGCTGCCACCCGAGGCCATCACCGCCGCCGTGGATGAATTGACCCGCGACCGTTCGGCGATGAATTCGGAAGCGGACATGGCAACTTGACCGATACTTGACCGATACTTGACCGATACTTGACCGATACTTGACCCATCGGCAGACTGTTCCGCATGAGCTACCAGCCACAGTTCACCATTACGATGGCCCTGCTGGCGCGAGTCGAGGGCATCGCCGCACTGAGGGAGCGCATCCAGAACGCCACCGTGCAAGTGCCTTGGATTCCCGCGCTGCAAAAGGACACACGGGCGCGCAACACGCACAGTTCGACGGCCATCGAGGGCAATCCGCTGACGCTGGAAGAGGTCCGCGCCTTGGAGGAAGGCACGACGGTAGCCGCGCCCGTGCGGGCACGGCGCGAGGTGCTGAACTATTTTGCCGCGCTCCGCCATGTCGAGAAACAGGCGGCGAAGAAGCGGTTGGCTCACGAGGACATTTTCCGGCTGCACTCCATCATTGCGGGTGAGGTGATGGACCAGGGCGAGGCCGGGCGTTACCGCACGATGAGGGTGAGGGTGGGCCAGTTCGTGCCGCCGCCGCCGGAGGATGTGTCGGGCCTGATGTTCGAACTGCTGGAGTGGTGGAACAAGGAAGCGCCGGGAATCTCGCCGGTGCTGAGTTCGGCCATCGTGCATCATCGCTTCGAGACGATTCATCCGTTTGCCGACGGCAACGGGCGCGCGGGTCGGGCGCTCGCACTCTGGGAGCTTTACCGGCGGGGGTTTGATTCGCACCACATCTTCGCGGTGGATGAGTTCTATTGGGAGGATCGTCCGCGTTATTACACGGCGCTCGATGCGGTGCGACGCGAGGGCGATGACCTGACCTCGTGGCTTGAGTATTGCGCCGAGGGTTTGCGGCAAACGCTGGAGCGGGTGTGGGAGCGGATGGGGCAGCTCTCGGTTTCCACGGCGCGCGAGAAGGTGGTGCTCCGCCCGCGTCAGGAGCAGTTGCTGAAACTGCTCGGCAAAAGCGGCGGCATGACGCCGTCCGAACTCTGGTCGGCGCTGAAGGTGTCCAAGCAAGGCGCGATGGATTTGTTGCGTCCACTGGTGAAGGCAGGACTGGTGAAGCGGGTGGGCACTTTGAAGACCGGGCGCTACGTTTTGAAATGAGCGCCCACGCCTACACCGAAGACCAGCTTGTCGAGCAGCCCGCTATGCGGCTGTTTGCCGAATTGGGTTGGGTCTGGCGCAGCCGCACCCTCACCTCGGTCCTCTCCCAGGGGGAGAGGAAGCACCCGCTTGGGTTGACGAATCCGGTTTGTTCGGGCGCGAGACGAAGGGCGAGGTGGTGTTGGGGTCCCGATTGCGCGCGGCGTTGCAGAAGCTCAATCCCGCGCTGCCGCCCGAGGCCATCACCGCCTCCGTGGATGATTTGACCCGCGACCGTTCGGCTATGGGGCTTCCGGCGGCCAATCGGGAAGTCTATCGGCTCTTGAAGGATGGCGTCCTTGTGTCGATTGCCGCGCCAGAAGCCCCACCCTCATCCCCGGCCCTTCTCCCAAGCTCTGCACCCTCACCCAAACCTCTCCCAGGGGGAGAGGCGCTGGGAGAAGGGAGAGCAGCCGTTCCCTCTACCTCTGGGAGAGGGATCAAGGGTGAGGGTCGCGGCGGCGATGGCTCGTGACGTGACAGTGGTGGGCAGCGCGCGGAGAGAGTCCGCGTCATCGACTGGGAAAACCCCGCCGCGAATGATTTCCTGCTGGTCAGCCAGTTCAGCGTCAACGGCGCGCGGGGGAAATGTCGAATGACGAGTTTCGATTGTCGAACTGACTGAACTTCGGATTTCGTATTTCGCACTTCGAACTTCCCCCGGTCGGCTTCGTCAACGGCCTGCCGCTGGTGGTTATCGAGTTTCAAAGCCTGCGGCCGGCGCGCGCGGCATTCGATGAGAATCTCACCTGCTACAAGGCGGACATTCCCCACCTGTTCTGGTTCAACGCGCTGCTCATCGCGTCGAACGGCACGGACAGCCGCGTCGGCTCGCTCACGGCAAAGTGGGGGCAGTTCGCCAAAGGTGTGCAGGGTGAGGATGACGGCGGGGTGGAAGGAATCGAGTCGCCCCCTCACTCCGGCCGAGGGAGCTTCTTTCTCCCGCCGAGGCTTCGCCCGCAGCCCCGATGGGGCGAGGGAGAAACGGCGGCACGGAGGTATTCGGCGAGGCTCTGGTGGGCCAGGGCGCAGAGGCATTTGAGGAGGCTGCGGTGGCGCTGGAAATAGGGGTGGAGCATTTTCGGGATTGCCAGGACATAATGGCGGTGTGGCACGGGTGCCAGGACGCGGGCGGTGAGGAAGGCGGCGGTGGTCTGGACGTTTTTCTGATGGCAGGTGGGGCAAAACCAGCGGCTTTTGCACGAGAAGGCCAGGAGGTATTCGTGACGACAATGGTCACAGCGGACGCGGACGAAGCCGCGGTCGAGGTTGCCGCAGTCGAGGAATTTGTGGACGACTTGGGGGACGACAGGGCACAGCGGGCCGAGGCGGGGTTGGTAGTGGTGCGGGTAGGTTGCGACGAACTCAGCGAAGTGGCGGTGGGCGCACTGCCAGAGGGGCGAACGGCGCGGATTGCGGGTGTGATGGAGGTGCATGGGGAAGAGCCTCCGCTGGGGCGGTGTTCCACGCACTGGGGAGGAATGCGTTTTTGCGGGGCGCGGGTTCTGTCTCGCGAAGTTGGCCGGGACTTGAAAACATTTTGCCAGAATTGAAAACCGTTTTGCCCAATGCCTGCCTGCGCACAAAGCTTCGGCAAGGCAGGCCGACTTCGTCATCGAAGGCTACGTTGATCCACCTTCACGTTGCGCTACGGCGGACAGGCCCGACCGAGCCGCTGCGCGACGAAGGCCCGTTCGGCGACCACACCGGCTATTGCACGTTACCCGAGCCGTATCCCGTCTTCCACGTCACCGCCATCACGCACCGCAAAGACGCCGTCTATCCCGCCACCATCGTCGGCATCCCGCCGATGAAAGACTTCTACATCGGCGGCGCGTCCGTGAAACTCTTCCTGCCCATCTTCAAGATGAACTTCCCGGAGATCATGGACCTCGCGCTGCCGGCCGAAGGCGTCTTCCACAACCTCGTTTTCATGAGCATCAAGAAAACCTGCCCGATGCAGGCCTACAAAAGTCCTTGCGGACGGCCACCAATGCACGGCCTCTGGGGCATGGGCCAGTTGATGTTCACCAAATACCTCGTGGTGGTGGATGACGACGTGAATGTTCACAACCCAAGTGAAGTGCTGTTTTGCCTGCGTGCGAACACCGATCTGCCTTCGCTCGAGGCGCTGGCCCCGGACCGCTCGCGGCTGCGCTTCCTGATGACCGGCCTGCTCACGGCGTCGAACCACCCGCTGGCCGCCCTGAGTTTCCAGACCGCTCCCGATGCTTCCTCGGGGATCGTGAGGCTGGCGCCCTTCGCGGCGTCCGCGATCGATTACCAGGGGACAAACCTCGCCCGTGCCGCGCTTCACTCCGGCCTCGTGGTCCTCGTGAACCGCGATCCGGTGTTGCTGGCGTCCGCGCACCCAGCTTCGCGTCTCGTGCTCTTCGGTCGGCCGGGAACAAACTACGTTCTCGAGTTCACCACCAATCTTCTGGACCACGTCACCTGGCAGCCGTTTCAAAGCCTGCGGCTTACCGAACCCTCGGCGTCGTTCGAGGTGAGCCCCTCGGGCCCGACCCTCTTCTTTCGGGCGGTCGAAATGCAAACACCATGACTCGCAATCACATTAGTCCTGCGGGCACTGCCGGCGGTACGATCCGAGGCCGCGCCCGTCTTCACGCGGCAGCTCCGAACGGCGCCCACGCCGCCCGCGGTCATGGTTATCGCTCCGCGAGGGACAGGGAGCATGCAAGGGTCGGAGCAAACCATTCCTTTGACGCAAGTCAAACTTAGCTCTCCATCCGCGGCGTCAATCTCCCCATCGCGCCACCCGTGTGCCCAGAACCGGCTGGAAAGTCGTCGGCGCAAGCCTTGTGTGACTATGGAACATCGCCCGCTCGGAAACTCTGGCCTGCGCGCCTCGGTCGTCGGCCTCGGCACCTGGGTGCTGGGCGGTGGCGCGATTTGGGGAAAGGACACCGACGATGCGGAATCGGTCCGCACCATCCACGCCGCGCTCGACGCCGTCATCAACTTCATCGACACCGCGCCCGCCTACGGCTGGGGACGCAGCGAGGAAGTCGTGGGCAAGGCGATCAAGGGACGGCGTGACCAGGTCATTCTCGCGACCAAGTGCGGGTTGTGGACGGATGACGATCGCGGTTCGTTCTTCACCGAGTTCGACGGACGCGTCATGCGGCGCACCCTGCGCCCTGACACCATCACCATTGAAATCGAGCGCAGCCTCCAGCGGTTGAGAGTGGATTGCATCGACCTGTACCAGACGCACTGGCCCTCGGTTGAACCGGACTTCACACCCATCGCGGACACGATGGCCTGTTTGCTGAAGCTGCGCGACGCCGGGAAGATTCGCGCCATCGGCGTGTGCAACGTCTCGCCCGTTGAACTTGAAGAGAATCTCAATTGCGCCACCGGTGCGGTGGTGAGTAACCAGTTCCGCTACTCGATGCTGCATCGCGAACCGGAGCAGGACATTCTGCCGTTTTGCGCGCGGAACCATCTCGCCACGCTCACCTACATGTCGCTCGAACAGGGATTGCTCACCGGCAAGGTCGGCATGGACCGCGTGTTCGGCCAGGGCGAATTCCGCAGCAACGAGGCGTGGAACCCGTGGTATCTCCCGGCGAACCGCCGCCGGATCCTTGACCTGCTCGACGGCTGGCGCGGTTTCACCAGACAGTATCAATGCACACTCGCCCAACTCGTCATCGCCTGGACCGCGACCCAGCCCGGCGTGACACATGTGTTATGCGGCGCGCGCCACGTCGGGCAGGCAAGGGAGAACGCGCAGGGCGGCGAAATCACGCTCCGGCCGGAGGACGCGCAGCGGATGCGGCGTGACGTCATCAGCCTTGGACAACCGGTGTGCGAAGCAACGGCGGCCGCAGGCGGATGATTCGCCGGGGTCGCACGGTCTTTCATCCGCTCTTGGATGCGTGCTTCTCATCGGACGCCAGTGCTCCGGTTGGACAGGCGGTGATGACTTTGGCGGCGGTGTGGCCCAGGCCGTCCTTGAGCGATTTGTCGAGCGGCACGCCGATCTTTACGTCGAAGCCACGGCCGACGTAGGTGAAGCCGAACGGCTCGCCCTCGCGCTCGGTAATGCGCACGCACAGGCCGCACTTGATGCACTTGCCCGGCTCGTAGAGCGCGCCGGCGTTCTGATTCAGGCGTGTGAAATGGCCGCGCTCTTCGCCCGCGTACTGGGATTGCTTCGCGTCATACTCGTCGCTGTAGGTGCGGAGCAGGCAGTCGTCCTTGGAGCGGCAGTCACAATGCAGGCAGCGGCTACATTCGGTCGCGGCTTCGGCGCTGGCGTAGCCATTCCTTTCCAGAGCCGGCGGTTTCACGCGCGGAATCGGCTCCGCGCCGCCCAGGAAAACCTCCATCTCTCCCTCCACCAAACGGCCCATGGTGTGATTGTATTTTTCGATACTGCCCATGATGGGCAGGCCGCGGAGAAACTGATCCACGCACGTGGCCATCTCCTTCGCGGCGCTGACGGATTTGATGAGCGGCTGTGCCGGCTTGAGAATGCTGCCGCCAGCGAACACGCCCTTCACCTCGGTCTCGCAGGTCGTCAGGTTCACCTTCAGTCCCTTGTCGGTCGCGGGCAGGCCGAGGGCTTTAAGACTCGCTGGCTCGGTCTTGCCGCAGGCGAGCACGATGGCGTCGAACTGCTGTTGCAACTCCGCAAATGCGGCGGTGGTTGCGACGGGATTGTCGAAGTGGAACGTGACGCCGAGTTGACGAAGAACCTTGATCTCGCCCTCGACGACCCAGTCTTCGATCGACTTCTTGAACTCAGCTTCGATGCGGCCTCCAATGCGGCCGGTCTTTTCGTAAATGGTGCAGGAGTGTCCGTGCAACGCGAGATAGTAGGCGGTGGCAAGACCGGTCGCGCCCGCGCGGATGATGGCGACGCGCTTGCCGCTGGCGGGTTGAGTCGTTGGAACGAAGGGAGTATCGCGACGCAAATCCCAATCCGCGACGTGGCGGACCAGTTCGCGAATCGAGAGCGGTTCATCGTGCTTGCCGCGACGGCAGCCGCGCTCGCAGGGCACGTTGCAGAAGCGCTCGAGGATCGTCGGGATGGCGATGTCGCGTCGCACGGTGCGGATGGCGTCGTCCATTTTATCCGTCATGATCTCGCGAATCATGCGAGGGATATCCATGTGGATCGGACAGAGCCGCTGGCACGGCGCCTCGCAATCGCCGACGTGGTCGCTGAGCAGGAGTTCCAGCGTGGATTTGCGGAAGGCGCGGATTTCGTCGTTGAGCGTTTCGATTTCCATCCCGTCAGCCACGGGCGCGGAACAGGCGGGCAACATGCGTCCCGACTTCTTCTCCTTGACCATGCAAATCATGCACGAGGTGAAGTGCTCCGTGCCCTCCTCGTAGCAAAGCGTCGGGATGTGGATGCCCAGGTCACGCGCGGCCTTCCAGATCGAGGTAGGCTGATCCAGTTCCACTTCGTGATGGTCGATCTTGAGCTTCATGAGCCGGGCGAATTGGAAGTCTTGGGTGTGCGATTGCGCCATTCCCCCTCACCCCGGCCCTCTCCCCCGGGGGGAGGGCGAA
>SXGT01703029.1_pt1 | contig 24507 bp, 25 predicted proteins | sample 3176221 | NCBI WGS metagenome assembly SXGT01 (sample SAMN11356862, study PRJNA531348) | freshwater metagenome | isolation source: freshwater sample F1-120 | place: China: Fuxian Lake, Yuxi | collected 2017-12-25
GATCATGGAGATGTCATTCCCGCGTATATGGCGCATGGCCGCGGGGGACAGCGTGAGCAGATCCGTCCCTTCAAACAGAATTTCTCCCCCCACGATCCTGCCAGGAGGATCGGGAATCAATCGCAGCACTGAAAGAGCCGTCACGCTCTTGCCACACCCCGATTCTCCAACCACGCCAACGGTCTCCCCACGCGCGAGAGCGTAACTCACGCCATCAACAGCACGTGCTAGGCCATTTTCCGTGAAAAACTGTGTCTGCAAGTCTCGGATTTCCAGTAACGGCTGCTCCATGGTGCCCTCGCTGATTGCCCACGCACTACGGTCACAGGAAACAACGCCTCATGTAACTGTGCTCTTATAACAATGCCGGCACGGCCTGTCAATCGTTGAGCAGGGACAGGCCTAAGGGAAACTCCTGTGCAATCGCCTGCAGCAGTGCAATGACTGTTGGACGAGACGACGGGGCCAGCAGTAACTCCACAAGACCCTGCTGCGGATCAAGCGTCCGTACGATAGCCAAACCTTCGTAGCCAGCCATCAAGCTACACAGGAAGCCGATGTGCTGACGCTCAACTCGCACGCATAGCGTATCTGTCTCCATAAGAATCGTGTCTAGCCCCAATAGGAAATCTCACCCTCAATCAGCTTTTTATTGAGCTTTTTGTTGAGATGCAGGCCTTCTAGAATAAACTCCAGGGCCGAGGCAATCATCGCTGGGCTCTCGAGGACTTCCAGACGTTGCAAGGCCTCGTGGATCCCACCCATCCCACGCGATTTTTGACTATATACTGCGGTGGGCATGGTATCGGAAACTTCGAGACTGCGGCCAGAGGTAAAATTCTGCAAAAACGATGTAAAGTCTTCGGAGCGAAAATGCTGCCCGAACACTTTCTTCACCGCTCTTTTAATCAACTCATCGATAATCTGACCTTCTTTACCCTCTTCAATGGTCTCAAGCTCAATTTTACCGCTAGAGGAGGGGATAATTGACGCTAAATCGCTAATCCGTGGCACCACTTCATCTTCACGGAGCAGGATGGTGCGCCGGAGGGCATTGCCCAGCATGCTCTCGTAATTGGCAATCGACATACGCACGCTCACACCAGAACGTTGGTTAATGTCCGCGTGTTCCCGTGCCATGTATGTGGTCTCAGCGATGATTTCTTTCATGAAGCGCGGGACGACGAGACGATAGCCATCGCTCGACAACAACGGCGAGCGCTCCGCATCCATGATATTAATCTCAATAGCAACCTGCTTGGGGTAATGGGTGCGAATCTGCGCGCCGTAGCGGTCTTTGAGTGGAGTGATGATGCGTCCACGATTCGTGTAATCTTCCGGGTTCGCACTCGCCACAACACACATGTCGAGTGGGAGACGGACCCGAAAACCCCGGATCTGGATGTCGCGTTCCTGCATGATATTAAACAACCCTACTTGGAGCTTTTCCGAGAGGTCAGGGAGTTCATTAATGCAGAAGATGCCGCGATTGGTGCGGGGAATCAGGCCATAGTGGATGACCAGTTCGTCTGACAGATAGCGCCCTTCCGCCACCTTAATCGGATCGACTTCACCGATCAGCTCAGGGGTCGTCACATCCGGTGTGGCCAGCTTTTCCCCGTACCGGTCTTCACGTGGTAGCCAGGCAATAGGCGTGTCATCGCCATGCTGTGCAACCATATCCCGGGCATATTTGGAGATAGGAGCCAAGGGATCGTCGTTAATCTCACTCCCTGCCACATAGGGTATCTCAGGATCGAGCAACGAGGTGAGACTCCGGATCAGGCGCGTTTTCGCCTGGCCACGTTCCCCGAGGAAAATCATGTCTTGCCCGGCCAGAATGGCATTCTGGACCTGGGGAATGACTGTCTCCTCAAACCCAAAGATCCCAGGGAAGAACGGCTCGCGATCCAGCATCATACGAATCAGGTTTTTGCGCAATTCAGCTTTCACACTCAGTGGTTTATAGCCAGATAGCTTGAGCTCGCCCAACGTTTTTGGCTGCGTCATACCCCACTCCCCTTTTGGTGCTCATCTAGGCTAGAGCGTTGCCCACACCTCTGTAGGACTCCCAATTTGCCCCGTGCAGGCACGTTCCCACATCGACTGTGAGACGAGCATGCTCTCCACCGACTTCTGTGGTGTGATAGATGCCCACTCCTCGCCATGAACGTATGGTAAGGGAGGAGCAAAACTAACGGGCATCATACTCGATGCATTCAAGGGCCGTCAAGCGCCTACTGCCGTAGAGCGTCCCGTAGAGGCACGGCCGGATCCCGTCGCCTCGACAAACGTCGCACCGGTGGTGCGCACCAGATCGGCCACCGCCAGACGCAAGTCGAGCCCGCGCTGTCCCGCACTGACCACAATGTCTGCCAAAGCGCTGGCCGCATGATCAATGTACACGGGCCAATGCCGATGGGTGAGGGCCAGCGCCGAGATGCCGCCAACTTTTAAACCCGTCCACGTTTCAGCTTCCTGCTGTGTGGCCATCCGCACGTGCTTCTCGCCCAGCGCTTGGGCAAACCGCTTGAGGTGAATTTCCTGATCGCCTGCGACTAAGACGAGGGCCGGCGTGCCCTGTGAGAGGACAACAACCAACGTTTTATAGACCTGGGAGGGGAGGAAACCACAATGCTCTGCAACACCGAGAGCCGAATGAATCGTCTCGGGGAACGCGCAGACCTCGTATGGTATCCCGTAGGTTTCTAACCAGCGCATGCTATTCAATTTTTTCGCCATGTTCCCCTCAGACGTCAGGCTGCTGCCCGTAGCAGATGGTATGCAGGGTCATGTTCGAGAGCGCTCAGCATGGTATCAACGAGTTGGATATCGCGCAGATGAAGAAAATCGCGGTAGACCATCTCCTCCGGCGACTCCAAGCCGAGGAAGAACTGGGGATACCATGTATGCAGTAAGCCATCGACGACGTATCGTGCGACACTCGGGAGAGCCCGACGGACCCCAGGAGCGCTATTGAGATGCGTCTGGAGGCGCATGGCACGCTGCTTGAGACGCATGCTGAGCGAAAAACCCGTTTGCGCGACGGAGAGTAAGGAGCGTTCTGTGAGCAGTGGTACGAGGAGTTGCGGCTGTTGTCCAGAGCAGTATTCCACGCCAATGTTCACATGCGCGTGCACCCGGCCCAGGGTGAGGCGCACGGCGTCTGTATCGGCAAAATCTACTTGGTCAAGCACCATCGCTTTATTGCACAGGGCGACCATCTCCCAGCACAGCCGTTCCAGGGTAGCGGGCGCAAACTGATGGTGCAACGCCTGGGCGAGCAAAGAGCCTGCGGGGGTAAAACTCCAAGCATACCGCGGGATCACGCCTGATTCTTCTGCGCTGACAGGCACTCCAGGAGACTCAAGATGTACCGGATCAGGTAGGCGTAAGGGTTCGACCTCTATCACATGATAGGTGTCTAACGCCTCGTAATAATCAGGAATCCCTTCATCCTGCAGTCGTCCGGTTTTCCAACGGTAGGCCAACTCTTCCATCTCGCTCTCTTGGGTGCCCATCACATCCTGCATGAGGCTGTAATACAGATCCCGCTCGGCGAGAAGGAGGCGACGGAGTACTTCGGCGACCTGCTCGTTGGCGGGGCTGTCTGGATCCGTAAAGGTCACGCGATAGAGTTCATTGGCGAGGACTTCGTCATAGGGACCGGGGTCCAGATCCTCTTCTATCGTCGGCGCGGCGTGTACGTGCATGATCCGGTGCAAGACCACGCTCAGCATTTCTGGGTCGAGGGCATACAGCGTCTGCACGAAAGTCTCGTCGCCGCTCTGCAGGAGGGCGTCGAGCCACTCCAAGACACGGGCGCCTTGGAGCGTATCTTTGTGCCAACAGTCGAGATCCAACACCGTCCGGATCTGCTCGGGGTTCCCGAGTTGCAGCAGCACAGGGCAGAGGTCGGGCGCGGCCTTTAAGAGGACCGTGTATTCAATGGGTGAGAGCGCCTGCACCAGCGCGGCACTGTCGGGGGCCGCTAACAGTTGCTCAATCCGGTGCTTGACCGTGGATGGCGAGAGATTGAGCCAAAATGGATGTGGAATCAGCATCGCCGCTTGATAATCGAGGGCATCTGTCATGATCAGTCTTGATTTACCCAGTGGTTAGCGCCATCGGCAAAGAATTCTTTCTTCCACACCGGCACATCGGCTTTGACGCGATCCATCGCGTAGGCACAGGCTTCGAAAGCTGCGTGGCGGTGTGGTGCAGCGACTGCAATGACAATACTGCTTTCGCCAATGTCGAGCCGCCCGATGCGATGGATCATCGCAATCTCGCCAATGGCAAATTTGTGCTGCACTTCCGCCCCAATCTCGGTGAGTTTCTTTTCCGCCATGCCAGCATACGCCTCATACTCGAGGTAGCGCACGGCACGGCCGTCGAAATTATCACGCACAATGCCATCAAACGTCACCACCGCGCCATCGGTAGGACGTTTCACGAGGTCATTGACGTGCTGCACACTGATGGGGTCTGTCGTGACGTGAAACATCAGGCTCCTCCACTGACGGGGGGGATAAGCACGAGCTCATCGCCTGCGGCTAAGCGCGTGTCTGAGTCGACAAAATCCATATGGAGCGAGCAACGCGCATTGGCAATATAGGGCATCAGGGCAGCGTGGTGGGAGACGAGCAGTGCCAGGGCCTGCTGCACCGTGGCCCCCGTGGATACCTCAAGACAGACGGTGTCCGTCCCAGCTTTTTCGCGCATCAATGCAAACAGTTTGACGGTAATCTGCATGAGGGTCCTTTGCCTGTGTGCGCGGACATAATGAGCGCCCAGATAGGTTGATTCTAGCGGCGTCTCGCCTCATTGTCAAAAGAGTCGCTACCGCACGTCGGTTCGTGGCGTGCGGCAGTGCTGTCCCAGGGCAGAAACTGCTTCCCCAGCGTGAGCGTTTGGGCCTGATAGTTGGATTGGAGGGCCGTCCCATAGACGACCTCAGGGGTTTCTGTGGTGCTCTCGAGACAGAGTTTGCAGAAAATCTGCCCATCTTCCACCAGAAACGGCACATCGTGGGGGCGGACTTCGAGCACAGCCTTGGTCCCCCGGTGTCCCAGATGGCCATAGCCAAATCCAGGATCGAAAAACCCCGCATAATGCGTGCGCAGCTCACCGGAGCCCGCATCATAAGGCACCAACTCTGCGGCATAGGCTGGGGGGATACACACCTTTTCTTTTGAGGTCAGGATATAAAACTCTTCTGGTTCGAGAATGAGTGGACGTGTTGGTGAGCCATGGACCGGCTCCCAGAAATCGGAAGGGTCGTAGTAATTGACCTGACTGAGGTCAATGATGTCACTATTTTTTTTGGCTTTGTAGCCCACCACTGTCTCGGTACGCCCCGCTGCGGCGAGCCCCATAAACAGGCCACTATCAAGATGGAGATCCTCCAGCCGGATGGGTTGATCATCGTCGTCGTACAGGAGGGGCTCGACCTCGTGCAGCTGGCGCAAAGCGGTATTATCGAGGAGCGTATCACTGAGAGCGTCGCCAAAAAACAACCGGAGTTGATTGAGCGAGAGCCCTTGATGCACCTTAATAGTAAAGGAGCGTGAAAAGACCTCCAGATAGAGTCCGCCGTGATACCCAGGACGCATAGCGTCAAACCGTGCGTGCCCATCGGTAATGACGCGGGTAAAAATGTCGAGGCGTCCAGTCGAGCTCTTGGGATTGGTCCTGCCACGCACATAGGGTGGTAAGTGCAGCTCTTCCAGCAGTGGAATGAGGTAGACATGGCCACGTTCCAGCACCGCGGCGGGCGCGAGGGGAATGTCGTACATGGTAAGCGCCGCCAGTTTGTGGGCCACGGGCTCCTGGCCGGGCAAAAAACTGCTGCGCATACGGTACGCGACCGCTCCTAAGCGCAAATCAAGGCTGGCTGGCTGCAACTGGCGTGCTTCGAGCTCACAGGCGGGTGCGGTAATCCACCCCGCGGTGATTGCTCGCGAGAGCCACTGATAGGGCAACACACCAGGTCGTCTACTCATGGCTCCCCCGTCGGAAGACAGCCTTACCAATTAATTTTGCTCTGGCCCACGGCGTTGCTCACGCAAAAAGCGCTCAAACTGCGCGGCCAAGTCGTCTCCACTCACGGGTTCCTCTGTACGGGCAGGAGGGCGTGGTGTTTGTTGGGAGGCCCGACCCGTTTGGCTCTCCAAATTCTTGACATGGGCGGCGATTTTGGGATCGTCAGCAATCGCTTCCGCCACGCGGGTATCAAACTCGCGGGCTTCTTCCTCCATCTCGGGTAAAAACGTCGGCAAACCCACGATTTCCAGACTGCGGCGTACCACGGCAAGAATGCCTTTGGGATTGGGAGTCGCCGAGATATAGTACGGCATATTGGCCCATATACTTGCCGACGTGCACTGCTGACGACGTAATGTATCGTGTAATACGCCCACCATTCCTGTCGGTCCTTCATACCGCGAACCTGTGCCTAAGCCGAGACGCGAGGCGACTTGCGGGTCCGTGGACGAACCGGAGAATTGAATGGGCGCCGAATACAAGACATCGGCCCAGAGGGCTCCAAGGGTGTAGGTCTGATAGACTTCACAACGTTGTATGAAGTCAAGGAGCAAACCCGTAAACGTACGCCACTTGAGATGCGGCTCAATACCAACTGCAACAATGATGTCACGGTCGAGCGTCGGTTGGCGACTCGCGTAAAATTCATTGGCTGGCCACGTGATTTCACGCTCACCCTCGGTGTTGTAATGTGCTTGAGGGCGCTGATCGGTGAAACTGTAAAACTCCTCAGGCTCAATCCAGGCAAAACGCTCCGCCTGCAAATGGTCCACGAGGAAGCGGCCTGCCGCTGTGGCCACCCCAGCCGCATCACTCCACCCGGCATAGGTCATCAGGAAATATGGACGACGAAGAGTCGGCATATACTCAAAGTGTAGAGCATCCATAGAAAATCCTCGTTGGGGACTGCCAACTGCAGTCGGCAGAGGAAAACGAGGTTGCCCGGTGCGGGCAACCTCGTTTTCCTGCTTTACTCTGTGTCCTTGAAGAACTCTCGTACAACGCGAAGGAACGCCTCTAATTGGTCATGATGGCCCCAGTGTCCTGCTCCAGCGATGTCCACACAGCGTGCATCACGAAAGGCACTGGCACGATCATCTAAGCGCGGGTCCGTGGCCCAGCTTTCGGTGCCGCGCAGCAAAAGAGTCGGGCAGGTGATTTGTTGCCAGATGCTGCGCGCTTCCTCGATATTAAATTCATACGGCGATTGGGAACGCACGTAGTTGTCAAATTTCCAGGTGTACGTGCCATCTTCATTGCGGTAAAGCCCATGCACTGTCAGATGGTACGCTTGGTCGGCAGTCAGACGCTTATTCGCTTCCTGCATGCGCTGCACTGCCTCTTCCAAACTGGCATACCGACGCGCCTGCCGCCCCGCATACGAGCGCATCTGGGTCACCCATTCACGCATGCGCACATGCGCCGGGCCTTGCCTGGAGTTCCCGCGTGGGGGCCCCAAGCCTTCAATGGCGACGAGCCGCTGCACCTGTTCAGGATACACACCGCTATACTGGCAGGCAATACCACCACCCAACGAATGCCCAATGATCGTAATGGGAAACAGCTGCAATTGTTCGAGCAACTGCGCCGCATCAAGCACATAGTCAATCATGGCGTACTGGCCACCACGTGCCCACTCTGAATCGCCATGTCCCCGCAAGTCGGGAGCGATAATATGGTATGAGTCACGCAGATGCTGGGCGACCCAGTCCCAGTTGCGGGCATGATCGCGCCCCCCATGTAACAGGAGGAGAGGCGGTGCCGTGGTGTTCCCCCAATCCACGTAGTGTAGTTTTAAACGCTGGGAATAGTAGTAGTGCGACGTTGGCCCTACCACATGCTCCGCCATGCTGGAACTCCTTGTCCTACTAGATGGTCACATCCCTAGGCGCGGCATGCGTCGTACCGGCTAACAGCGGAACCACGGCCTGCCAGATACACGTATGTACCAGCGCTGGCGCCTGCGATGCGTCAATACGTGTGAGATAGGGGAACTGCATCTCCCCAAAAATCGCCGCGACCTGCGTCAAATAGGCGTGGCGCTCAAAATGGCTGCGCCCTCCCCGCTGGCGCACACGCTGCAAGCTTTGCGCCACCGGCACTTCTAAGAGTAAGAGGAGGTCAGGCGGCGGCGCAAACAGCTCATTCCGCGCTTGAATATCCTGGGGAGAGATCCCCAAGGCCCCCTGATACGCCATGGTCGAAAAATAATAGCGGTCGAGCAAGACGATCTGGCAACGTTCCAGAGCCGGAAGAATGGACTGTGCGACATCGTCGCGACGATCCTGGAGAAACCATTCGAGCTCTGTGGCGGGCTCTACCGTTCTGCCATGCGCGGCCAAGTGCCGCAGCTTCTGTCCCCATGGCCCTGTGGTGGGTTCTTTACAACAGACGACCGGATAGCCTTCCTGCTGGAGACGTGTCTCCAGCAAGTGCACCTGGGTCGTTTTGCCGGCACCGTCGATACCTTCAAAAACCAGAAAAAGGCCGCGAGACAGGCGATGCTCTGGGCCAGTCATCGCACAACACGCCACAGCGACAGCACTCTCCCAAGCCGCGTAGAGGCGGGCCATGGTAGCCTACGAGGCCCCACGGCCGACATGGCCACAGCCCTACTGCGACAAATCAAGGTCTTCTCCCGCGACCGCACGCTGATAACGCTCCATGTCTTGTTGTAACACCAGGGCCATCTCGGTATCGCCGTTTTGCCTGGCCAACGTGATGCCTTCCTCCAATGCCGTGATGGCCTGCTGCGCCTGACCCTTGCCCCAGGCAAACCCGGCGCGACGCACAAACGTGGCATAGCGTTTCCCCTGTGCGGTCATAATGCCTGGGCTTTCTTGAGCGTTTCGTTCATGCTTCCAGACCGAAAACCGGCGATGTCGAGCGTCACATAGGTATAGCCAAACGTCTTAAAACGTTCCACTAACTCACTGCGCAACGGTTCGGCCACGAGACGTGACATATCCTCGGGTAAGACTTCGATGCGGGCAATCGTCTCATGATGCCGGACGCGAAACACCCGGAAGTCGTGGTTGCGCAAAAATTGTTCGGCGCGCTCGATCGCGCTGAGTTTCTCCAGCGTCACCAGTTGGCCATACGGAATCCGTGACGAGAGACAGGCAAAGGAGGGTTTACTCCACGTGGGTAAATCCCAACGCCGTGACAACTCACGAATCTCATCTTTACTGAGATCCACCTCATCCAGTGGCGCGCGGACGGCATACTCACGGGCGGCCTGGGCCCCGGGCCGATGGTCACCCCGGTCATCGAGCATGGCACCGTAGACGACGTAACGATACCCTAATTCACGCGCCAACGGATTGAGCTTATCAAACAATTCCGCTTTGCAGAAGTAGCAGCGGTTGGTGGGATTGGCCACGTAGCTCGGATTGTCCATTTCCTCCGTGTGGATCAGCTTATGCTGGATACCAATACGCTGCGCCACTTCCTGGGCCTCGGCGAGTTCCGCTTCGGGCAAGGAAGGCGAGACCGCTGTCACGGCAATGGCCTTGTCGGCGAGGGCTTCGTAGGCGGCTTTGGCCAGCAGTGAACTGTCCACGCCACCCGAAAAGGCCACCACAACACTCTCCATTGAGCGTAAGACGGTGAGCAGACGCTCCAATTTCGCTTCCAACGTCACGGGTGTGGGCATGGCATTACCTCTGCTGTGCAGCTGCCTCTTGGCCTGCCGCATGATAGGAACTGCGCACCAATGGTCCGGCTTCGACATGCAGAAACCCCAGGGCCTCGCCCTGGCGCTTCAGGTCCACAAATTCCTCGGGGTGATAATAGCGTACGACAGGGAGATGCTGCACGGAGGGGCGCAGATATTGCCCGATGGTCAGCAGGTCACACTGCACATCGCGTAGGTCGCGCATCGTTGCAACGATCTCCGCCGTCTCTTCCCCCAATCCCACCATCAAGCCGGATTTGGTGCGCATAGTGTTATCGTATTCTTTCACCCGCTGCAACAATTCTAATGAACGTGTATACCTCGCTTGGGGGCGGACCTGGGAGTAGAGGCGCGCAATACTTTCCATATTATGGTTGAGGACATCCGGGTGCGCCTCCACCACTTCAGCCAGCGCCTCCCAGTTGCCCTTAAAGTCGGGAATGAGCACTTCGACGCGACAGGCGGGACTGTGCCGCCGCACCGCACGAATGGTCTCCGCAAAGATACGACTCCCCCCATCCAGGAGATCATCACGGTTGACAGAGGTCAGCACCGCATAGCGTAGACCCAGGGTGGCGATCGCCTCTGCCACACGCTCCGGTTCCTGTATATCCAACGCGACCGGACGCCCTGTGTGCACGGCGCAGAACCCGCAGCTCCTAGTACACGTATCGCCCAACAGCATAAACGTGGCACTGCGCTGATTCCAGCACTCACCAATGTTTGGACACATGGCTTCTTCACACACCGTGTGCAAACGCTTCTCGTGCACGAGGCGCTTGAGCGCAAAAAAGGTGTCCCCGGCGGGAAGTTTGACACGCAGCCATGGGGGCTTGCGCGGTGGAAGCGTCTCAAGTTGCACGAGAGCCACGGGGTCGTCCTCCAACCGGCCTACGGTACCATCCACACAGAGTCAACGTCGCGCGTCATGGTTAGCGTGACATCGCCGCCGCTTCACGGCGGGTATCATGGCTGCGCTTACGCTGGGTATACTGCACTTTGCCGAGCCGCCGCTCGCGGATGATTTCGGCCATGATACTGATGCAGATCTCTTCGGGTGAATCAGCGCCGATGTTGAGTCCCACGGGCGCGTGGATCTGATCCAGGTAGTGCTTGGCAATGCCTTTGGCTTCCAGGCGCTGCCACATCTTGGCGATTTTGCTTTTGCTGCCGATCATGCCGATATAGCGTGCTTGACAGTCATAGAGTTGTTCCAGAATCTGCTGATCGTGTTGATGCCCACGGGTCACGAGCACGAGATAATCGTCTTGACTAAAATCAAACACCCCACGGAGAGCCTCAAACTCCATCACGACGGTCGCATCAGCCTCGGGAAAACGTTCTTTGTTGGCGAACGCCGGGCGGTCATCAATCACTTTGACGCGAAAACCCGCCAGTTTGGCCGCACGCACGAGGAAAAATGAGACATGCCCACCACCAAACACATACACCGTGGGCGTCGGCAAAATGGGCTCTAAAAACACCTGTAGATCGACGCCATCTTCCGCCCGGTAGGTCTCAATGGCAAAGTTTTCCCCTTGCAAGATCTCCTGTCCGCGCCGCCGCGCAAAGGCTTCTAACACCGCATCACCGAACGAGCCGACCATGTAACCATCGTCACACACAACCACCTTACGCTGGCCTTCGGGGTAACGCGGATGCTCGGTGAGAATGGTCGCCAAGGCCCCACGATGCCCCGTCTCTTTCAGGCGCAATAGGGTGCGGAATAACTCCTGACCATGCGCTGGGAGCGGTTCCGTGAGGATTTCGACAATGCCCCCGCAATTCAAGCCGCTCTCCCCAGCGTATTTTTCCGTGAGGATGAACTGCTGAATGCTACTTTTGCCGGCCTCCATAACGCGTCGGGCTTCGGTCCACACATCGGCTTCCAGGCACCCACCACCGACCGTGCCGATGATCGTGCCTTCGGGCGTGACGAGCATTTTGCTTTTTTCGCTCATCGGTAACGAGCCCTTCGATGAGATAATCGTCGACAGCGCCGCTTGTTCGTGTTTATCGAGAAGATCAATAGCCCTTTGAAAGACTTCTTCTATCACAGCTCCGCCCTCCTTATCCTGCCTCCACGCACTTCCTGGTATATACTACCGCAGCCACCCAGAGCCGTGCAACCTTCCCCTCAGTCTGCAGCCAAAACGGGCAAGGCCAGCGCCCGGTCATGTTCACGGTGCAAGCGTTGTATCTGTCGTGGCGTTTCTAAAAATTCCCATGGGAGGGGCGCCTGTTGCGAGAGGTCGGTGCACACAAACGCCTCCGCAGCAAAACCGATCTGTTGCGCGGCACGAGACCAATTGCCCTGGTGCCGATGCGTGGCGAGGAGGAAGTCACGGAGACGCCGATCCCCACGGGCCAAAATGGCCTCTAAGTAGTCGTGCTTTATGTTGGCCGACTTGAGGCGGATGTGCGATTCATGGCGAATGGCCTGCCGCAACGTCTGGAAGGTCGCTTTGATGGCACGCGGCGTGGTCATGGCACACCACTGCAAGGGCGTCGCCGGTTTGGGTACAAACGGGTTGACGCTCAAGGTCAAGGTGCCGAGGGTGCCTCGGGCCCGCCCGTACTTTTTCATCAGACCCCAGATTTTGAACACCAAGGCCAGGAATTCGCGGACATCCTCATCGGTTTCGGTAGGGAGGCCAATCATGGAGTAGAGTTTCAGGTCACGCATGCCCTTGGCGAGCAGCATCTCGGCTCCGGCCAAAATGACCTCTTCGGTCATCTCTTTACGAATGAGCTGCCGCAGCCGCTCGGAACCCGCTTCCGGGGCCACGGTGCATGACCGCACCCCACTGCGCACCATGCAATCAATGAGCACTTCGGGCATGCGATCCATGCGTAACGACGAAATGCCAATCGCCACGCCCAGATCCACCAAACCCTGCGCCACCAGGGCCAGATCACGATAGTCCCCCGTCGCGGAACTGATCAAGCCGACCTTGCCTACTGGCGTGTGCCCGGCAGCACGATCCCGCGCCTGCTGGGTCTGAATCAGCTCCAGGACCAAGGCCCCCGGCAGTTGACGGAATTTCGGATACACATACCCGACCGTGCAAAAACGGCATTTGAAGGGACAACCGCGCGTGATTTCGACCAACAGCGTGTCACGAAACTCCGTGTCGTTGGTCAGCACCGAGGTATAGGCTGGCCACTGCGCCAGGTTGGTAATTTTGCGTGGCGGGATCGGTGTGCGCTCCGTGGCCTGGTCATGCAGGCTGGGGACATAGAGGCCGGGAATCTCCGCCGCCTGGCGGAGATGCGCCTGGCGTGGCTGACCAATGGTGTCGTGCAGCAGGTCCAGATACTCCTGGATCGTCTCTTCGCCATCGCCGATGACCATCAGATCCACAAAGTCGGCCAGCGGTTCTGGGTTGATGTACGTGACGGCGCCACCCAGCAGCACCAGCGGATAGCGTTCATCGCGCTCTGCGGCTAAGAGGGGGATGCGGGCCCAGGCCAACATCTGCAGCAGATGGAGATAATCGTTCTCATAGGAGACCGAAAAGCCAAGCATATCGCAATCGCTCAAAGGCCGCTGACTTTCCAGCGACCACAGCGGAGTCTGCCCGGTGGTATACCAGTGGCTGGTCTCCGCGTCGGGCAGGAAGACCCGCTCGCATACCGTGTCGGGACGCTGGTTGATGACGCGATACATCGTCTGCAAACCCAGGTTGGACATGCCGACGAAATAGGTATTCGGGTAGGCCAGGACGCAGCGTAGACGCACCTGGCCAGCCTCTTTGATCAGCGTACCACGCTCGGCTTGCAGACGCTGATGGAGTAAACGGCGGACTGCGTGGCTCATAAAGCTACTATCAGGTTCAGAGAAATGTTGGCCATGTGTGTCGCACCCACATGGTACTCTCGACAGAGTATACGGCATTTACCCGGCAGGGTCATCCTACGGCGACCCGACGTGCGGTCTTCCCGACGATATAATCGGCGAGAGCCTCCGTAGCGTTTTCTGCACTGTGGATGCAATCGGGGATGCCCACACCATGGTAGCCATTGCCTGCGAGACAGAGCCCCGGGCACGCCGCCAGCAGCGCGGTGATGGAAGCCACACGCTCGCGATGGCCGACGTGGTATTGCGGCATCGCCTCTGGGTGATGGGTGAGGGACATAGCCAGTGGGGTGCCCCTGAGCCCAAGCAAGGCCCGCAAATCGTCCAGCACGGCCCGTTGGATATTGGCATCAGGACGTGCCAACTGCTCGGGCTGTAAGGCGCCCCCGACAAAGGCACGCAGGAGCACCTGTTCCTGGGGCGCCCGCCCGGCAAACTTGACGCTACTGAAGGAACACGCGATCAACGAGCGCTGTTCCACCGCCGGCACCACAAAGCCCATGCCGTTGAGCGGATGGGCCACCTGGGCCCGGCTGCAGACGAGGTTGACAATCGCCGACGACGCATACGGAATCTCCTGCAAAGCCGTACTGAGGGCCGGTTGCACCCCGCGCAATATGCGACCGGCCTGTGGCGTCGGCAGCGCCAGACACACCGCGGTCGCTGTGACAGGGGGCTGTGTTGCACAATGGATCAGCCAGCGTTGCGTCTCTGGTTGCTGTTGCAGGGCGAGGACCGGAGTGTGCAGACGCACGGAGGCTGGCGGTAGGTGGGCGGCCAAGGTCTCTACCAGGGTCTGCATGCCCCGGCGGAAGGACACGAAGAGCCCATAGCGCGGCCCGCTGGCAGCCTCGGGAGCCGCCTGTCGTTGCTTGTGGAACATGGCACGCATGACGCTGCCGTGCTGGCGCTCCATATCGAGAAACTGTGGCATCGTCGCCTGCATGCTGAGATATTGCGGATCGGCGGTATAAATGCCGCCAATCATCGGCTGTGCCAGGCGTTCCAAGGCTTCACGCCCCAAGCGTCGCGTCACAAACTGGGCCAACGATTCATCCGTGGTGGACGTGCGGCGCGGGAGCACCAGATCCAGCGCCATACGGGCTTTCCCACGCCAGCTAAAGATCGGCGTCGCCAGCAGTGCCCGCCAGGAACCAGGAGCCATCAGATAAAACCCCTGCGGGACGGGTAACAGGCGGCCAGCACGGACGATGAAACTCTGACGGTGCGCAGTGGTGGTACCGATGAGCTCATCGGCTAGCCCCAAGTCTTCACACAGCCGTATGCCCCAGGGTTTCGCCGCCAGGAAACAGTCCGGGCCCTGTTCGAGGAGTAGATCATCCTGGCAATACGTGGCAATCGTACCGCCGAGACGCCCGCTGGCCTCCAGCAGGAGCACCTCTAGAGGCAGTGAGTACGCTTTGGCATGCTGCTGCAGACGGTAGGCGGCTGTCAGCCCGGTAATGCCCCCGCCAATCACGACGATGCGCTGTTGTGCTTCTGCGGCATCCACGCGCTTGCTCCTTTCTCCCTCAACCGTGCTGCAGTCGTGCCGCGAGCAAGGTACTGAGCATATGTAGAAAGGCTGGTTGTGTCCCGACGGTCGCGGCCCTGTTGTACGTCAAGCCACAGGCCAGTGCGGTTGCATGCGTTTGGATGTCCAGATCGTACAGCACCTCAACATGGTCACACAGAAAACCGATAGGGGCGACGATGAGGTCACGATAGCCCTCGGCGTGCACCTGCTGCACCGCGTCGTCCATAGCGGGCTGCAGCCAGGGAAAGGGCGTCCCGGTCGCCTGACTCTGATACGCCAGCCGGTACTGCTGGCGCCCGAGGCGCTGCGCCACGGCCGCCGCCGTCGCGGCAAACTGCTGCGTATACGGTGCCACCGCCGCCATGGAGAGGGGGATGGAATGCGCCGTGTAGAGCAACGCCGCCTCCTGGGCCCGTGCGGCACCAAGCGGTGCGCTCGCCTGGTGGATGGTCTCGGCCACCGCTTCGATAAAGTGCGGATGCAGCGACCAGGGATCCAGATAGGTCACCTGCGGTGCGTCGCTGCCGAGGGCCTCCAGCCCTTGGTGCACCACCTGTTGATAGGCTTCCCAACTCGCTGAACACTGGAATGGCGACAAAATCACCACCAGCAGACGGCGGCGCCCCTCAGTGGCCATGCCACGTAACACGTCCCGGACATACGGCGGCCAATAGCGCATGCCCACCCGCACGGGCACCTGCCAACCCGCCGCCGCGAGCCGCGCCGCCACGGCCCGTATTTGTTGCAGCGTCAGCGCATTGAAGGGCGAAAAGCCTCCCAGATGGGCATAATGCGCCGCCACTTCTGCCAGACGGGCATCTGCCCCGCGGCGCTCGCCGATAATTGCCTTGACGAAGCACAGGGCCTCGGTCCCAGGACAGGGCGCGAAGCGCTCACAGCACCCTGGAGTCGGACCGCCAAACCCCACAAAGAGGATGCCGTCGAAATATGGCGAGGTCATAGGAGGCTCACGCACGATAGGTGTGCACGGCATCAATCAGCGCCAGCACATTATCGACTGGCGTGGTCGGCAAAATGCCATGCCCTAAGTTGAAGATATGGCCGGGTCGGCCGCCCGCCTGCCGCAAAATACGCTGGGCCTGCTGGCAGACGTAGCCACGGTCGGCGTAGAGCACCGCCGGGTCGAGATTCCCCTGAATGCTCACTGCCCCCAGACGTTGCCAGGCGTGATCGAGTTCCACCCTGAAATCTACCCCGATGACATCCCCCCCAGCCTCCTGCATCAGTTCGAGGAGGGCTCCAGTACTTGTGCCAAAATGGATACTGGGGGTGCCAGGGGTAAGCTGGGCAAACACGGCCTGCGAGTGGGGCAAGACGAAGGTGTGGTAATCCCAGGGGGAGAGATGGCCCACCCAGCTATCGAAGAGCTGCACCACTTGGGCGCCTGCGGCAATCTGGGCGTTGAGATAGCGCACCAGGTTGCGACTGAGACAGGCCATGAGCGCATGCCAAACCTCCGGTTGCGTATACATGAACGTCTTGGTACGCAGGTAGTCACGCGAGCCTTTGCCCTCGATCATATACGAAGCGAGGGTAAACGGTGCGCCGGCAAAGCCAATGAGCGGCAGTGCGGGCTGGAGGTGGGCGCGGGTGGTGGTGATGGCTTGCAACACAAACGACAGCGTGTCGGCAGGCTCGACGTCGCGTAAACGCTGCACATCTGCCAAGGTGCGTATCGGGTTGTGGATGACAGGACCGTCCCCGGCACTGAATTCGAGCTGCATGCCCATGGGTTCGAGGATGAGTAAGATGTCGGCAAAGATAATCGCCGCATCGACCCCAAGGCGTTCCGTCGCGGTCACCGTCACTTCAGCGGCCAGGTCCGGCGTCTTACAGAGTTCGAGGAAGGGCACCTTGGCACGGATGGCACGATATTCCGGCATATAGCGCCCGGCCTGGCGCATAAGCCACACCGGCGTATAGGGTGTCGGTTCACGCCGACAGGCACGGAGAAAGGGGGAGTCATACAGAGACGATGCCAACACACCTACGGCCTTTCGGGTAACAGAGTAAGCGCCGTTGCGCCCATGGCTGCACGTACGCGTACCCCCACTGTACAAGAGCCCAGGCGGGCCGTCAAGTTCTAGGCTTCAGGCTTAGCGCGGCGCGGCGCCTAAGATGGCCATGGCCTCAACTTCCACCAGGAGTTCCGGGGCTGCCAACGCTCGGACCTCGACGAGCGTGGAAACCGGGAAGTCGCCCGTAAAAAATTCCCGCCGGGCGCGCCACACTTCTTCCCGCCGGGTGATATCTGTGACAAAAATGGTCACTTTGACGATGTCGTCCATGCAGCCACCAGCCGCAGTCATGCAATGCTGTATTTTGCCAAAGACCGCCTGTGCTTGTGCGTACATACTACCCCCACCGTCGGTCTCGGTCCCTGTGCGGGCGGTCATTCCAGCAACAAAAACCTGATTGCCGACTACCAGGCAGTTTGACCAGGTCTGCGGCGGCGGTTCGGGGACATGTGGGCTGCTCAGGCGTTGCTTGGTTGGCATGGAAGTCTCCTTTAGTGTAAAAACAGACGTAGTCCCGTCATCATCATGGTCATGCCATATTGCTGGGCTGCGGCAATGACCTCCGCATCGCGCAGTCCACCACCCGTCTGGGCAATATAGTGGACATGGCTCCGGTGCGCCCGATCCACATTGTCGCGGAAGGGGATGAAGGCATCGGAGCTGAGGCAGATACCGTCGTACTGCGCCAGCCAGGCAGCCCGCTCCGCACGGTCGAGCGGAACAGGTGGCGTGGTGAAGCTCGATAGCATAGCCGCTTCTTCAAGCGACGAGAGTTGGTCCCACATGAGATATTGATCCACCAGATTCAGCTTGTCGACGCGTTTCACGCCACGCTGATACGGCAGCTCGAGCACGCGCGGATGTTGTTGGAGCAACCACTTGTCGGCCTTCTCGCACGCCAGCCTGGTGCAATGAATGCGCGATTGCTGGCCCGCGCCCATGCCGATTATCTGGCCGTCATAGGCCACGCCTATAGAATTGGACTGCGTATATTTCAGCGCAATAGTCGCGACAATGAGAGTTTCCAGGACATCGTCCGGCACACGTGATGGCGACGTCACGACGTTCCGAAACGTCTCTGTGGTAATCAGCGCGGTGTTGCGCGGCTGTTCCAGGGTGCATCCGAAGAGCATGCGTTGCTCGAGCACCGGGGGCTCGTACGCTGGGTCAATCTGCAACACAAGATAGCCACCGTTCTTCTTGCCTTGCAACAGCGCGAGGGCTGCAGGCTCATAGGCCGGCGCAATGATGAGGTCGGACACCTCGCGTTGCAGGAGTTGCGCCAGCGACACATCCACACAGTCACTCACGGCGACGGCATCGCCATAGGAGCTGACGCGATCGCCGCCGCGGGCGCGTGCATAGGCCGTCGCCACGGGCGAAAGGTCTCCCTTGGGGAGCAAGGAGGCCTGCCGAAACGCCGCAGTGAGCGGCCGCGCAATCGCCGCGCCAGCCGGGCTGGTGTGCTTAAAGGAAGCTGCACTCGGCAGCCCCGTGGCCAGGTGCAGTTCCCGCACCAATTGCCATGCCCCCAACGCATCGAGTAGGTTGATATAGCCTGGACGCCCATTGAGGACACGCAGGGGAACGTGCTCTCCTGGCAGCACCAGCCGTGCCGGGGTTTGATGGGGGTTACAGCCATATCGCAGCGCCATCTCCATACCTACACACCTTTCCGTAGCAAGCACCGTGCTCAACACCCTTAGCATGCGCGTCTCCATGCTGGGGCATCGTAGCATACCTGGTGGACTGCCTCCAGCGACAGCCATGCTCTGCTCCTTTTGGCTATCGCGCTAGCTGTGGCGTCAAGGGCGACCTCGCGGGCATGGCCCGCTCCTACAAGACAGCGGGCGGCTCTAGCCTTCCTGTAGGGCCCAGCGTGCCCTCAAAATCGCGGGGATACCGCCAGCCTACAAGACAGCGTGCGGCTCTGCCTCCCTGTAGGAGCGGGCCATGCCCGCGAGGGGAGGTCCATTACGAGGGATTATGAAAAATGAGCCTTTATACTCCATAGACAACTAGCTTTGCGTTGCGTCATGGAGTGGAGTACAGTAGACAACGCTTGTACTGCGTCTCGTGTCCATAGCCAAGGAGAAACGTCGATGCCAATGGTCGGGGCAACCCCAGTGATCAGTACGGAGGAGGTCGGTGCACGCCTGCGGCAGGCTGTGCATGCGAAGGCGGTGAATTTCCACGCCATGTATTCCAGCGTCTTGGGTGGGATTGTCACCGACCCGGCGTATATGGTGCTGCCACTCGACGACCATATGGTCCATCGTGGTCACGCAGTGTTCGATACAGCGATGATCGTCAATGGCCAGCTCTACCAGGTGGACGCCCACATCGAACGCCTGCTCCGCTCGACGGAAATGGCGCGTCTCCAATTGCCCTACGCCCCGGCGCAACTGCGCCAGATCATTATCGATACCGCCGCCGCCAGCCGGCAGCGCAACGCCTCTGTACGCTACTGGGTCTCTGCCGGGCCTGGAGGGTTTGGGCTGGGGCCCGGGGAGTGCGTCACCAGCAGTTTTTATGTGATGATTTTCACCGCGCCACCCGAGCCAGAGCGTTCGTATGCCGAGGGTCTCAAGGTGATCACCAGTACGATCCCGATCAAGCCGCCGTTTTTCGCCCGAGTCAAATCGACGAATTACCTGCCCAACGTGCTGGTGGTGATGGAGGCCAAAGATCACGGCGCGGATAATGGCGTGTTCATCGACCACCGCGGCCTGGTCGGTGAAAGTTCAAATATGAACGTCGCGTGTGTCACCAAAGATGGCGTGTTGCGGCATCCTGCCTTTGATGCGATCCTCAGCGGGATTACGGTTCAACGGGTGCTGCAACTGGCAGAGCAGCTGGTCGCACAGGGGGACTTGCGCGCCATCCGTGTGGCGGATCTCAGCGTCGCCGAGGCACGTGACGCCGCGGAGATGCTCATCCTCGGCAGCTCGATCAAGGTGGCCCCCATTGTGCAATGGGACGGCCAGCCGATTGGGGATGGGCAACCGGGTCCGATTGCCAGAAAGCTCTTAGCCTTGTGGCGCGCCGACACCACAGCGTCCGACCAGCTCATCCCTGTCCCGTATCCCACGGACTAACATCATTAGCGTCCCACACGTCAGGAGAGGAGGCCTATGCCCCAGACGACCGTTGTACCCCAGACCCTCACCTATACCACGGACACGGGCCTACGCCTTGTGGGCGATGCCTGGGGCACCCCCGGCGCGCCGCCCGTGCTCTTATTGCACGGTGGGGGCCAAACACGTCACGCTTGGGGCGTCACGGCACAAACGCTGGCGGCCCGTGGGTGGTATGCCGTGTCGCTCGACCTACGTGGTCATGGCGAAAGCGACTGGGCTCCCGATGGCGATTACACCATTGATGCCTTTGTCGCGGACCTGCGCAGCGTGATGCGCCACTATACGCAAACACCCGCCCTGATCGGCGCCTCCTTAGGTGGCATGACCTCGCTCCTGACTACTGGGGAGGCCCAGACGGCGGTGAGTCGGGCGCTCGTCCTCGTCGATATTACCCCACGCACGAACCCCGAAGGCACCTCCCGCATTCGCGCCTTTATGACGGCCCGCCCCGACGGCTTTAGCAGCCTCGAGGAAGCCGCAGAGACGATTGCGGCCTATCTCCCGCACCGACCACGCCCTAAAAACCTCAGCGGATTGGCGAAGAATCTCCGCCTGCGTGAGGACGGACGCTATCACTGGCACTGGGATCCGCAGCTCATGCACGCCCCGAATCGCCAGCGGGATCCTGAGCGCTTACTGGCGGCGGCCCGTGCCCTACGCGTCCCGACGTTACTCGTACGCGGCACGCTCAGTGATATTGTCAGTGATACGACGCAAGCCGAATTCCTGGCGGCAGTGCCGCATGCGGAATATGTGGATGTCGCCGGTGCTGCCCACATGGTGGCAGGCGACCAGAATGACACATTCAGCCAGGGTATTCACGATTTCCTCGCCCGCCTCTAAGCTGTCTTGCTGGCGCTCTCGGGTGCCCTGCGCCCGGGAGCCTCTCGCTTCACTTAGATCGTATGCCACATTTTGTGTATGTTCCCTTGCACATATTCTTGGGCATGGAGAGGTTTCCAGATCTGAGCGGAGCCTCATAACCATCAATTTTTTAGTAGGTTAAAGATTGATAATCATATGGCACAATTTTTGCTCATCTATAGAAAACTGCATGGCTTGATAGCAAAGTATTGCTCCAGGAGGACGATATATATGTCACTCAACTGCAAGATGGGGTGATTATGCAGCATATTCGCACCCAGTCGGCTGGTCCCAAAGCATTTCGCCTCTATAGTCTCGTAAGAGATACATATCGTGGTGCGCTCGGCGAACGCGCTTTCACTGTCTACGAAGCGCTTACCTACTACGTCGATTCTAAAACCCTTGTCGGCGCCATCCCTCTCAAATTGCTGGCGCAGACGACACACTACCCTGTCTCAACTGTCAGAGGCGCTCTCAAGCGCCTGTCACAGGAAGGGCTGATCGCCATCACGCCCCAATGGGATGCCTTTGAATGTGTGCCCCAAGCCAACATGTATCGATTACACCCTCTAATCTGCCAATCGCCGTTATCCCAGGAGATGCCCGCCCCCCGACGTGCGACTTCTCGCACGTGAGTGCCAGACTCGAAGGCCGGCACGTGTACGCTTTATGATCGTGGCTGCTTCGTGAGGTTCGCTATGTCCCAGACGCCGCTACCCCCACAGCGGCGTCGGCACCTCGTTCTTGCCTCGATGTGTTTCCCCCGAGTGCTCTCCCCAGGGTAGGGCAGGTGCCCAGCTCGCGATGCCGGCTCTCCCTGAGGAGAGGCCGTGCGACACGATGGCAGCGTGCGACACTTTGTGCCGTGTTGTGCGGCGTCGCAGGCTGTCGCATGCGCCTACTGTCTCCCAGACTTTTTGTCTCTTCTGCAATAAAAGCATTACAATTCAATGATATATATTTGGCACGACTCTTGCTTTCTTATGGAGGCAGAACATGGAACAGCCGACAACGGCACGAAGCGTTGCAGAATGGACGAAGGAGACATCATCATGGCAGAGTGGAATCCCTGGCAGACCCTCGAGACGTTACGGCGTGAGATTGAGCGGGTGTTTGACGAGCCCGAGGCGCGGCGTGAGCCGTCTTTCCGTACGGCATTTTTGCCGGGACGCGCCGCACGGCACTACCCACTGATGAATCTCTACGAAGATAAAGATGCGGTGTATGTGGAAGCCCTGGCACCTGGGGTGGACCCGAGTACGTTAGAGGTCAGCCTCGTTGGCAGCACCTTGAGCGTCGCCGGCGAGAAACGGCGTGTCCCAGGCGACGTCAAACCGGAAGCGTTCCATCGCAGCGAACGGGCTACGGGCAAGTTTGTACGGCATGTGGAACTGCCGGTTGAAGTCACGGACGAGAATGTCAAGGCGGACTATCACGCCGGAATCTTGGTGGTGACATTGCCCAAGACTGAGAAAGCCAAACCGAAACAGATTGCCATACAGGTCAATTAAGCACTGTGTAGACTGATAACGGCGATCACACTGGAGGAGATAACTCATGGCAGAACAAACAGTAGCCACTGCGGCCCCCCAACGGCCTAGCACCACCGAACACACCCGGAATCACGAGCGTTATGTGGCGCCACCGGTCGATATCTATGAAACGCCGGAAGGACTGGTGGTCGTCGCGGATATGCCAGGCGTGACGCAGGAAGAGCTGGATGTCCGCGTGGAAAACAACGTTTTGACGCTGCGGGCCCAGGCACGCCATACGACGCACGGCGACCGTGTACATCACGAATACGACTTGGCGAACTTCTTCCGGCAGTTTGAGTTGCATGAGCAAGTCAATCAGCAGCGTATTACGGCTGATCTAAAAGGCGGTGTCCTGACGCTGCACTTACCAAAGGCTGAGGAGGTCAAGCCGCGTCGGATCGCCGTACATGCCGCCTAGGGCATACCCATGAGGCGTGTGTGGGCATACAATGGTGTCTTGAGCGCCCTCTCCAGGGAGGAGAGGGCGTAGGAACCTTCTGCCCACGGAAGGAGAGGTGAGCAGGTATCGCATGTTATGCCACGTTCAAGCCGTGCCGCGACCACGTAACGGAAAGGGAATTGCGTGACGACTCCGCTAGATACAGCAGGCGGCTTCTAGGGACCGGCACCTGCACGTGTTACCGTACGAGAGGTACGCGACCGGATCTTTTTTACCCTACTACTAAGTAGTAGAAGAACTATTGTAGAGTCCGCCGCATGCTGCAGAACACGGCAAGTCAAGCAGGAAAAAGCTGTGGCCCTCACCGGGCACCCTCGTTTTCCTCTGCCGACTGCAGTTGGCAGTCCCCAACGAGGATTTTCTATGGATCTGAATCGTCTCACGCAGAAATCGCAACAGGCCGTCCAAGAGGCGCAGTCGAAAGCCTCCCGCTATGGCCATGTCGAAATTGATGGCGAGCACCTGTTATTGGCCCTGCTCGAACAGCAGGATGGCCTGCTACCACGCCTGCTTACCCGTATGGAGATACCAGTTGTTGCCTTGAAGAGCGCCGTGGAGCAAGCCGTGGAACGGCGGCCACGCGTGTCTGGCCCAGGGGTTGAGGCTGGGAAAGTGTACGTCACGCCGCGCCTGCAAAAACTGTTTGTGCAGGCCGAAGACGAGGCCAAGCGTCTCAAGGACGACTACATCTCTGTCGAGCACATGGCGCTGGCCTTGATTGACGAGGGCCAAGGGACAGCGTCAGGACGCCTGCTACAACAGTATAAGGTGACACGCGACGCCTTTCTCGTGGCGCTGACCGCAGTGCGTGGCCATCAGCGGGTCACCAGTGCGGATCCCGAGACCTCCTACGAAGCGCTGGAGAAATACGGTGTGGACTTGGTAGCCCAAGCGCGTCAGGGCAAGCTCGATCCGGTCATCGGGCGCGACGCCGAAATCCGGCGGGTGGTACGCATTCTGTCGCGCAAAACCAAAAACAACCCCGTGCTCATTGGCGAACCTGGGGTCGGCAAAACCGCCATTGTCGAGGGCCTCGCGCAGCGTATCGTGCGTGGCGATGTGCCCGAGTGGATGAAAGATCGTGTCCTGTTTGCACTGGACATGGGGGCCTTGCTGGCGGGCGCGAAATATCGTGGCGAGTTTGAAGAGCGCCTCAAAGCCGTGCTGAACGAGATTAAGCAGAGAGAAGGCAAAACCCTGCTGTTCATTGACGAGTTGCACAATATCGTCGGGGCGGGCAAGGCCGAGGGTTCTCCAGATGCCGGCAACATGCTCAAACCCATGCTGGCGCGTGGGGAGTTGCACTGCATTGGCGCCACGACCCTGGATGAATATCGCAAATACATTGAGAA
>SXGT01855590.1_pt1 | contig 24500 bp, 20 predicted proteins | sample 3176221 | NCBI WGS metagenome assembly SXGT01 (sample SAMN11356862, study PRJNA531348) | freshwater metagenome | isolation source: freshwater sample F1-120 | place: China: Fuxian Lake, Yuxi | collected 2017-12-25
CTTCCAGGTGAGGTAGAAGGGGTCAATCGGGATGCAGTGCCCACCGAGGCCGGGGCCAGGATAGAACGGCATGTATCCGAAGGGCTTGGACTTGGCGGCTTCGATTACTTCCCAGATGTCGATACCCATCTTGGTGTAGATGAGCTTGAGCTCGTTCACGAGGGCGATTTTCACGCCTCGGAAGATGTTCTCAAGGAGTTTGACGGCTTCAGCGGTGCGGGCGTTCGTAACGCGAATTGTAGAGACGACGATTTGGCGGTAGAGGGCGTCCGCCGCTTCGAGGGCGTCGGGCGTGCAGCCGCCGACGACTTTGGGAATACGGCCGGTCGAGAAATCGGCGTTGCCCGGATCTTCGCGCTCCGGTGAGTAAGCAAGAAGGAAGTCAGTTCCCGCGCGCAGGCCATTGACTTCCAGTTCGGGCTGGAGGACTTCCTCGGTGGTGCCGGGATAGGTAGTGGATTCGAGCACGATTAACTGCCCCGCGCGGACATGCGGGGCGAGCGACTTGCCGGTATTGACGATGTAGGAGAGGTCTGGTTCGTGGTGCTCGGCCAGCGGCGTGGGCACGCAGATGAGGATGGCATCGGCTTCACGCGCGCGGCCGAAATCCGTCGTGGCTTCGAACTTTCCACTATCGCGAATTTGAGCGAGTTCGCTCGAGGGGATGTGCCCGATGTAGCTCTTTCCGCGATTAAGGTCGGCGGTTTTGTTGCTGTCGACATCGAAACCCAGCACGCGGAAGCCTTTACGGCAAAAAGTCATAGCGAGGGGGAGTCCTACGTAACCCAGACCCACGATGCCGACGACGACTTGGCGAGACTCTACCCGCTTAATAAAATCCGATGAATTCACACAGATCTCCCCATCAAGATGGCGATGATTCAGTCCTTCGGCCGCAGGATTTACGGCCAAAGACTCCCCGCTTCAGGCTTATTATAGCCTACTTTTCGGCCAAAGGTGCGAATAGCGAACCGCGGCGAGGCCTAGGAGAGCGATTCCGAGAACTTGCAGGGCCGTATTCAGCGCTAGAATGGGGAAGTCGTTTGGATTGTTCGGATCCGTCTGCAAGGTGATTTCGATGCCGTCCATGACCCCGTCATCATCTGAGTCGGGATCCGTGGGATCCGAGCCGGTATCCTCTTCACTGACAAATGTCCCGGTGTCGGTCTCGAAGATGTCCAGCAGCAGGTCCTGATCGACGTCTTCCCCTGGCGGTATTTGATTCAGGGTCAATTGAGGCCCGTAGGTGACGGCGGCAGGATTCATCGGTCGCCAGGCGTCGTCATCTGTCCAGGGGATGCCGTCCGGTCCGATAACGGCTGCACCTACCGCGTTCGGGTTCTGCAACTGCGGATTGATGTTCGTTTTGTCGGGCGGACCGGAGATATTTCCAGTCCAATTGTTGTGCCAAAGGATATTACCGACCGTGCCCCTGTTGACCGCACTGGACGAGGTGCCCTCCAGCGCGTAAACGCCGCCGGAGTCCACGACGATGTTGCCTTGGACGGTAACGGCGGACATGTGTTCCAAGGACAGGTTGCTTGCGATATTTCGGTAGAGGTTGTTGTTCAGCACCATCGGGCCAGACTGCGGCCCGGTGTAGCGCGTGCCGTGGGATGGGATGCTCCCGCCGGGACGAGGGAATGGCGATCCCCAAAAGACGTTGTTCCGAACAGTGATCCCATTGACACCGTTCATAATTCCAGTCTCGTTGTGCAGATAGGTACCCTGAGCAAAGTCCGTGAAAATACACTCTTCGATGAGCGTGTTTTTCAGACCAATCGCCCCGCCCGCCGTCCACGTCTGAATACAGTCATTGTGTTTGTAGGTGCCATCCGGGCGCCGGAGGTCACTCGGCAGGAGGCCCGCAAAGAACAGGCGCCGGAAGGTGTGCCCTGTACCGAAGGCATTTATATAGTCTTCGCCGGATCGGCAGCGAAAGGGGTTGATGGTCACCCGCTCGACTGTCCAGTTCGTTCCATACACCCAGATGCCCGCGCCGACATTGCGGAATTTCAGGTCTCTGAGTACCACATTGCTACGGGCGGTACTTGTGTTTGTTCCCGCTGCCTGTTCGAAGTTTTCGAGGGTAAACCCAACGACTCCGCATGAATTGCACTGAATATCGATTCCTCGAAAGTTTCCAGGCCTGAGCGTGACTAGCCCGCTAGCCCTGACCGTAATTGATTTATTCAGCACAATTGATTCATTGCGCGTGCTGGCGGCGACCATTACGGTGTCTCCCGTAGAGGCCGCGTTGATGCCGGATTGTATGGTTTGTCCATTGCCGATATGGATGGTCGCCGCTGAAACCAGAGTCCCCGAGGAGAGCGCTACTGCCGAAAATAAGGCGGTTCCGAGCCACTTAAAATGCGACGATCTACGAAACAATAAGACGTTTTTGGTCACTGTAGCCCCCTGTTGGATATTTCCAACGATCGCCGGTCCGGACGAGGGTATCTCACAGTCGCTCCTGCGGACCGCGCTGACATGCTTTGGCTGAAAAGTAGATCGATTTGACGCATCAACGGGACCCTCTGATTCCGTCGCAGCCATGTCTCGGAAAGTCGACCCGGAGCGGGAAATCGACCAGCCCGATCGATATTTTCCCTTGCCAACCCACTCCGCCCGAGTGAGCGCACCGCAGTACAGTAGCGATTCCGATTTTGGCGTGAGTATGTCTCACAAGCTGAAATATTGCAAGGGGTTAGCATGGTTCGAAGATGCTTAAGAGGAGAATTAGAACAAAAGCAGGAATTTTTGGGAAATTGATACGAATATAAGGCAAATACAGGGGTGTAAGCAGAGGATTAGGCGTCTTGAAATGTAGCGGGATCGCTCAAACTTCATGTTGAAAGTAACAAATCATGAACAACGCGCACTACGGTACTGGAGTATTTGCGGGAGAGTCGCAAACATTTATCACCCTTGACCATACTGCAAGATTCTTACTCCTTCGATAGACGCGATCAGATAGCCGAACTATTCACATAACCTGTTTATCGATAGGTATTTACGAAGTCTATCCAAGATGGCACTTTGATTGCTTCTCCAGCGAGGTACGAAAAACGCTCTCGATGGCCTCGTAGTAGAGGTGTTTCGGGATGATATCAGTTTCAAATTGGACCGAATGTTAAATGGCGGCTACACCGATTACGGAGCCTGTGACTGCAGCCCGGCGGGCGATACCCGCGCGGGTGGCGACGATGCCGCAGCTAAAAGTTGAATCAGTAAGTTTAGTAGTCCCCTGCTACAACGAAGCCGGTGGTTTGGCTACGTTGCGCGAAGGCCTGGGTGCGCTGTCCGCCGAACTGGCGAAGACGATGCGCGTGCAGGTCGTGCTCGTGGACGACGGCAGCGTCGACGCGACGTATGCGGAGCTGGAATCGCACTTCACGTCGATGCCGAATGCGCGCGTGGAGATTGTGCGCCACGACGTGAATCTCGGTTTGACGCGGGCACTTCGGACCGCGGCGGGCGTAGCGACGGGCGATGTGGTGTGCACGATGGATTCGGACTGCACCTACGCTCCGGCGGAAGTGATCGGCCTGCTTGAGTTGATGAGCCGGACCGGCGCGGACATTGTGACGGGTTCGCCGTATCACCCAAAGGGTGGTGTGGAGAATGTGGAAGGTTGGCGGTTGGCGCTGAGCCGGGGTGCGAGCCGGATGTACGGCCTGGTGCTGCCGCAGAAGTTGTATTGCTATACGAGCATGTTTCGCGCGTATCGCCGGGAATGGTACCGGTCGGAGTGGTTGACGGCGCACAACTTTGTAGGTGTGACGGAGATTTTGGCGCGGGCGATATTGGCGGGTGCACGCGTGGAAGAGTACCCGGTGGTGCTCCGCCGGCGGCAATTTGGACAGTCGAAGATGAAGGTTGGGCGCGCGATGCGCGACCACCTGAAGATGATGGGACGGCTGGCCGTCCGCAGGTAGTTTGGAGAGCGTGAGCAGCGGGCCACGGTGGCCTGTTGATCGAGTTAATAGCGGCGGTGACGCCGCGGACGTTTGCCTCCGGGCAGACACAACGAGCGAGAGAGAAGTACAACGACAATGGCAACGACACCGACGAAGTCACGGGTACGCGAGCTTCCGAGCGATGTGAACATCTCCGGCCGCAATTTTGGTCCGGAGGAGTTGAAGAACCTTACCAAGGTTCTCGAATCGGGCACGCTAAATTGCACGAAGGGGACGTGGGTTACGCAGTTTGAGGCGGACTTCGCCAAGCACTACGGCTCGCCGTATGCGCGCTGCACGACCTCGGGCACGGCGGCGATCCATGCCGCGGTTGCCGCGATCGACCCGGAGCCGGGCGACGAGATTATCACCACGCCGATCACGGACATGGGCGCGTTGACGCCGATTGTCTACCAGACGGCGATTCCGATTTTCGCAGACGTCGACCCGTACACGTACAACGTGACGGCGGAGACGATTGAACCGCAGATCACGCCGCGCACGAAAGCAATCGTCGTGACGCACCTTTTCGGAAATCCGTGCGACATGGATCCGATCATGGAATTGGCGCGGTCGAAGGGCATCCCGGTCATCGAAGATGCGGCGCAGTCCTTCTACACGGAATACAAGGGCCGCCGCGCGGGCACGATTGGCGACATTGGCGCGTTCAGCCTGCAACAGGGCAAGCACATGACGACGGGCGAGGGCGGCATTGTCCTCGTGAACAACGACCAGTACACGCGCCGCACGCGCCTGTTCATTGATAAGGCGTGGGGCTACGGCGACAAGAGCCCGGACCACTACTTCCTGGCGCTCAACTACCGCATGACCGAGCTGTGCGGCGCGGTGGCGTGTGCGCAGTTCCACAAGGTCGAGAAAGTCGTCGAAGCGCGCGTGCGCAACGCGGATTTGATGACGAAGTTGATTGCGGATCTCGACGGCGTATATGCGCCCAAGCTCGAGAACGGTACGACGAAGCATGTGTACTGGAAGTACTGCCTGCGCGTCGATCCGAAACTGATCACGGGCGGTGTGGACGCATTCGCGCGCGCCCTCAAAGAGCGCGGCATCTTCAGCGCGCCGCGGTACATTCAGAAGCCGGCGTTTGCCTGCGAAGTGTTCCGCGACCAGGTGACCTTCGGCAAGAGCGGGTTCCCGTTCCGCGGGCCGCACCGCCAGGGCTTGCCGCCGGTGGAATACAACATCGAAGACTATCCGGGCACGGTTGAGGCGCTGAATACGATTTGCGTGCTGCCGTGGAACGAGTTCTATACGGAAGACGACGTTCGGTACATCGCGGAGGCGGTCATTGAGACCGCCCGCCAGCTTCGGGTCTGAGGAGTGGCCATGACATTCGGAAAAACACGTTTAGGTTTGGTGGGCTGTGGGCGAATCAGCCAGTCCTATGTCGAAGCGATTCAAAAGTGCCCCGGCATCCAGCTTGTTGCCGTGACCGACACGCGCCCGGAATCGGCGCGCGCGACGGCCGAAGCGACGGGCGCCAAGGCCTACGCGGACATCGAGACATTTGCGCGCGCGGGTATTGACGCGGCGATTGTGTGTTCGCCGCCGGTCACGCACCGTCCGATTGCGCTCACGCTGATGGGCGAGGGCGTGCACGTGCTGTGCGAGAAGCCCTTCGCGACGGCGATTGAAGACGCGCAGGCGATGGTGGACGCGGCCAACGAGTCCGGCCTGACGCTGATGATGGCGTCGAAATTCCGCTACGCCGAAGACGTGATTCGCGCGAAGTCGATGCTGGCTTCCGGCATGTTGGGCCAGGTGTTGTTTTACGACAACTGCTTCAGCGGCATCGTGAACATGCGCGAACGCTGGAACGCGAACCCGGCGGTCTCCGGCGGCGGCGTGCTCATCGACAACGGCACGCACTCGGTCGATATCGTCCGGTACCTGATGGGCCCGATCAAAAAGATGTTTGCGTTCGAAGGCAAGCGGATCGCCGGTTTGCCGGTGGAAGACACCGTGAGCCTTTCGTTCATCACGGCCGACAACGTCCAGGGAACGATCCGCCTTTCGTGGAGCGTGCAAGTGGACAGCGCGACGTATATCGACATCACCGGCACCGAAGGCGCGTTACGCGTGGGCTGGAAGGGTTCCGACTACAAGCGCAACAGCCACCCGCAGTGGATTGCGTTCGGTGTGGGCTACGATAAAGTGGGAGCGTTCAAGAACCAGGTGGAGAATTTCGTCCGGGCGTGTCACGGTTCCGAAGAACCCCGGATTACGAAGGAAGAAGGCCTGTCGTCTGTCGCCGTCGTGGACGCTGCCTACCGATCGCTGGAGACAGGCAAATGGGTGGAAGTACAGGACCTCGTCACGTCGCCGAACTTCGCGGCAGCGAAGTAAGAGTACATCCGACAGCATTAGTCGAGGACGGGGTTGTCCTTGGCGACCACACGAAAGTGTGGGACAATGTTCATATCCGCCATCATGCCAAGCTTGGGCGGCATGTGAGTGTCGGCGAGAAGACGTATATCGCCTACGAAGTGGAAATCGGCGATTTCGTCAAGATTAACGCCTTCGTGTACATCTGCGCGGGCGTGGCGATTGAAGAGATGTGCATGTTGTCGGCGGGCGTCGTGTTTACGAACGATCGGTTTCCGCGTTCGATGAACAAGGAACTGACGGCGCTCGAGACCTCGGACGTGACGGAGGAAACGCTTTTCACGCGAGTGAAGCGTGGCACGACGATTGGCGCGAATGCGACGATCGGCCCCGGCGTGACGCTGGGAGAATTTTCCATGATTGGAATGGGTTCTGTAGTCACGCGGGACGTGCCGGATCAGGGCTTGGTATTTGGCAATCCGGCCCGATTAATGGGTTTTGTATGCATCTGCGGGCCGCGTTTATTCGGCATCGATATGCCGCCGGCCCCTGGAGCGGTTGAGACGTGTCACCGTTGCGCCCGGCGCTACCGCTGGGACGGACGCAGCGTTCACCTGGAGCAGTAGCCAGTGAATATCGGAATCATAGGCGCGGGTACGCTTGGCATGACGCTGGGGCATCGGCTTTCTGAAGCCGGGCACCGCGTGACTGTGCTCGAAACGGCCCCTGAAATCGGCGGACTGGCGACTTGGTTCGACTACGGCGACTTTACGTGGGACAAGTTTTACCACGTCATTCTGAAGCAAGATACTCACCTTCTCGGATTGATTAACGGTCTCGGCATCGGGGACCGCATGCGCTGGAGCGAGACGAAGACGGGTTTCCTGTGGCGCGGCAAGCTCGTCTCGATGAGCAACAACCTCGAGTTCCTGCGTTTTCCTGTGCTGTCGTTTCCGGACAAGATCCGGCTTGCCGCGGGCATTCTCTACATTAACCGCGTGAACGACGCTGCGCCCCTTGAACGGATCAGCGCGGCGAAGTGGCTTACGCGCGTGTTTGGCCGCCGGGTGTTCGAGCGTATCTGGGAGCCGCTGCTGCTGTCGAAGTACGGCGTGCTCTACGACCGTGTGCCAGCGGTGATTATGTGGGCGACGATCCGCCGCTACTACAAGACGCGCAACAAGGGCGATGGCAAAGAAACCCTTGGATTTATCGCGGGCGGCCTGAAGACGTTGTTCCAGGCGCTTGAGAACAGCATCGTCGAATCTGGTGGAAGCGTGGAGACCAGTGCGGCGGTCACAGAGATTCTCGCGGGTGAAGCACACGGCGTCGCTGTGCGTGCAGGCGGCGAAGTCCGCTGGTTCGACAAAGTGATCTCGACGGTCCCATCGCATATCCTTCAGCGCCTGGCGCCGGATCTTGGATTGGGCGCCGTAGCGCCTGGGCACGCGCCGAACTTCCTGGGCGTGATTTGTCTTGCGCTGATTCTTAAGAGACAATTGAGCCCTTACTACGTTACCAATCTTATTGAACGCGGGCTTCCATTTACCGGCGTGATCGAAATTTCTTCGATGACCGGCGCGAAAGAGATGAACGGACACCACTTGGTCATGTTGCCGCGATACGATGTTCCAGAGTCTCCGTGGTTCGACAAGCCTGAAGCGGATGTTGCTTCGGAATTCCTGACTGCATTGCGCCGCGTCCGTCCCGATATCGATGAGAACGTTGAGCGCTATTTCGTCCATCGCGCACGGCACGTGCAGGCGCTATGGATTCAGGAGCCGCCCAAGAACCAAGGGCCTCGCCATACGCCGGACGGCCGGGTGTGGAGTGTGAACGCGGAAATGGCAGGCCGGGACACGCTGAACAACAATGCGATTGTGCAAGTGGCCAACGACGCCGTGCGCGCAATCCTGGCGTCTTCTCCATCGGCAGAAGTCGCGGCTCCTGTGGCGCGAGGCCGCTAGTATGGCGCGCGAAAAACCTACAGCGAGCCTTTCGCTGGATCTGGACAACCTCTGGTCGTACCTGAAGACCCATGGGGAGCCCGGCTGGGACCTTTACCCGACCTATCTAGACACTTTCTTGCCCGTCGTATTGGATTTACTTGACGCGCATGGGCTGAAGATCACGTTTTTTCTGGTTGGCAGGGACGTGACCGATGCCAAGAACCAGCAGTACCTCAAAGAAATCGTGAAGCGCGGCCACGAAATCGGCAACCACTCGTACAATCACGAGCCGTGGATGCAGGATTACGACGACGATCGCGTGCACGACGAGCTCGGGCGAACACACCGTGCGATCGAAGAAACACTTGGGGTCGCTCCGGTCGGATTTCGCGGCCCGGGATTTTGTTACAGCGCGACTATCCTGCGCGCGCTCACAAAATATGGATACACCTTCGACGCATCCACGCTGCCGTCGATTTTGGGACCTGTCGCGCGGTTGTACTACTTCGCGAGCAGCACGATGAACCGCTCCGAGCGCGAGACACGCAAGGGGCTGTTCGGCAAATTCAGCGACGGTTTTCAGAGTCTGAAACCATTCGTGTGGGAGACATCGGGCGGGCCGTTGCTCGAGATTCCCGTGACCACGGTTCCTGTTTTTCGCACACCCTTTCACTTGAGTTATTTGTTGTGGCTATCGCGTTACTCGCGCTTGGCAGCGAAAGCGTATCTCGAATTGGCGTTGCGCCTTTGCCGGCTGTTTGGAGTAGGACCGTCGTTTCTGCTGCATCCGCTGGACTTGCTGGGTAACGAGGATGCGCCGCAATTGCATTTCTTTCCGGGGATGGATTTGCCGAGGAGCTACAAGGTCGAATTCGCGGCCGATGTGCTGCGGCGGCTGACGCACTTCTTTGATGTCGTGCCGATGTCCGTCCATGCGCGCCGCGCCACCGCTTCCAAAGCGGGCGCCCTTGCTTCGCTCCGACGCCGGCCGGCGGAGTGATCCCGGTGCAATCGCCGGTAACGACCACGCCCGAGAGCCGAGGCGTGTCCGGCGCCGATAGAGACAGCCCATCCGCGAGACGTGACGGCGCCATTTTCGCCGCAATCGTTGCCGTATTTCTTTGTATTACCTTGCCGCTATCGGCGGCGTTGAACATCTGGATTGACGAGTCCTACTCACTGTTGACGACCTCTCGCGATCTTGCGTTCGTATTCCAACACAGCCGGGACTTCGAGACTCAGCCGCCAATGTATTATGTACTGCTGTGGATTTGGCGTCACTTCGGCGATTCGATCTTTTTCGCGCGCATGAGCTCGGTGACGATCGGCGTGGCGGCCGTGTGGTTCATTGGACTCGCGGCCAAGCGATGGATCCCCGGCGCTGCGCCGGGCTGGGTGAGCGCCACGCTCGCCATCAATACATACTTCATTTGGGCGACGACGGAGATCCGGACCTACGCTCTCGTCATACTGCTGACGGCGGTGTTGTCCGTTCTCTTTCACGACGGGTTCTACCAGGAACAGCCCCGCAGGCTGCTTCAGGCCATATATGCGATTGTGGCCCTGATCGCGATTTCCGCGTACTACTATCTGGGATTCTTCCTCGTAGCGCCGGCAGCGGTGTTGCTGGTAGAGCGTCGATGGCGCGTGTTGGCGCAATACGTTGGATGGATGGCGCTGGTAGGCCTTGTGTTCCTCCCCGGATTCATCCTCGGCGGCGAGCACATGGGAATCGTTTCCCACGCGCTCAAGGACCCTCCGACGCCGCTGCGTGCGCTGCAGATGGTTCTGGGCCGTCTTTTTTCGATGCCTTTTGCGTTCACTTATTTGCCGATTCCCGTTAAATGGATCGCGATGGGGGTGAGCCTTTGTGTGGCCGTGGCCTCGCTGTGGGTGTTTCGAGCTAACATTACGCCACGCGTCCGGGCGCTGTGGATTATCGCCGGTACCGTCGCGTTTTGTTATCTGGGCGTCGTGCAGTTTGTGTTCGGCGAGCACGTACTCAATCGGCACTTCCTGGTGCTGTTGGTTCCGTCAACTCTGGCCTTGTATTCCATTACGAGCATCTATGGCCGGCATGCGAAGACTGCGCGCGTGGTGTGGCTGACGATAGCGCTGGCGTTTAATGCATTTGAAGCGTTCAACCAATTTAAACCTTTGGCGAAGGTCGGCGACTATCGCCGCGTGGCGCAATACATCGAAGCGCACGAACAGGCGGGACAGTCGATTGTGATTGTCGCGAACCATGCGGAGCTGCCGTTCAGCTACTACTACCGCGGTACCAGCCGGATCGTGCCGCTCCCGGAGAAAGACGACTATCTCAACTACGTTTTCGAGGAGTGGCAGCTGGAGAGCGTCGAGCAGGTGCGCGAGCAACTGGCGGGGGCGGTTTCCACGGACGGATTGCTCTGGGTGTTCATGGATCGACCGCCCGACAGCGTATTCTTCGGCGTCGATCTGCATTTTGAATACCTCGAATCGGCGATTGCGGCGGACTTCACGGTGCTGGACGAGCAGGAGTTTTATTTCGGAAATCTGAGACTCTTGGGGGCCACCGGGGTCGAACGTGAAGTGTCCAGTCTTAGCGCGGAACCGGGCGCGGCGGATTAGACATTACGGGAGTGATCGGCGTCGGCCTCGTATGCGACTATAGCGCTGGCCGCTCGCCAGAGCGGCGGCCGGAATAGCGAGTTCGCCGGGTTTGGTTCAGAGAGCGTCCTGCATACTCCGGCGAGCGACGATAGGAGCGAGCGAGATCGAGTGACGGCGGAGCACGAGAAAGTAGGGCGGCGTTCCGAGGTCACCATTACGGCCGTGATTCTGGTTGCGCACCTCTGCGTGACGGTGCCGCTTGCGATGATCCTCTCCATCTGGATCGATGAGGCGTACTCCCTTAACGCTTCCATGGGCGATCTTTCCTTTGTCCTGCAGCAATCGCGGGAAGTGGAAATGCAGCCTCCGTTTTACTTCGTGCTGCTTTGGGCCTGGCGGTTGATTCATCCCTCCATTGGGTTCGCGCGGATGCTGTCGGTAGTTATCGCTGTGTGCGCGCTGGTCGCGACCCATGCGGCCGCCCGGCGGTGGATCCGGGGCATATCCCCGGCATGGACCGTCGGTCCGTTGGCATTCAACACCTATACGCTCTACGCTGCGACCGAGATTCGGCCCTACGCACTGGTTTTATTGTGGGCGGCCCTGCTGCTTGTATTTTTTTACGATGGGTATCTGGCTGAGAAACCGCGACGCAGCGCGCGATGGTTTCATGCAGCGGTCTCGCTCGCGGCGCTGCTGACGTACTACTACCTTGGATTTCTGTTGGCTGCGGGCGCGGTTGCGTTGATTGTCGGGCGCCGTTGGAGGAATTTGCGCGATTATGTCCTCTGGATGGCGTTCGTCGGTTTGTTATTTTTGAAACCCTTTATTGATACCTCCAGCCACATCGAGTCTTCACGGATTGAGACGCTGCCGGGCTTGTTACGATCAGTGGAATTTGTGGTGGCTAGTTTCGCCTCCTTTCCGTTTGCGCTGTATTCCTTCGAGTCGGTGGTGCGCTGGTCCGCACTTGCGGTCATCATCGGCACGACGGCTGTTGCCATCTGGATGCAGCGCCGGCGAACGACGCCGGAAGCCCGCGCTCTGTGGGCATTCACGGGGACGGTCGGCCTCTTCTACATTCTCGTGGTGATGGTCGTGATGGGGGAAGAAATCCGGCCGCGGCATATGTTGGCGGCGCTGTTGCCGACAATCTTTTCGATCGTCAGTGCGGCGGCGGGAGCGGGGCAATACCGGCGAATTTTTCTAACGGCTTGGGCTATTGCAGCGATCGGATTCACGGGTGTGGCATCTGTTAAACAATTTTCTCCGCTTGCGAAAGGGGGAGATTTCAAACGGGTCGCCAAATACATCGAGGCCAACGAGAAGCCGGGGCAGTCGATCGCGATCGTCGTCGCGAACGCAGAGAATCCCTTGAGTTACTACTACCGGGGCACGAGTGAGCTGGTCGGTGTGCCACGGCGAGACGCGCTTACGCAGTTTGAGCCCAAGTTGTGGCGCCTGGATTCGGAAGAGGAAGTCCGGGCCAAGCTCGCGTCGCTGCTCTCGGACGAGGGTGAGGCCTGGATCTTTACCGATTTTGTGCCCGGTAAGGAATTTCGCCCGATGGGCATGGACATGAACTTTCGCTTTCTCGAGGCGGTCCTGGCATCGGACTATGAGATTGTGAGCCGCAAGGATTTCTACGCTGCGTCTGTGCGCTTTGTCCGAAAACGCACGACGGCGACCGACGTGCCCGGGGTCTGACGTTGACGGCGACCCCTGTTTAGCGGGTCAGGCTTTCAATGTGATCGGCGATACGTTCAGCAGCCTTGCCATCGCCATAGGGATTGGTCGCGCGCGCCATCCGGCTGTACTTTTCCGGATCGTCCAGCAGTTGCTGCACTGTGTTGCGAATGGTTTCCCGGGATGTACCCGCAAGGACTGAAGTGCCCGCAATCACGCCTTCGGGGCGTTCCGTGACTTCCCGCATGACGACGACGGGTTTTCCGAGCGCGGGCGCTTCTTCCTGAATGCCGCCGGAGTCCGTGAGCAGGATCGTCGATTTCTTCATGAGGTGCGAGAAAGCCAGATAATCCAAAGGCTCGATGAGATGCACCCGATCGACGTTCTTTAGCGTGGACTCTACGGCTACGCGCACATTAGGATTCGGATGCACCGGGAACACCAGCTCGACGTCTGCATTGTCCTCGGCAAGCTCGCGCATTGCCATGCACATTTCGCGGAACGCATCGCCGAAGCTCTCGCGGCGATGGGCTGTGATTACGATCAGGCGCCGCTCGCGGCCGGCACGTTCCAGGGTCGCGTCCTTAAACGTATATGGTTGTGAAGTGACATGAAGCAGTGCATCGACGACGGTATTGCCCGTGACGAAGATATGCTGCAGATCGAAACCTTCGCGCACCAGATTGTCCCGCGAACCCGTGGTCGGGGCGTAGAAGTAGTCTGAGAGTTGATCCGCCAGGCGGCGGTTCATTTCTTCCGGGAATGGGCGCATCTTGTCGAAGCTGCGTAGTCCCGCCTCAACATGTCCGACGGCGACTTTTTCGTAGTAGCCTGCGAGCGCTGCGGCGAAACTCGTCGTGGTATCCCCATGAACAAGGATGAGATCCGGCCGGCTTGAGCGGAGGACGCCACGCATCCCTTCGAGCACGCGGCCCGTGACCGCGTAGATGTCCTGATTGGCCTGCATGATGTTCAGGTCGTGATGAATCGGCAGGCCGAAGACCTCGATGACGCTGTCCAAGAGATCGCGATGTTGTGCCGTCAGGCATATTTCGACGGAAAGACCTGCACGGCGGTGCAAAGCGGTATAGACCGGAGCCATCTTGATGGCTTCGGGGCGCGTTCCAATGACGATGAGTGTTTTCACGCCGCATAAAGAGCAAGAAACGCGCCTGCGTCATCTATGGAAAGATTTCCACCTGAAGAGTTCTTTTGTTCGAGAAATTAACGAAGGCCGCACATTTGTTGTTGTGGGTTCGGTACCGTTAGAAAAATGTTGTCAGGCCCGCAACATTGTTAAGCGATTTGGGCGATCTTGGTTCAAACACGCGCGGGAATGGTACCCATTACCTATTCACAACTCTAACGTTTGTAAGAGGTTAGTGAGCTTTGATCGCTGCCGGATCCCGATCGGGGCACTTGGAATGAAAATTGCCCTTTTGTCACCGGGGAAGATTGGCCGAGGTTGATGTCGTTGACAGCGTCAGACTTTACGAAGGAACCAGGCCCCGTGCTGGGTACTTATGGCCTATTCCAGGATGTCTTGGACTATGAACTAGTCTGTGCGGAGCGGTATCGCCGCTTCGTAAGCCTAGTTATGGTCAAGGGCGCATCGCCTAGTCATCCTGTGCGCAAAGTTCTTGCGGATCGTATCCGCAGCAGCGACCTGCTCGCTGAGAAGAACTCTCACTTAGTCATCCTAATGAGTGAGACGGATGCCGACGGCGCGAATATCGCGATCAGTCGATATAGAGAGTACTGCGAAGAGCACCCGCTGTGGTTCTCGCTGGTCACGTTTCCACAGGATTCTGGCTCTGCGACGGAGTTTGTGAACGCTGCTGAGCGACGGCTGGGCGTTGCGACAAACGAGCAAGCTGGAGCCGTTGTAAGTACCGGTTGACTCTAGAGATATTCACTTTTAGTATTTTATCGTCTACATAGTCTTCCGAATTTCTCATCTTACTACGTCTGCACGTAAACTTAATTCCTGCCAGACTACCCTCTTGCCTCTGATTTCGTGTACCATACCCTTATGAGTCGGAAATCGGTCAAAGGTGACTAATCTTTTATTTTCCTGTTTTTCCTACTATTATTTGTATATAGTGAATTGATTATTGCCGAGAGATTGGCATCTCGACACAGAGGGGAATTTGCAGTTGACTCCAACAGCCGCCAAGACTTACGAAGCGCGTCAGCGCGAGCGGCACAAAATTCTGCTGGTCGAAGACGCGCGCGAGCTGGGGGACGCCCTTGTCCAGCAGTTCGAAGTGCTTGGTTATGCCTGTACGACGGCGCGGACCTGCGATGAAGCGCGGCAGACATTGGTTCGTGAAGGGTACGCGGCGGCGTTGATCGATCTTGGACTACCGGATGGCCGAGGACTCGATCTGCTGGGTGACCTGACGCGCGTAGCGCCTCAGACCGTGCCTATCATTCTAACCGGAGACACGACCTCCGAGACCATTATTCAGGCGATGCGCATGGGGGCCTTCGACTATCTCCTCAAACCGATCGACATGATGACACTGCGTACCTCCGTCGCTCGGGCGATCATGCACCACGAAGCAGTCCGCGATCGCGCGATGCTGGTCGATTTGCTGAAGATGGAGCGCGACAATCTCCGTGTGCGCATCGAAGAAGCGACCACCGATATACGCAAGCAGGCGCTTCACCTCGAGTCGAACAACGTGATGCTGAATGCGTTGCTCAACGTGAGCCAGTTGGCGTCGCGATTTATGACGGACGAAGGGCTGTTGCGCGCCGTCTACGAAACACTGGAAAAACACGTGCCTTTGCGCGCCTTTGTGCTGGGTGATCCAGGCGCCCAGGAATTCATTGGTGTGACGCGCCGCGATGGCACCATTCACGTTGTCACCACGAAGGGAATGGCCGGAGCGCCGGCCGATAGTACAGGCGTGGTGGCGGAGCCGTATGTCGTACAAGGCTTGCGGCGCAACATGGGCCTCGACCCCACCTCGTGGCGCATGGTACTGGTCGAGCCCGAATTCTGGGGCCGCACCGTGTGTTCGGTCGGGTTCTTTCTCGGCCCCGAATTCACCGCGGACGATACTCAGCGCGAATTTCTCAAGATGTGTGGCCAGTTCGTCGCTTTCGAGTGGCAGCGATCCCGTTTGCTCCTTCACGGCGCGCAACAAGCCGGCCTGGGCAATATCGCGCAGGAGTTGGCGCGCACGTTCCTGTACTCATTGACGGCGGTCCGCACGACCACCGAAGTATTAACCGAATCCGCGGCCAACGACGACGACCGCCAGGGCTTGCAGATCATCGGTCGGCAAACGGACTATCTGACGGAACAGGCCCAGTCCTTTCACAAGCTCGCGCAGGTGCGTTCGGACAGCGTTGAGACTGTGCGTATAGCGGACTACATCGATCAGACCCTCAAGCTGCTCACCAACGCGATTGAGCAGCGCGGCGTGAGTATCGAGCGGGATTTCACCGAGCCCGGGGAATGCATTCTGCTCAATGGCGGTGCGCTCGCGAGCACGTTCCTCGATCTCATCAGCACCGCGGTTCGCTACGTGCATGGGGACGCTTCACTTCGTATCCGGCTGGTCGCGCAGGGTCAGGATCACGTTCTTTGCGAGATCATCCATATGGATGTCGGAACTGACCCGCAACGGGACGTGCGGCATGAGGCGCTGGCCGACGTAGTCCGGGCTCATCCGCGCTACCTGCTCGCGCAGCGCACAGTGCGGACCTGTGGCGGAAGCCTTGCGGTCGAGCGGCAAGGTGAAGGACGGAGCGCGTTCAAGATGATCTTGCCGCGCAACGGACTCGATGTGCAGGCGAACTGAATTACACGAGGCACAGTATTCATCATGACGGCGCGCAGTACACAAGGAAACGAGGCCCCTGATCGCCAGAACGGGCTGCCGCACGTCATTGTCATTGATACGGATTCCGGTGTGCGCTGGTCTTTGGAAAAAGGCCTCAGCCGTTCCGGGTATCGCGTGACCTCCGCTTCCAGCGTGGAGCAGGTGCTGCAGCTCTTTGCGCGCGGCGGAGCGGACGCCGTCATCATGGAGATCCTGCCCGAAGCCGGGCTTACGCTTGATGTACTGACCAATGTGGTCAAGACACCTGGCGGTCATAAAGTCATTTGCGTGTCCGTCGATTCGTCGCCGCAAACCGTGATCGAATGCATTCGCCGCGGCGCCGCAGACTATTTGACCAAGCCTTTCAGCCTGTCAGAATTACGCAGCGTGGTAGGGCGCGCGTTACCGGATCACGCCCGGCCCGCGGAGAACCTGCGGCAGGCGGGACAGGAACAGGACGCGGGCTCCAGCCTGATCGGCGTCAGCGCGGCGATGACCGAATTGCGCCAGATTATCTTCCGCGCGGCGCAGACGGATTTGAATTGCCTTGTGCGTGGCGAGAGCGGTGTGGGCAAAGATCTCGTGGCGCGCGAAATCCACCGCCTTTCGGCGAAGCGCCGCGATAAACCCTTTGTGAAGATCAATTGCAGCGCACTGCCCGAGCATCTGCTGGAGAGCGAACTTTTCGGCTACGAGAAAGGTGCGTTCACTGGCGCATACAAATCCAAGCCGGGTCGCTTCGAGATGGCGCATCCGGGGATCATTTTCCTCGACGAAATCGGGGACATGGCGGTCGGCTTGCAGGCGAAAATTCTGCAAGTGATCGAGCACAAGGAATTTACCAAGGTCGGCGGGCGGCATCCGGTACATGTCGATGTACAGGTGATCGCAGCGACCAACGCCGATCTTGAGAACAAGATTTCGCGCGGGGATTTTCGCGACGATCTTTTCTTTCGCCTCAACGAGGTTTTCGTATGGGCCCCGCCACTGCACGAACGCCGCGAGGACATTCCTCTGCTCGTCCACTACTTCGTGAAAAAGCACAGCGCATTTCCCAGCGCCGAGAGCGCCGGAGTCACGGGAGAGGATCTCGAGTCGCTCGCGCGTTACGAGTGGCCGGGCAACATTCGCGAGCTTGAGAGCACTGTGAAGCGATGGCTTGCGCTGGGCCGGCGGGGACAAATCTCGCAACAGCTTACTGGGTCAATTCAACAGTTTCCGAAGCGCGACCGCCCGGTCGTGCCTTCAGCCGTGTTCGATGCAGACGCCCTAGATGTGGAGGACAATATCCCTCCCCAGCAGGTACTCGAAGTTCTGGAACGGAACAGATGGAATCGCCGAAAAACCGCAGAAGAATTGGGGATTAGCTATTCCGCGCTTCGCCGACGCATCGAAAAGCACAGTTTAGACAAGCGTCAAATTTAAGGCTAACTTACTTTACACAGAATTCTCGCAAAAGTTTATGGACATTCGTGTTCATAAGTGATAAAATCTTATGCGTAAGTGAATAAGTTCGCGGTTACTGCGTCTAGTCAATGTGAACTGTGGTGGCCCACCGCAATATAGCGATTGGGTCGACGGAGCCTTGGGGAAGGAGACGTCCGCACCATGTCCTATGGTGTCGTGTCTCCCGTGAACGGTAGGGAGTAATTTCATGTCAAGCGATCGCGGGCGTCTATCCGAATGGGAAGAATTCGGAGTTACGGCGCCTTTACACGAACGTCTCGTTGGCCGCAGCAAGTTTGTTCGCGAGTTGGACGGACTCATCACGCAGTTGGCGCCGACGGACATGACCGTGTTGATCTCCGGTGAATCGGGCACCGGTAAGGATATTGTTGCGCGACTTTTGCACCAGCGATCGAATCGCAAGGGCCGTCCCTTCGTGAAAGTGAATTGCCCTGCAATCCCGAGCGAGTTGGTTGAGAGTGAACTTTTTGGATATGAGAAAGGCGCGTTCACTGGCGCGCACACTGCAAAGCCTGGGCGTTTCGAGCTTGCGGAGCGCGGCACGATATTCCTCGACGAAGTAACGGAAATTCTGGAAGCGTCGCAGGTGAAGTTGTTCACCGCGCTCGACGGCGAACCGTACATGCGCATCGGCGGCGTGAATCCGATTCAGCCTAATGTCCGTATCGTTAGCGCGACAAACGTGCCGATCGACGATGCGCTGGCCACGGGGCGCATTCGCCGCGATGTCTATTCGCGGCTGAGCGAGTTCGTGATTCACATGCTTCCGCTTCGCGAACGCATCGAAGACATTCCGGTTCTTGCCGAACACTTCAACTACAATTTTTCGAAGAAGATTGATAAAGAATACGAACCTATCGCCGATGACGTTCTCGATCGTATGCAGGAACTCGATTGGCGCGGCAACATCCGCGCGCTGGCCGCTCGCGTGAAAGAGTATGTCGCCACGGGTTCCGAGGCCGCGTTGCTGGATGACTCCGGGCCGCAGCTTGCGGTTGCGCGGCCGGTCGTCGAACAGGCAGACACCACGGAGCCGGAAGATGGCCGCAAATTTACGTCGCTGAAAGAGGCGACCCGAATCGCGGTAGAACTGACCGAGCGCGCGCTGATCGAAGAGGCGCTTCGCTTTACGCTATGGAACCGGCGCAAAGCCGCGAAATTGCTTGATATCAGCTATAGCTCTTTGCTTCGCCGCATTGATGCTTACAGTATCGGCCGGGAAACGACGTCGAAACCCGTCCAGAGAGTTCCTGCCGGATTCTCCGAAGCGTTGTAGCCGATTCCGAGATTCCCGGGCGAGATCGCAGATCGCCGGCGTTGTCCGGTAAACGAGATTCTGTGCGTAGCGTTTCGCACTCGGAATCGCTCCTGTTGTCGTCTATTGACATTCCGCCCGAATCCGAAGTGGTATCATCGTGGAAGTGATAGGCATTCGTGACTCTGCATGGGACCAGATGATTTGGAATCGGTGAACCCTATAGTGCGCGCGGAGAGTTCTGGACGTGTCTTGTTCGAGGCGATGCGCCCGCAGCAATGGGTAAAAAATTTTCCGGTGTTCGCGGGGCTTGTTTTCGGCGGGCAGCTCTTTATTGGAGAGCAGGTGCTGCGCGCCGGCGAGGCATTCGCGGCAATGTGTCTGGCGGCGAGCGCGACCTATCTCTTCAACGATCTGCGTGATCGAGATGCGGACCGTCAGCATCCGTTGAAGCGCAGCCGGCCTATTGCGTCCGGCAGGCTTTCGGAAGCGCGCGCGCTAGGGGCCGTTCTACTGCTGACCGTAGCAGCGCTTGCGATCGGTTTTGTGCTTGCTCCATCGGCGGGTGTTGTTCTCGTGGCGTACCTTGCGCTAACGACCATTTACTCTGTTGTGGCCAAGCATGTGGTTATTCTTGATGTGATGGTGTTGGCCGCAGGGTTCGTGTTGCGCGTCCTGTTGGGCGCCTTTGCGGTCGGCGTCCCTGCATCGTACTGGCTGTTGCTTTGTACTTTTACCGTCGCGCTGTTTCTTGGATTCGGCAAACGGCGCGCAGAGCTGCTGAATCTCGAGTCCGCGGCGGTGAATCACCGGCCGGTGCTCGGTCAGTATAGTCCGGTGTTTCTGGATCAAATGATTGCCATTGTCACCAGTGCAACGCTGGTTTGTTACATCCTGTATACCGTCGATCGCCGCACGGCAGAGGTATTCCACACCCGCTTGCTCGTACTTACTGTGCCATTCGTGCTGTATGGCCTGTTTCGATACCTATATTTGCTCTACCACCGGCAGCGGGGCGACAGCCCGACGACGACGATCCTTCTCGATCCGGCATTTCTGCTCAATGGACTGCTGTGGGCGGCGGCGTGCGTCGCGGTGATCTATGGCCACGAGACAATTGAACAGTGGATTCATATCGAATGAACTTGCGGCGCTGCCGTGTGCGATAATTGCGAGACAATGTATCCAGGTGTGACTACATGAGCCGTTCGCGAGTTGCCATCCTGCGCACGAAGCCCGAGACCGTCCTTCGCGACTATCGCGAAGTGATGAACCTTGCGGGCTATCAAGACGTCATTGCCAAAGATGCCGACACCGCGCTGAAGGTAAACATCTCCTGGCATTTTTTCTTTCCGGGCTGTTCGACGACGCCCTGGCAGTTGGACGGGGTCATTTCCGCGATGCTGGCGGATGGGTACTCGCGCGATCTGCTGCATGCGTGCCACAACCGGACGGTGGTGATCGACGCGCATCTTGGCGAGCGCGAGAACAAGCAGGTCAATGTCGTTGAGCAGCACGGCCTCCGGAACATTCATCTCTACGAAGGCGAGGAATGGATTCCGGTCCGTGAAGCAGTGGGAGACATCGCAGACAAGTTTCTCTGCCTGAACGACGTATATCCCAAGGGGTTTTCGATTCCCAAACGATTCATTGGCGAGAATATTATTCATCTGCCGACGGTGAAGACGCACGTGTTCACGACGACGACCGGTGCGATGAAGAACGCCTTTGGCGGATTGCTGAACGAGAAACGGCACTGGACGCATCCGGTCATTCACGAAACCCTCGTCGATCTTCTGATGATTCAGAAGAAGATCCACCGCGGGGTGTTCGCCGTGATGGACGGGACTTTTGCGGGTGACGGCCCCGGGCCGCGCTGCATGATTCCGCACGTGAAGAACGTGGTGCTGGCGTCTGACGACCAGGTGGCGATTGACGCCGTGGCCGCGAAGCTGATGGGCATGGATCCGCTGCGCGACTGCAAGTACATCCGGCTGGCGCATGAGCTTGGGTTGGGTTGCGGCGACGTATCACAGATCGAGATTGCCGGCGACCGCAGCGTGCTGGACGAGAAATGGAATTTTGTCGGGCCGTATGATCGGATGACCTTCGCGGCGCGAATGCAGCACCTGATCTACTGGGGGCCGCTCAAGGCGCCGATGGAATGGTCGTTGAAGACCTGGCTCGCGCCGTGGGCCTATATCGCGAGCGTGCTCTATCACGATTCGTATTGGTATCCGCGGCATAGCCGGCGGCAGATGGCGGCGTGCCTCGATAGCGAGTGGGGGAGGCTTTTCCAGAATTGGGACACGGCCACGCGCACGTCGCAGGGATACACGAACATCGGGCAGACTTCGGCGGAGTTTCAGCGCAATACGATGCAGATGCTCGCGCAATCGGTCCAGATTCTGGGGACGTGCATCAAGGAAGCGCCCGAACGCGACGCACGCAAGCGCGCTTCCGCACGCCACGCCTGAGCTGTCGCTGAGAGGCGTTTCCAATTCAGATGACGCTGCGTATTGAAAGACCAACATTCGTCGACGTGCCCTTCGATGACGTAGCATGTCGCGATGCTGCGCATGCTCCTTCAATTGCCTCGGACGGTCTGGCTGCTCGCTTTCGTCAGTTTTTTCAATGACACTGCGAGTGAATTGGTGTATCCGCTGGTTCCACTGTATCTGGCGGCCGTGTTGCAGTCAGGACCACGCACGCTTGGGATTATCGAGGGAATTGCCGAGGCTACCGGGAGCTGGCTAAAACTCTTTGCCGGGGTGATGGCGGATCGTTCGCGCACGACGAAGCATTGGGTTAGCGGCGGGTACGCGCTTTCGGCCCTATCCAGACCACTCCTCGCGTTCGCCGCGTCGTGGCCGATGCTGCTGGCGTTGCGCTTTGCGGATCGTGTTGGGAAAGGGTTGCGGGCATCACCGCGCGACGCGATGCTGGCCCGGGCGATCGCGCCGGACCAGCGGGGTGTCGCATTCGGATTTCATCGCGCGATGGACAATCTTGGGGCCGTCGTGGGACCGTTGCTGGCGGCTGCGTTGCTCGCGTCGAAAGTACCGCTGCGGGACGTGTTCCTGTGGGCCTCATTGGGCGGCGCGGCGGCGGTGGCCGGTGCAATGATGGTGCGCGAGCCGCATCGCGAAACCGTTGCCGTGCGGCCGTTGTTTGCGTGGACCCTGGTGGGTCTGCCGCCAGTCTTCAAGCGATACCTTGTTGTGCTGGCGCTGTTCACGCTCGGGAACTCCTCCAATATGTTCCTGCTGCTTCGGGCGCGTGAACTCGGGCTTTCCGAAGCGCAGGTCCCGTTATTGTGGGCGCTTGTTGCACTCACGGCGTCGATTTTCTCGACGCCATTCTCGGCGCTGAGCGATCGATGGGGGCGCAGGCGGCTGATTGTTACCGGGTGGATCGTGTACGCGGCGTTTTATCTAGTGCTGACTACCGTCAATCTGGCACTCACGTCCCTGCTTTGGCCGCTCTTCGCTGTGTACGGCCTCTTTATGGCGCTCACCGAAGGGGCGGAGAAGGCTTTTGTGGCGGACGTGACTCCGCGCGAAAGCCTGGGTACTGCGTTCGGTTGGTTCAATCTTACGTCGGGCTCGTTGCTGTTGCCGGCGTCGTTGGTGTTCGGCGTGATTTGGGAGGAGATGGGACCGGAGGCGGCATTCGGATTCAGCGCCACGTGCGCTGGACTCGCCGCCGTTCTGATGATGTGGTGGGTGAAAGGAGACGAATCATGAGCGATGCAGAGGCGATATTTTACGAAGCATTCGATGGATTGGAGCGGCTGGCGCCGGGAAGCGAGGCCAGCACGCTGAAGGCCCTTGGCCTGGTGCGCTCGCGGATGGAGCCGAAGCGTATCCTGGATATTGGCTGCGGGGCTGGTGCGCAGACAATGACGCTTGCGCGGAACACGCGAGCAGAGCTTGTTGCGATCGATTCGCACGCGCCGTACCTGCGAACCTTGGAAGCGCGAGCCGGTAAAGCTGGATTCTCGGATCGGGTGTGCGGGGTTGAGGCGTCCATGCTCGCACTGGGTGATAAATTCTCCGCGGCGAGCTTTGATCTCCTTTGGGCGGAAGGTTCTATTTACGTCATCGGATTCGATCGGGGGTTGGCACTCTGGCGTGGCTTGTTGCGCGAAGGCGGCATGCTTGCATGCACGGAACTCTCGTGGCTGACGGCGTCGCCTTCGGAGGCTGCGCGAGGTTTCTGGGGCGAAGGGTATCCATCGATGCGCGGTGTACAGGCGAATATTGACGCGGCTAAGGCCGCAGGGTTCGAGTGCATCGCCCACTTTCCATTGCCTGAGAACGACTGGATCGATGCGTACTACGGGCCGCTCGGCGCGCGTGTCTCTGAGTTGCGGGTTAAGTATGCCGGCGATGCGACGGCGTCCGGTGTGCTCGACATGATTCAGGCAGAGATTGATTTGTATCAAAAGGCGGGGCACGACTATGGCTACGTGTTCTATGTCTTGCGACGGCAAAATGGTTGATTTTCGTCCGATTCTTTGTGGTTTTTCATTCTGCATGATAAAGTAATGAAATGAAGCTCGTGTGAATAGTCGGCTTTCTTTTCGGGGACCATGATCGCACTTGTCGAGTCGTATCGCGCGGGCCTTTTCCGCCGCGATCAGATTGTCCCCAATCTTGTTTCCGGCGTGATCGTGGGCGTGGTTGCGCTGCCGCTGGCGAGGGCATTTGCGATCGCGTCTGGCGCGAAGCCGGAACAGGGCCTGTATACCGCGATCATTGCGGGACTGCTCGTGTCGACTCTCGGCGGCAGCCGGGTGCAGATTGCGGGTCCGACGGGCGCCTTCGTCGTTATCCTTTCCGGCGTCACGGCCAAATACGGCATTGATGGCTTGCAGATCGCGACGCTGATGGCGGGCGCGATTTTGCTGATCATGGGCGTCACTCGCCTGGGCGCGGTCATCAAGTTCATTCCCGATCCTGTGATCGTCGGTTTCACCGCTGGCATCGGCGTGATCATTTGCGTGGGCCAGTGGAAGGATTTTTTTGGATTGCCGGCCGTGAGCGGCGAGCACTTCCACGAAAAATTCTGGCACCTGGTGCAGGCCTTGCCGGAGTTGAACTGGACGACGACCGGGTTCGGCATGGTTAGCCTGCTGCTGACGGTACTCGCGCCGCGGGTGTCGTGGATGAAGCGCATCCCCGGTCCGCTGATTGCGACTCTTGTGGCGACCACCTTGTATATGGTGTTGCGCCCTGAAGGCGTGGCGACGATCGGCAGTGCTTTTGGCGGGATACCGCGGACGCTGCCGTCCTTCGGATTGCCGGAGTTCGGCTTTTCGCGCATGACGGAGTTGTTGGGGCCGGCCATTACGATTGCGATGCTGGGCGCGATCGAATCGCTGCTATCGGCCGTGGTGGCGGACGGC
>SXGT01201609.1_pt1 | contig 24499 bp, 24 predicted proteins | sample 3176221 | NCBI WGS metagenome assembly SXGT01 (sample SAMN11356862, study PRJNA531348) | freshwater metagenome | isolation source: freshwater sample F1-120 | place: China: Fuxian Lake, Yuxi | collected 2017-12-25
GCAGGATGAGCGTCAGGACCGTGAGCACGCCCACGGCGATGCCGTAGTTGCGATGTGAGTCGAGGGTCCTGACGTCGTATTCCGCGCCGCCCGCGCGCAGCAAGCCTAGCGCGATGGTCAGCAGCGTGGTCGCGACACCCCAATTCAGGCATCGGATACCGTTACTGTCGCCTCGGTAAGACGCTTTTGGATGCGCACGGCAACATCAACGGCGATGTTCCCTTCGCTGATTTAGCCCGCTACGTCTATCTGCTGGAAACGGGGGTGCCGATTCCCAAACGGCCGCGCAAGGATTCGCCGCTCCTCGGGGTTCACGGCGGCAGGGCGATCTATCTGCTCTACAACGGCATTCTTGGCGACAAGCGGCCCGCCGGCGGGAATGTCCTGACGAATGCCGTCCTCGCGCAGCTTCCCACCCATCCCGACGGCCCCGGCCCCCGCGGCATCTATGGCGAAGCCTGCCGCCTCGGTGAAACCACGCTGAAACGGGCCGGCGTCACGTTTCGCCAGATTCCCTACTCGCTGCGGGAGTCGCAAGCATGACAGCGCCCCCATTCTCCTTGCACCTCGAAGGGGTCACCGACCACAGCCCAAGGTCGCACGCTTCGTGCGCACCCTGGGAAAACGCCCCAAACCGTCAACGGAACCCCAACGGGGTTACCCAATCGGACGCGGCGCCGGGGGAAGGTAACCCCGTTGGGGTTCAGCGAGCACGGCGATTCATGACCCAGGGTGCGCTCGCCAAGCCTCGCGACCCTGGGCTGGATTCGGCAACCCCGTTGGGGTTCAGCGAATTCCGTGGGCTCACGCCCACGGCTACACGATGCCGCCGCTGCGCGGCTCAGGAGGAGTCGCGATGACCTGGATGCCGCTCAAGGACTATCAGCAGGAGACCCTCGATCACCTGGGCGCTTACTGCCGTGAGATTCGCAGTCAGATGGCGCGAGGCGCTGCTAAGCCGCAGCGAGACGCCTTTGAACTGCTTACGGAGCGCGGCTATTATTCGCCTCCGGGATTCGATCACGTTCCGTATATCTGCCTCCGTTTGCCGACGGGGGGTGGCAAGACCCTACTCGCCGCGCATGCCGTGGGAACCGTTGGGCGGGAACTGCTGGGAACGGATCGCCCGGTCTGCCTCTGGATTACGCCCAGCACCACGATCCGCGACCAAACCTTGCGAGGGCTGCTCTCCATTCACCACCCGTACCGCAAGGCTCTGGAAGATTCCCTCGGCGCATCGGTCGAAGTCGTCACGCTGGAACAAGCCTTAACCACTCCCCGCGCGGTTCAATCGGAAGCCGCGCTGGTGATCGTCACCACGATTCAGTCCTACCGTATTCGCGAGGACGAAGGGGGCGAGGAGCTTGCGGCAACGCGACGCATCTATCGGGACAACGGCTATTTGCAAACGGCTTTTGAAAATCTGCCGGAATGGGCAAAGGCAGAGCTCGCCCGCGATGAAAAGGGGAATGTCGATCTGTCGCTCGCCAATGCGCTAAAGCTGCGGCGACCGATTGTCGTCATGGACGAAGCCCACAACGCGCGGACGCCGATTTCCTTTGAGTCGCTTGCCCGTTTCGGCCCTTCGATGGTTTTGGAACTTACCGCCACGCCCGAACAGCGGCATGACCCCAACCAACCGACCGATCCGCGTTACGCCAGCAATGTTCTGCACGCCGTGAGCGCGCTGGAGTTGCAGCAAGAAGGAATGATCAAGCTGCCGGTCGATTTGGAGAGTCGCAACGACTGGCTGGAAGTGCTCAGGGCGACCGTGCAACGGCGAGAAGAGCTGGAGAAAATCGCGGACCGGGCCACCCAAGAGCCTGGTCTGCCGTTCATCCGTCCGATCGCCCTGATCCAAGCTCAGGCCAGCTCCAAGACCAAGGAAACGCACACCGTCGAAAAGGTGAAAGCCGCCCTGATCGAGAACCTCCAGGTCCCCGCCGATTACATCCGAATTTGCACCGGCAGCCTGGACGAGATTGGCGAGACCGACTTGATGGAGACGAATTGTCCCGTGCGCTACGTGATCACCGTCGACAAGCTCCGCGAAGGTTGGGATTGTCCGCTGGCCTACGTCCTGGGCTCCATCGGCAACGCAGCAACCGCCACCGCCGTCGAGCAACTCATCGGCCGCGTCCTGCGAATGCCGTTTGCCAATCCAACGCGCGTCCCCGCACTGGACCGGGCGTATGCATTCGTCCTCAGCGATAATGTCGTGAAGACGGCCATGCAATTGCGCGACCGGATGGTGGAGAATTGCGGCTTCGACGAGCGGTCGGCCAAGGACGCCTTGCGAGTGGTCAGCACTGCGACGCAGCGCGGCCTCGGATTATCGCAAATTCCCTTGTCAGAGCCGCCGCAGTCCAATCAGATTCCCGCAGCAATTTCCCAAAAAGTCCGCTACGACACGACCACCAAGGCGCTCGTCGTGGAGAGTCCGCTCAATCGCAACGAAGTGCGGGCCTTGCAAGAAGCGCTCCCCATCGCGGCTGACCGTGAGGCAGTGGAAGCCTATTGGGAGCGGGAGCGGCCCGTCGGAATTGCCGCCAAGAAACTGGATGAATTCGCCAAACCGTTTCGCATTCCGCGGCTGGTCGTTCGGGACGGTGACCGGCTCACGCTCCTGGAGCCGGAGGAACTGGATGAATTCCAGTGGGCGCTGGACGTGTGCGACCCGGCACTTACCGAAACGGAGTTTTCAACCGATCTCCATACCGCAGGTGCCGTGGAGCTGGGATTGGACAAAGAAGCGCTAGTCACGAAATCGGTGGGGGATGCTCGTTATGTTCAACTGGAATTGATTGGCGAAGGGGATGACTGGGAGCCCATTGAGTTGACGCGTTGGCTCGACCAAGAACTCCACCGGGGAGACGCATTCTTGGGGCTGCCCAAGAGCGAAAGCCAGCCCTGGCTGCAGCGAGTCGTGGATGGATTAGCCGCCGCGCGGAAAGGCGGCTTGCCGGTGATCGTCCGGCGTCGGCATAAGTTGGCCAGCGCGTTGCGGGCAAAAATTGCGGACCACGGACGAAAACAGGTTCGCAAAGCCATCGAATGGCTGATCGACAAGTCCCCCAACTCCGTGGAAGCCTCGCAGGAATTCAGCATTCTCTTGGAGGAGCATGACTACAAGCCTTCGAGCCTTTTCACCGGTGGGCACACGTTCAAGAAGCAACCGTTTGCTCTCATTGGAGCCATGAACGGCGAGGAGACGGAATGCGCTTCAAAAATCGACCAGCACTCGAATGTCGCACGCTGGATTCGCAATCCTGACCATGCGAATCATGGCGGATTCTGGCTGCCGAAGTCGCCCGGCAGATTTTTTCCAGATTTTATCGTCGAAATGCTCGATGGGACCTTGGTTCTCGTCGAGTACAAAATGGAAAAAATGTCGCGGGATCTCGAAGAGATTCACAAGCGAGCCGTCGGCGAACTCTGGGAGCGGCGCAGTGGTGGAAAGTGCCGATTTGGCTGGGTAGTCAATAAGGACTGGGAGGCGCTGGGGCGGGTTTTGGAAGCGAAACAGGGCTAGGCTATGCAGAGTAGGCCGCGAGTCCTCTCGCGAGCCCCGAGAGTGGCTATCGCACGGCCGCAACAAGCTGCTCACCGCTTGAGGTGCGCGTCCAGAAACTCATACGCCTTTTGGCGAGCGTCCACCGGAAAGTCATGCGGCGACTCGGGATAGAGTGCCTGTAAGTGTTCTCGTTTGCCGTGCAACTCGTAAACGGATGCGGCTGCCTGCATCACGTCTCGCACGCCGCTGACGTCGAAGTCGTTGTCCTTTGTGGCGGCGCTAGCGAAGAAGGGGCGCGGAGCGAGAGTGGCGACGATCTCGGAAAAGTCGAAGGGCACTTTTTTGGCGTCATTCTCAAACAGCGTCTTGATCCGCGGCATGTAGCGAGGCCCGGTCCAACTGGGCATGTCGTCCTTTAGGAAGCTCGTAAAGCCGCAACTGGAGACGATGACTTTGAGCCGCGAGTCGAACGGAGCTGTGAACAGAGCATTGTGTCCCCCGAGCGAATGGCCGATGACCCCGATTCGCTCCGCATCCACTTCGGGGAGCGTCGACAGCAAGTCCACGGCGCGGATGTTGTCCCAGGCCGCTTTCATACTGTCGCTGTCGACCTTGACAACACCGAGTCACTATTTTTACGAACAAAAAGAGTGTAAATGCATAGATACTTATCAGCAAACACTTATCACTAAGTGCCGAGTGAGTGCGACGACGCCTCGAAATGGCACCCGGCGGCTTGCCGTTACCTCTCTTTCGACTGGGATTTTCTTGACCTGGCTTTCTCCGCCGGACTATAATGCGGGGACGACATGGACAGTTCACGCAGCTTTTCTAATCCAGTGCCTGTTTCCAGGCCCCGCTGACGTTATGTAACGAATGCCTTACCCGGTATCATCCTCCCGGGCGACGATAGACCTAAGAAAGAGTTTCCCAAACTGCTCACATTCGCCCTATTTTTAGGGCCCTAATGGGCGAAGTGGATTTTTCGTGCGCGGCGAATGAACGACGGCGACCAACAACGCGAGGACGATAACGGCAAGTCCGACCAGGGCCGTGGCGATTCCGTTTCCACGCTGGTCGCCCCGGACATCATCGCCAGCTCTTTGCCAAGTGGCGGCGGGTCCAGCAACAATCACAACGATGTCGCGCTCCCGACGGACAAAACCGTCATTTCCAAACGGCCCATATCCACGGACACGGTTCCTCCCCTGCCGACGTCGTCGCAGTCGCTGAGGGAAGCACTGGTTGGGAGAAAGTTCGGCAATTACGAGCTTGCGGAGTTCGTGGGTGGCGGTGGGATGGGGGCCGTTTTTCGGGCTATCGATACCAGCATGGGTCGCACCGTGGCGGTAAAGGTTCTTTCCCGAGATCAGTCCGACGAAGAAACGATCCGCCGCTTCCGCAACGAAGCGCAAAGTGCCGCCCGTCTCGACCATCCCAACATTGCCCGGGCCTATTACGTAGGGGAGCACGAAGGCTGGAATTTCATTGTCTTTGAATTCGTGCAAGGAACCAACCTCCGCGATCTCGTGGACACCAAGGGACCGCTGCCGATTGCCGAGGCATTGAACTACACGCTGCAAGTCGCGCGGGCACTTGAGCACGCCGCCGAGCGCGACGTGGTCCATCGCGATATTAAGCCGTCCAATGTGCTGGTAACTCCCGCGTGGGAGATCAAGCTCGTCGATATGGGACTGGCCCGGATGCACCAGGTGGATTCGTCGTCCGAGGATTTGACCGCCAGCGGCGTCACGCTCGGCACATTCGATTACATTTCCCCCGAGCAGGCCCGCGATCCGCGGATCGCCGATTCCCGCAGCGATATCTACTCGCTCGGTTGCACGCTCTATTTCATGCTGGCCGGCCGGCCGCCGTTTCCCGATGGGACCGCGCTGCAAAAGCTCCTTTGGCACAGCGGCGAAGATCCGCCCGACCCGCGGCTCTTCCGTCCGGAGCTTTCCACACAAGTCATCCGGCTCTTGGAGAAGATGCTGGCGAAGCGCCCGGCCCAGCGGCAGCAGTCTCCCGCCGAGCTGATCGCCCAGATCGTCGTCATCGCCGGTGAGCTGGGCCTGCCCGGATTCGACAGCAGCCTCGCGAAACCGCTCTCTTCTCCGGCCGGCCCCTCCGGCTGGTCCCGCGCGGGAGGCATTCTCATTCCCATTGCGGCGCTCGTTCTGCTCATCATGCTCGTGGGTGCCTGGGGTCCCCGCGGGGGAACTACAGGCGTCTCGCTGCGACCCATATTGGGGGAACCGATTCCCGCGCAAGATCAGCCGGGAAAAGTTGGGGGGCCATCACCCTCAGCGAACGGGGGGACGAAAACCGAAAAAGTCGCCACCCCTTCTCCCGGTGAAGGTTCCCAAACGGGTGGGCCGAAAACCGAAACGACCGATGATGGTCCGCCAGCCATTTCGGAGATTCCGGTACCCCCCGAAGGGTCTCTTATTGAGCCCGCTTCGACAAACATTCCAAAAATTGGCCCAGGCCCTTTCGCGGAGTCTCCCACCGAAAGCCCACTCCTGCCTCCAGAATCATCTTTGAAATCGGCCGAAGGGAGTGCCGGCATTGCGGCAGCCGAACCGATGATCGCGGAACTTCGCGCCGAGCCGGCCGATACCGCTTCCGCCTCGTCGTCCATTTCCACCGGCGCGGCGCGGCCCAAGATCGCCCATCTCGTTGTGCGGCCCGATGGCAAACCGCTGGCGGCTCTCGCGCCGGATCAGGAACTGGCCCGTTCCTTCGCTCGCGCCTGCCAACGCGCGGCCGAACTGGGCATTTCCGACATTGAACTGCAGTTCAATGGCGAGCTACCCGAAAAGCCGATGGAGCTCGGCATTGCCCGCCTGACTATCCGGGCGGCCGTGGGACACAAGCCAGTCATTGTCTTCCGCCCTGGGCCTACGGCCGCGGAAAGCGATAAGCAAATGATCCGCCTGAAATGCGGCAGCTCGGGCAAGATATCGTTTCAAGGTGTCGAGCTGCGGATGGAACTCCCCGTGGAATCTTCGTACGGCTGGTCGCTGTTCTCGATCTACCAAATGCAGGCGCTGGAGCTTGCCGACTGTGTGCTGACCGTCAAGGATGTCGGTCCCGCGGGTGTGCCGATGCAGCAGCAGGTGGCGTTCATCGCCCTTCAGCCGCGGCGGATTGCCGACGCGATGAAGATGATGGAAGACGACATGCGGATGATTCCCGCCATGGGAGTCAATCTCCAGCGCTGCGTGGCCCGCGGGGACGCTACTTTTCTAATGGCCAGCGAGGAAAGTCCGCTCAAGGTTGTCTGGACGCAGGGGTTGCTCGTCACCACCCAGCGGCTCATCGAAACCGAGGGCTCGCCACTCAAACCCAGTGAATTCGGCCGGCTCGACATCGATCTCGACCATGTCACGGCGATCATCCCGCAAGGAATCTATTCGATGAAGCGGCGGGGGACGAACGCCTACCAGCTTAAGGTGGACATCCGCTGCCAGAGCAGCTTGCTCCAGACCAATGCCGAGGCACCCCTGTTTGAGTTTGCCGACCTGGCGACGATTGAGGACGTGAAGCTAGCCTTCAGCGGCGAAGGCAATCTCTATCCCCGCACCAAAGGGATATTTCTGCGGTTCCACCCGTCGTCGCGCGGCGAGCCGAAGGCCGATTACGATCAGGATCCCCGTCCCCGCTGGTCCTCCGAGGAGCGAACACAGGCCGGCATCGCTTGGAATCAGCCCATCGAGGACGACAAGACACCTGCCCACCGGCAGGTTCCAAAAAACTTCTTGCTGCACGCCAATGCGCGGTACCAGGCCGGCTTCGAACCTGGCGTCCTTCCCGAGCCAAGCGAAGTGCTGGACAAGCCCGTCGAGCCCGCGGGTGAAGGGGCGGAGGAATAGTTTTGCGGAGGCAACAGTGGCAACCGAGTGTTGGCGCTCGACAACCACTTCGCAAGGGCTCATATTGTCTTCTGGAAACTCGTTCCGCCCGGAGACAATCGCATGCGCCGCTCGTTTGCTTCCCTTCTGATTCTTCCCTTCCTTCTCTCCACCGCATTCACCTCCGCTGCCGCCGACGAGAGCAGTGACGGACTTCCCGCCAACCTCGGCACGCGCCAGACCGGTGTCGATTGGCACTCGTTTCTCGGTCCCACCGGAGACGGCAAGTCGCCGGAAAAAGGGATTCTTACGAAGTGGCGAAATCTCTCGCCAGAAACTCCCGGCCTGAAGCTCGTTTGGTCCAGGCCCCTCGGCATCGGCTACGACCCCCCCACCATCAGCCGCGGGCGGCTTTTTCAGTTCGACCGTTTTGGGGACAAGGCCCGGCTTTACGCGCTGAATTCCGAGACCGGCGAGTTGCTTTGGAAATATGAGTACGACACCGACTACGAGGATCTCTACGGCTATAACAACGGTCCCCGCTGCTCCCCCATTGTGGACGGCAACCGGGTCTACACCTACGGCGTGGAGGGGAGGCTGACCTGCGTTTCTGCGGACAAGGGCCAGGAAATCTGGCAGGTCAATACGTTCAAGGACTTTGGCGTCATCCAGAACTTTTTCGGCGTCGGCTCCGCGCCGGTGGTGGAGGGGGACCTGCTGCTCGTCATGGTGGGGGGCAGCCCGCCGGAATCCCAGCGCGTCGCTCCCGGCCAACTTGACCGGGTAGAAGGGAACGGCAGCGGCATCGTCGCCTTCGACAAACGAACGGGCAAAGTCCGCTACAAGATCACCGACGAGCTGGCTAGTTACGCCAGCATGAAAACCGCCACGATTGGGGGCCGCCGCTGGGGCTTCGCCTTCTGCCGCGGAGGGCTGGTCGGCTTTGAGCCGGCTACCGGCAAGGTCGATTTTCACTATCCCTGGCGGGACGCCAGTCTGGAAAGCGTCAACGCCAGCGTCCCCGTGGTCCACGACAAACAGGTCTTCATCAGCGAGACCTACGGCATCGGCAGCTCGCTCCTCGAAGTCGCCCCCGGCACGCACAAGGTGCTTTGGAAGGACGACGAAAACAAGCGGGCCAAGGCGATGCAAACGCACTGGAACACCCCGGTTTACCACGCCGGCTACCTTTATGGTTGCAGTGGCCGGCACATGAGCAATGCGGACTTGCGGTGCATCGACTGGAAGACCGGCAAGGTGCAATGGAAAGTCCCGGACCTCACCCGCACCTCCCTGACTTACATCGACGGCCACTTCCTCTGCCTGGCCGAAGATGGCATGCTCACACTGTTCAAAGCCGATCCCGAGGCCTACCTCGAGGTTGCGTCGTTGGCCCTCATTCCCAAACCAGCCGGCCCGCGCCGCATCGGCGAAGGCTCCACCGCTGCCGAAGTGGACCGCGATCCCTTCTGGGCGGCCCCCATTGTCTCCCACGGCCTGCTCTACGTCCGCGGCGGCGGCAAGCTCTTCTGCTACGAGCTGATTCCCCAGAAGTGACCCGCCCCGCCCAAATCCCGAGCCTCCAGCAGCTCCAGCACTGGTTGCAAGCCGTCATCACGCATCCTGGCGGCGTGGAAGAAGGGGCGCGGCTGGGGCCGGGGTCGGGAGTCTTTGGCGCCCTGTGTTCTTCTGTTGCTACAGACACAGCCGCCAAAGACTCCCGACCCCCTGTCGTTGCCCTCGAAGACATCGTCCCCCCTTCCAGCCAGCAATCCAGCGCCGAGCGCCTCGGTGTCTATGCCGCCGCCTATTACCTGCGGCTGGTCGATTGTCTGCGGGAGTTTTTCCTTTGCCTCCGTTATGCCCTGGGAGAGGAAGTCTTCGGCGATTTCGCCCTGGCTTACTTGCAGCGGCATCCTTCGCAAAGTTACACGCTGCATCGCCTGGCGGACCAGTTTGCGGATTTCCTGTCGGAAACTCAACCAGCAGACGGGTGGGGGGAGTTCTTCGTGGACCTGACCCGGCTGGAGCATGCGATTGAAATCGTCTTCGATGCCCAAGGGCCGGAAGAACCGACTCCCTTGGAGAGAGGGCAGGGTGAGGGACTTGCTCCATCCCTGACCCCGCAATCCATCCTCGCGCTCGTTCCCGGCTTTCAGCTCCTGGCCTTCCGCTATCCCGTCAGCAGCTATTACACCGCTTGGAAGCAGGGCGACAATCCGCCGCTACCCGACCCGCAAAACCAGTGCATCGCCCTCTTCCGCCGCGACTACATCGTTCGCCGCCACGAGTTGACTTCGCTTCAACACGCGCTGCTCTCTGCCGTGCAGTCAGGCGCATCGCTGGAACAAGCCCTGTCCGAAGTCGCTCCCCAAGCCTTGGCCGCGGGCCAAAACGTCGACACCTTGGCAGCCGACTTGCGGGAATGGTTTGAAGGCTGGACCAGAGCGGGGTTCTTTTTGCGGACTTAAGTGACACACTTCGAACTTACTCATGAGGCGCATCAAGATTCAGGTCGTATCCTTCCCAGGCTATCGGAATGTACTGATTAGGTCCAAACGTTCCGCCATTATCGACTCCGTCACCTCCGACACTGTACAGAACGAAGTCCTTGGCGGCCGGACGATAGACAAAGGGTTTCTCGCAAAACGGATCGAGGGGAATATCGGTAAGATATTGGGGAGAAAGCGATTCTAACTTGGACGGATAAACGCCGTGGTCCGCGCCGTAAGCACGGAGAGCCAGGTCGATCATAAGGAGTCGCTTCATACAGCTATTTCGGGTACAAGCCAGTCCGTAATAGTGAAATGTTGGATTACTGCCCGGCTCGGTTTCGGAATTAAGAACCTGATCCAGGCGAAATGCCCAACGGTCATTTAGGCTGTACCAAAGTTGATCTCTGGTGACATCGTTGTGATCGCGAGACTCTTCCATTGGCTGGATTTCCGCGATAATCGCGCGGGCCTTTGACGAAGAAAGCTGGCGACGGAGCCGTGCCAAATGATCCACACCCACACCGTCGATGGCAACCCCAACCAGTCCGTGAACTAGCAGCCCCTCGTGCTCCAACATGTTTCCAATTCGGAAAATCGCCATCAGTTGCTCTGATGCGAGATCGGGGTCGGTCGCTTCCAGCGTGGTTGCCTGGGCATCCAAACCCCGGCTGATGCTGCGCGCGCTTTGGACCTCAAAAAGCATCGAACCTACGTCGTAGTTTTTCCGTCCGCGGAGGTCCGCTTCCCACGGAACGGGAACAAAGCCCGGCTTCTTGGAAAGCAGGATGACTTCGGCGCCGACCGTTTGCGCCTGCGCACCAGACAGTGATTCGAGTGCCTGTCCGCGCTCTAGCAGGAATGGAAGTACGTTGGGCCGGTTGCGGCTTTGCGCTGGAGGCGGGGGATAGGAAAGAAGTTGTAAGTACACCCAACCGGTGGGCAAGATCCAAGCCATGTACGGAGCCGCGCCGAGAACTTGCCACACCCTTCGCGGCATTGGCTTGGCTTCCGTGGGCTGGGTCGCTCGCGCCGCACCATAGAATATTGCGAGGAACCCTATGTTAATCAACACTAAGACAAGCAGGTTGTATCCTGCACTATCGTTGGTCCAAAAGAGATAGGGGTTGAAGAGCTGATTTCCTAGGTCTCCTCCAACGATGTATTGAACAGATGGTCCCATTGGTCCCATGCGGTGCAGCCAATGAAAATAACCTACTGCAATTCCCACCACGAGAACCAAAACCACACTTGAAAGAATGCGCCGCGGACCCCGCAGCAAGCCAATCGTCGCCAGCGTGATTGCGACTGCGACCGCCACGGAAATCAAGGTTCCCACCCAGGGCATCAGCACCTGCTCTCGCAAAAGAGTACGGGTCATCCAAGCGGCTGCTCCGAAGACGGCCATTAAACCCAGGAGGTCGTGAAGGCGAAACTGAAAGCGAGGTGAGGCAACGGCCACGTCGGCCGAATCTTTCTCAGCTGCCACTTTCCCTCCCTTTCGGAGTGTGGAAAGGAGTAGCCACTGGCCACCCGCTGCCGCCACGAAGAGCAACGAAGTGAGGGCAAAGAAGACGAGCGGCTCGTAGGCCCGGATGGGAACCAACAGCGCCAGCGCGGCACAAACGAATCCGGCCCGCCACAGCCACGATTGCTTCCCAAACGCCAACCAATAACCGAGCAGACAATAGATCGCCGCCGCGGACGCCAGTGTCAGCTGAAGATCGTAAGCCGAAAACAGTTCCATCGCGGTGACACTAATTTTCCAACTCACTCTCCAGGAGTCCGCGGTACGTTCCTATATTTGAGAGCCAGCCGGATACCATGATTGCCAGCCACTACTTGATTTCCCGAATCCGGATATTGCGAAACTCCATCGCCGCTCCTTCGGCTTGCATGCCCAGGTATCCCTTCGCCGGCTGCAAACCGGTGCCTTCCCAGGCCTTGGTGCCGTTGCACCAGAACGTGAGCCTGTCCCCTTCCGCGAGGACGCGCCACTGGTTCCACTCCCCCGCCGGCTTTTGCAGGTCTCCCACTGCTTTGGCTCCCGATAGCTTCCCTCCCAGGAATGCCCCTTCGCTCTTATGAGCCAGGTTGATCTGGTTGGCTCCGACTTTCTTCCCGCTGCGGATGAAGAGTCCGCTGTTGTACTTTTCCTTGAGGCCGCGCCATTCCAAACGGAGCTCAAAGTTGCCGTATTCCTGGGCCGACGCCAGGTGCGGACTTCCCCCGCCGGTCACCCGGATGACTCCCTCCTCCACTTTCCAGTTCGCCGGCATCTCCTTGGGAGGGGACTCCTCGCCAAATCGCCACATCTTCAAATCCGTTCCGTTAAAGATCGGCACGAACCCGGCATCCTGCTCTTCCTTGGAAAGGCCTTTCTCCTCCGCCCGGGCGGCGAATGGGACGTGCAGCACGATGCAGACGCAGCATACGAGCAAGAGGTTTTTCATGGGCATGGCGAGTTCCCTGGATGGGTGGAGGCTAAAACAGGCTGCCTGGCACTATGCCAGGCCCAGAATCTTGTCCATCCGCTGGCTAATGTCGCGAAGGACTTTTTCGCCGCCGCCGCTGACTTCCGCGGTCGCCCAGCCGTCGTAGCCGACTTCGCCGAGGGCCTTGAGAACTTCGGGCCAATCCTCGTCCCCTTCGCCGATGGGGCACCAGGACTTCTTGTGGCTGTAGCCCTTGAAGTCGAACTTGACCATCCGCTTGCCGAGCTGGCGGATCCAGGTCGCGCTCGGGACCATGTACTTGAGCATGTTGCTGCAATCGAAGTAAGCGGCTGCGGACGGGCTCTTGAGGTCGTCGACAAAACTGATGAGCTGCTCGGGCTTGGTAATGAAGTTATTCCAGACGGTCTCGATGGCAATCTTGACGTTGTACTTCTCGGCGAGCGGCAGGGCCTTTTTGATTTCGGCCTGGCTCCGCTCGTAGCATTGTTCGTAGGTGACTTCTTCCTTCACCACGCCGGGGACCAGCAGCACCGTGTCGCAGCCAAAGAAGTGGGCGTCTTCGATAGCCCCCTTTAGCGCCGCCAGCCCCTTGGCACGCACCGCTTCGTCGGGGCTCGAGAGTGTGTCCCGCCAATGGACCGAGTCAATCACGCCGTGAATCTTCACTCCCGTCTTCTCCGCCGCGGCTTTGGCCTCCTCTTTATTCAGACCGCTGGGGCTATCAACCTCGACCCCTTCAAAGCCGCACTTCTTGGCGAGGCTGAGCTTCTCCTCGGCGGACTTCCCTTCGCCAATCATGCCGTACTTCACCGCCTTGCGGAGCTTGGGTTTTTTCGTTTCCTTTTCCTCGGCCGCAAAACCAGTAGCGGAAATTGCCGTCACAGTAGCGGCAGCGGCAGCGGCGGAGAGATTGAATTCGCGGCGAGAGAGGGACATAGGAAAGCTCCAAGTCATTGAAGGTGAAGGCGCGTCTGAAATTGTAACAAAGTCGGAGCCGGCCCACGCTAGCCCGCTGCACTCCTGGCGCAAGTCCCCATCAATCCAAATATTTCGCTGCATCCAGCGTACATCTTGCCGATAGCACCGTTTAGGCACTCCATTTGCAATTAAGTTCCTGAATCGGTTCGCGGGCCGTTTCGGCAGTTTGCCGGAAAAATCTGCTAGAATGAAGTATCTATGGGACGCCGCAGCTATTTTGTCAGCGACCTGCATATGTTTTCCCGCCGCAGCCAGGCGGCCGAACATGGCGATGCTTTGCAGCAGACCGCGGGGCGCGCGAAGACGTTTGTATTGGGGGGGGACATCTTTGATTTCCGCTGGTCCACGCTCCCTTCCACCGAAGCGACGGTGAGCGCCGCCATCCGCTGGCTGGACTCGCTGGTAGGCGCGCACCGCACGTGCGATTTTCACTTCGTCCTCGGCAACCACGATTGCAACAGCCGGTTTGTCGAGTCCTTGGAAAAGTACGCCCGCAAGCAGCCCAATTTAGAGGCTCATCCTTATCTGCTCCGCCTCGGCAAGGCCGTCTTTTTGCACGGCGACGTGGCGGACCATCCCCGGATGTGCGAGGCCCGGTTGACGCATCGCCGCCAGCACTGGTCGCGCGATGAGAAGCGCCGCGGCTCGGTCAAGAACATGCTTTACGACTGGGCGGTGCAGGCCCGCTTGCATCAACTGTGCGGGAAAATGGTTCACCCCAAACAGCGGGTGACTCGGCGAATCCTGGGATATCTGAACCGCATCGGACAGGGAGTGGAGAGCGGCACCGAGCAGGTCTACTTTGGCCACACCCATCAGTCGCTATCCGCCTACAAACAGGGGGACGTCTTGTTCCACAATGGCGGAGCACCCATCGCGGGGCTGGACTTCCGGATTGTGGAAGTCGCGTAGCAACTCCCCCTCTCCCCCTGGGCGAGGGCCGGGGTGAGGGTCTTCCGCCTTCCCAACTGGGAGTCTTACTTCTTCCGCTCTTCCAAGCCCCAATTGGCGATGATGACTTCCGCGCCGGGGGTCATATTGCGGATCTTGTTCGCCAGGATTCCCTTTTCGGTGGGAGTGGCCTTGGTCGCTTTCCGCTTGAGAACCTTCATCTTCTGCTTCCGCTTGCGGCGGCGGCGGAGCTCCTTGTGACGTTCGATGATTCCACCCACGCGCGTACTCCTGACTCGGTTGGCCTGTAATTGAAGGAACCTAGTTTTCTACCAGCGAACTGCCGCGGCGTCAACTTGGGCGAACAGGGTCGCCTCAGCTTGACATTGGCTAACCAGGATGGTGCACTTGGGCAATTCCTGCTGCACTGACAAATGCCAGCCCACAGTTGAGGTAGGCGACAATCCTGGAGGCTCACATGATCGCTCGAACATTACTGGTTGGCGGCAGTGGAAGCTTGCTCTCGCTATTGTTGTTGGGGGCGATGACACCCGCCAGTTTTGGCCAAACGCCGCTGCCGGGAGGGTTCGAGATCAGCCTGCTGCCCGGCTTCACCTACGAGCCGAAGCAGGGGTTCGACAGCATCGTCGGTGAGATTGCCAAGAAAGACGGCCTTAAGATCCAGTTTGAGATGGGCCGTATCCCGGCAGGGGGACTTCGCTTGGGAGGGGATTTCGTCAACCAAGCGCTCCACCTTCCCGAAAAGGACCGGCAGTGGCTGAAGGAACAGACTGCTGCGGGAGGGCGCAAAATCCATGTGGCCTACAGCAAGGAACAACTGCTGATTGTCACCACCGCTTCCAAGACCGAAGGGGTGAATTTCACTGCCGTGGCCAAGTCCCCCGGCGACGTTGCGGAGGTGCTGCTCATGGTCCTCACTCTGGCTGAAAAGAAGCCCAAGGCGGACAAGTAGTTGTAGCCGTCGGCAGCCGCGCGAATCGTCTGTTCGAGCAAGAATCTCCCTTCGGATCCCATCTTGTGAGCTATCCTTGGGCATGGCCACACTCGCCCTGCTCATGCTCATTCTGCTCGTGACCCTTGGCAACCTGCTGTTGGGTTTCGGGACGGCAGTCTATTTGGGGCACGGGCCGAAAGGGCTCACGGCCGCGCTTGCGAGCCTGGGCAAGGGGCGGCTCTTCGCTAGGCGAGCTCAAAAATCGCCTCAATCTCCACACTGATGTGGCCAGGAAGCGAGCCCATGCCCACCGCGCTGCGGGCTCCCACGCCGTGGTCCTTTCCCCAAACGTCCGCCCACAACTCGCTGCAGCCGTTGATGACGGCCGGGTGCTTGTCGAATTCGGCAGTGCAATAGACCATGCCCAGCGTCTTGACCACGCGCTTCACCCGGTCCAGGCTCCCCAGCCCCGCTCGCAGCGTCGCCAGAATCGCCAGCCCCGTCTGCCGAGCCGCCTGCTTCCCATATTCCAAATCCACCTGGTCTCCCACGCGGCCGGTGAACAGAGTCGTGTCCGATTTCAGCGGACCATGTCCGGAAACATACACCAGATTCCCCACAATAATCAGCGGTTTATAGACCCCCATCGGCTTGGGAGCGGGAGGAAGTTCGAGCTTGAGCTCGACGAGTTTGGCTTCGGCGGACATGGCGTTCTCCTGGGGATGAGTCGTTAATATAGATTCGCCGACAACCAGTTTCAACACAAGCCTGAAGCGCAAGCGAAGGAAAACGCTGCTCAGGCTTGGTCGCGTTATTGCCCCACTCGGCTCGCCAAGCTGTCCTTCGCTGGCGCTTCAGGCTTGTGTCCATACACCTTCTCCGGCTCCACCAGCCGCTCGCTCACCACCTGCACGCCACCGGGCTTCACCTCGCGAAAAAAACAACTCCGATACCCTTCGTGACATGCCACGCCGAGTTGATCCACCTTGAGCAGGATGGTGTCGGCGTCACAGTCGATATAGATTCCCTGTACCGTTTGCACGTGTCCGCTTTCTTCCCCCTTCCGCCACAGCTTGCCACGGCTGCGGCTGTAATAAACGGCCTGGCCGGTGCGGACGGTCTCGTCGAACGACTCGGCGTTCATCCAGGCCAGCATCAGCACCTCGCCGGTCTGGGCGTCCTGGGCAATCGCGGGCAGCAGGCCGTTATTCTTTGAGAAATCGGGGCCGGATGGGGATGGATTCGTCATAGGTTCAATTATAGCGAGGTCGGCAGGGACGGAGGCTTCCGCACATCACGAACCACCCGCCTCAGCCGCAGGATGCTTGCACACGGACAATCGCGGCCCCCCGTCCAGTCCGCCCGGCGAGCCGCCGATGGTAACAGCATCCTGATACGCGCAGCTCCTGCGGATGTTTGATGGCGGCAGTTCCGGCGAACCTCGCGGGAAACTGCCGGTTGCGTCAACTTCCCGGCAGGCGCTCCGTGCACCTTTGAGCGACTTCGGCGGAAGGGGCTCCCTTGAATCCGTCCCTCAGCATCATTCTTCCCGTTTACAACGCCCAGGCAACCCTCGCCCGGCAAATCGCGCAGCTGCTGGAAGTGCTCCCCGATCTCACCCCGCGCTTCGAGATCCTGGTGGTTGACGACGGCTCCACCGACCACACCGACGAAATCGGCCACGAGCTCCGGCAGCAATATCCCCAGCTCAAAATCGCTCGCCACGCCTGGCAGCGGGGCATGGCCTCCGCGGTTCAAACCGGCCTGGCCCGCTCCTGCGGCGACATTGTCTTCATTCAAGAAGAGCAGGCCGAAGTCAGTGCGGCTGACATCCGCCGGTTGTGGGAAATGCGCGGCGACGAAAATCTCGTCCTCGCCCGCGCCCAGTCCGATGCCCGCGACAACAAGCTGCCCTCCGCCAGCGGACTCATGGAGCGTCTGACGCGTTGGGCCGCCGCCTTACAGCAATCGTCCGACCGCTCGACCATGGGCATTCAGATGATCCGCCGCAAGGCCATCGATGACCTCCGCCGCAGCCCCGCACCGGAGGATGAGCTCTCCATCACCGAGCTTCCGCACACCCAGATTGCTCGCGCCGACGCCAGTCACATGGGGCCCACGCAGTTTCCGGGTTTCCTGCGAAAGGTGCGGGACCTGGCCATCGGCGAATAGCCGACTCGCGGATGCCATCGGTCATTTCCCCAGCACGGCCGTCTGGGGATTCTCTCCGCTCCAGGCGTACCACTTGCTCTGGATGCTCGGCACCCAGGTCAGCTCCTTCCCCCGCAGCGGCCCATCCACACCGCGGCCGGCGAGCGTCCAGCGGGTGCCGGTTTCTTTGTCCTTGAAGGGGCAGGTCTCGGGGGAGATTTGGTCGGCATAGAAGGTCAGCTTCTGGCCCTCGAGCGTGGACTCGAAGGCGACGGCTGATTTCGTGGGGCCATACCAGAACACTGCGAGCGGCCTGCCCGCGACTTCATCGGTGAAGCAGGCCCGCTCGATTTTTTCGTCAAGCGGATAGGCCTTTCTCGCGTCTCCGATTTCCACTCCCAGTACCGGCGCGAACTTCGGCAGCCGTTCGTCCACGCTGCCAAGGGAAGCGAGGGCCTCCTTGTCCATTTCCTTGGGAAGTTCGGAGACGGTGTACTTCTTGCCGTCGTAGAGGTCGTACACGGTCGATTCCGGATGCAGCATCCGCCACGTTTCCCAGTTCGTCGTCATACTCGGGATCCGCTCCAGCCTCTTCCCCTTCTGCGGCCCGTCAAACGCCGCTCCGCTCAGCGCCGACCAAAGCGTGCCGTCCCGCCCCTGCACCACCATCACTCCCCCTCGCCACCCGTGAAACTTGTAGCCGTAGTCCTTTTTGTAAGCGGCGATATACCCGCCATCGGGGTCGTAGAAAAACAGTCCATAGGTATCATTGATCACCCGCGGCCCGGAGAGAAAATGCCGCACCGGAATCGCCCCGCCGTTATGCGCCCCGCGAATCCAGGCCAACACCAGGTCCTCATCCTTCACCAGCTTCTTGCGATGCTGCGTACTGCAATACGAGCAGGGGGGTTCGGTGAGCGCCTCGAAGAGGTTGGGATGGACGAGCAGCTTGGGCGCGGGCTCTTCAGCATTCGCGGCGAAGCAGGCGGCAAGAAATAACGCCGGGAGGAGCAACTTCAATGATGGGAGGCGTAATGGGATCATGGCAAATTATAGATGGCAAAATGATGAAGAACAATCCGATTTCCGTGTTTCATCCGTGTTCAATCCGTGGCTCCCATTTCTTTCCTACTTCTTCAGCTCGCGACAGCTATTCCTGCGCCGGTCCTTAAACCCGCGGTGTTTCGACTCCCAATTGTCCCGCCAGTTTCACCAGCGCGTTCCAGTTCTCCCCATCCAGCGTGATCCCATCTGCCATCCGCTTCGCGCAGAGTCGCCGTTCGGGGTCGCCGGGGAGCGTGATTTCGCTGACGCCGTCGATCCGCGGACAGGAGCGGACATAGTCGACGAGCTGCGCAACCTCCGCCCGAAAGTGTTCCGCTCCGCCGAAGCGGGCGGGGTCGATGAACATCATGAAGACGCAGTTCCCCTTCTTGGGATACGGCACTGGTCGGGCCGTGACGCCACCGGAGATGGCTCCGCAGAAGATTTCAATCATCAGCCCCAGGCCAAAACCCTTGTACGCCTGGTTCCCACCCATCGGCAGGATCGAGCCGCATGGAGTGGCATAGAGCGTGTTGGGGTCCGTCGTCGGTTTTCCCTCGCTGTCGAGCAGCCACCCTTCGGGAACTTTCTCGCCGGCGATTTTCTTCACGCGGACTTTCCCTTCCGCCGTCGCGCTGGTGCTGAAGTCCAAGATAAGCGGCTCATCGCCGTTGGGCGCGCCGATGGCCAGCGGATTAGTCGATAGCCGTGGTGCTTTGCCTCCCGGTGGAGCGACCCGCACGGCTGCACCGTGGGAGTTGACCATGAACATCGAAACCAGCCCCTCCGCCGCGGTCATTTCGCAGTATTCCCCCAGCCGGCCGATGTGACCGCAATGGGTCATGGTGCCTATGGCTTGCCCTTCCGCGTGCGCCTTGGCCGCCAGTTTCTTGATCAGCCTCGCCGCCTGCACCTGACCGAAGCCCCAGTTAGCATCGGCGACGACGCGCGATGGCCCTTCATCCAGAATTGTCAGCTCCGCACCGGAGGCAACTTCGCCGTCCTTAATCGCCTGCACATAATACGGCAGCCGCATCACGCCGTGGGAGTCGTACCCCTTGAGGTTCGCATCGACGAGGCTGCGGGCAGTGATGGATGCCTCTTCTTCCGACGCTCCGCCCGCGCGAAGGAGGGACTGGGCGAAGGTGGTCAGATCGAGCGGTCGTAGGGTGGGCATGCGGGGTTCCTTGGACTTCGGGTGGGAAGCACGAGTTTAGCGAAATCGAGCCAGGTGTGTATCCAGTCGTTCCGTGGACACAATCCCTTGAGTTCCAGGCGGAAGAAACAGCCCACATTTTGTGCTTGCGGGCGATCGACTACTGTACAATAGACACCTATACTTCGAATCGCTGCGGATGGGTCCGCAGACGTTCCTGGTCAGCCTGGGTGCTGCCGGCCGCGGGTCCCGCTGATCCGCCTTCTTGATCGCGGTTCCCGAACTGTTTTCGGGACGCTTTTCGCCCATGGCCCTTGTCGGCCATTTTTTTAATCCCCTTTTTATCAGGAGTTTGACCATGAACGTGAAACCGCTGTATCAAGTGCTGCTGCTTCCCGCGCGGGAAGTGGCGGCCAGGCATCAGTCTCTGGCGGAAGCCTCCGCTTGGGTTCGGACCTATAACGAGGCGCTCGCTTCGCCCCAGATCCGGGCCGTGATTGCCGAGGAACCTCTGGCTGAAAACGCCCCGTTCCCAAGGTCGCGGGCGGCCTGAACCTGACCGCCGACCGGTGTTGATCGTTACCACCGGCGTGCCCCGAATGATCGGCTGCAAAGTCGTAACAGGCACGCCGGGAAGGTTTGACCAGAGCAGGTCAGTGACCTATCTCCCATAAGGGGGGGAATTCGCTTTCCATCCACGACAATCCCCAGGATGCCTGCGTCCGTGCTGATGCTATTGACCTTGCTTGTGCTGGTCCTCGCCCTCTTCGCGCTTCTCGCGCTGGGAGTCGTGGCGCTCGCGCGCGGGGCCACAACCCAGTCCGAACAGCAGAAGCGGGTCGCCAAAGAAGCTCTGGAAAAGCTCCAGCAACTTGCCGGAAGCGTGGCAATGGAAATGGGAGAACACTCCCTGGAGGTGGAGCAGATCGCCAGCGCCTTGCAAACCGAACCGGAAAATGGCGAGGTGCTGAGTGCCGTCGCCAGGCTGATGCAGGTCAACCAGCGAATGCAGGAGCAGCTCGTTTCGGCGAAAGAGAAACTGCACACGCAAGCCCGTCAGATTGAGTCCCACGCCTTTGAAGCCCGCACGGACGCACTCACTCAAGTTGCTAATCGCCGGGCGCTGGACGACGCGATCGCGCGGCGGATTGAGGAGCAACAGCGTTGCGGCGCGACTTGCTGTGTCCTGCTGCTCGATGTTGACCACTTCAAAAAATTCAACGACAGTTATGGCCACCAGGCGGGGGACGAAGTGCTGCGGCAGGTGGCCCGCGCCCTACGCCAGCACGCCAACGACGACGATCTGGTCGCGCGGTACGGAGGCGAGGAGTTTGCCATTGTCTTCACCGCCATCATGCCGTCCTCCCGCGCCGCTGCCGAGCGGGCTCGCGCGGCCATCGGTGCCGCCAAGGTCCGTTTCGAAGGGCGGGATCTGCGCGTCACGGCCAGCGCCGGCATTGCCGAGCTGCAGCCGGGGGAGGATCAGGCGACCCTGCTCAAGCGCGTGGACGCGGCCCTGTATGCTTCCAAAAAGGGGGGCCGCAATTGCCTGCACTGGAACGACGGATACAAGAACCATCTCTGGAAACTGGATCAGAAGACTGCCGCGAAGACATCCGGACAGGACGATTTGAGCGCGCTGATTGGCATGGATTGGGCGACGGATGCGGACAAACTTCCCGAGGCTGTTTCCAGCGCCGCCGCCGTTCTTGTCTCCAGCAAGTCGGTCTTTGTCGACGATATGATTCGCCGACTGGCACAGGTGAAGCGAGACCGTACGCCGCTCTGCCTGATTCTGGTGCAGCTCGACGGCTTTGCGCAGGGAATCCAGAAGCATGGCGATGAAGCGGCCAGTCTGGTTCTGCGGATTGCGGCCCAGATTCTCAACGCGAATCTGCGGGACATGGATCACGTTTCACGCTTGGGAAGCGACACCTTTGCGCTGCTCTTGCCGGCCGCTGGGCTGGAGGACGGCACCCGTTGTGCCGAGCGCATCCGTCTCGCTGCCGAGCAATGCCACCTTCCCGACTCGGTCCAGGGTTTTCTTCTCCGGCTGACCATTGGGGTTGTGGAGACTGACACTGGGGACGACATGCAGTTGTTCCTGCAGCGCGGCCGCAACGCCCTGCAAGTGGCTATCGACCGGGGCCAGGGGATCTATGCCCAGGATGTCAGCGGCACACTGGCGAAGACGCACCTGGCGGCACATGGGTAGCGCGGAGGCATGCCAGGCGCACCATTGCTAGGCGCGCACAAATTCCTGCCCTGGACCGCGAACATGAAGTACGACAACTCTACTGCCGAAGAGAGAGTAGAGAATTCGATAGCGGTGTCCTCTTCGCGTCTTGAACAGCAGTTGACGCACTTCATCAGGGAAGTAGTTGCTCTCCGGCGCTAGCGGATGGCGATTGGCGTTCGCCTCCAACTTGTCAAGCGCTGCTTGATAAGCCTCATACCACCGACGGGCACCGGCCGGTGCTCGCTCGGCGATATAGTCGTAGATGATTTGAACGTCGGCGTGAGCCTGGTCCGAGATTTCAACCGAGAAGCTCATGGGAGCGGCAGCTGGTTTTTTCGCCGGAACTTGCGATCCGCTTGTCGGCGAGTTTGCACCCGGCCGGAACGATAGTCGGCGAAACCGCGTCGAATTCCCGCAACTGCCTGACGCTGATCGGCGAGCGCCGCCATCGCCTGAAGAAGCACTTCATTGGGTGAGGCATACTCCCCCCGCTCCATTTCGGCCGTCACGAGACTCAACACTTCCTTCGATATTGCCCGGCTCGACATTCAAAAGCTCCTGCCAATCGCTGAGGAGGGAATCGCACGTCCGATCCGACAGCATCATTCTATCCGCCCGCTCCACAACCCTCCATCAACCACCCTTGCTTTTTGAACCCCGCCAACCATAATATCCCCATGAGAAAGACAAGCGGCTACTTCTGGCGGTTTTACTTTACCAGCCGGTCCCTGAAGGGATCGCATGGGCCGCGGGAGGTCTGCCGCTAGAGGCAACCATAACATCCGAATTCCCCGCCCCGGCGAACCACCAGGTTTTGCCGGGGCTTTTTTTTGGACAGGAACAAACCAATGATCGTCGTCATGGAAAAAGGGGCCACCCCCGAGCAGGTCAAGCACATGGCTGAAAGAGTCGAGGCGCTGGGGCTGAAGGCCCACGTCATTCAGGGGACCGAGCGAACCGTCATCGCCGCGATTGGCGAGAAGCGGGCCGAGACCAAAGAGTCGCTCGCCAGCGGGCCCGGCGTGGAAGATGTCGTCCCCATTCTGGCCCCTTACAAAGTCGCCAGCCGCGAGGTGAAGAAGGAGCCGACACAGGTTTGCGTCGGCTCTCTCAAAGTGGGGGCCGGGATCATCGGCGTGATTGCCGGACCGTGCTCCGTGGAGAGCGAGGAGCAGATTCTCGTAACCGCTCGCGCGGTGAAAGCCGCCGGAGCGACGGCCCTGCGCGGCGGTGCCTTTAAGCCGCGGACCAGCCCGTATAGCTTTCAGGGGATGAAGGAGGAGGGGCTGAGACTTTTGGCCGCCGCTCGGCAGGAGACAGGGCTGGCGATTGTGACCGAAGTAATGACCAGCGAAGAAGTGGAACTGGTCGCCAGGTACTCCGATGTGTTGCAGGTGGGAGCCCGCAACATGCAGAATTACCGCTTGCTGGAGGCGGTGGGGCAGGCGAAGAAACCGGTGCTGCTCAAACGGGGGCCCAGCGCCACGATGGAAGAACTGCTGCTCGCGGCTGAGTATATTTTGAACGAAGGGAATCCGAATGTGATGCTCTGTGAGCGGGGCATCCGCACGTATGAAGCCCATACGCGGTTCACGCTGCCGCTCGCCTCGGTTCCTTATCTCCACCACAAAACCCATCTGCCGGTGGTTGTGGATCCCAGCCACGGGACCGGGCACACTTATCTCATTCCCGACATGGCGGTCGCCTCCGTCGCGGCAGGGGCGGACGGCTTGATTCTGGAAGTCCATCCCAATCCAGAACAAGCTCTCTCCGATGGATACCAGTCGCTGAACTTCATCCAGTTCAACGACGTCATGGCCCGCTGCCGGGCCGTGGCGGCCGCGATTGGGAAGAAGATGTAAGTTTCCTTCGATATCGAGAAATCTTGCTTCGCCGCATTCAATCGGCTAGAGTTCCATTTCGGACGCCATTTACTCTTACCGCGGCAAGACTCTAATGAGGTGACTCGTGCAAAGAATCTGTGCCCGGTATCCAGCGGTTTGGTTGTGGATGGTCATTTCCATTCGCACAATACAACTTCACGCCGCGCCACCGGCCACAGCGCCCGAAAGCCATTCCTTTCACTTAGCCATCGTATCCGATCTGCAAAACAAGTTAGGCAACGGCGTGACCCAAAGAATGGAGTCGACGGCGGATGTTCGCTACACCTGGAAAAACGTTGATAGTGACCGAATACTTACGTTCGACCAGCTTGGCGCCAAGGCGCTGATGGACGGCAAGCTCATCATAAACGCCACGATGAGCCGCGACAAATTCACCAAAGTCTCAGAAGGCATGACCACCGAGATAAAGACGAGCGAGGCGCCGGAACCCATGCGAAAAATGCTGCAGGCGTCATTTGGGGAACCGCTCTGCAAGTTAAAAAGAGATGCCGACGGAAAAGAGGTGAAGCGGACTATCATTTCCAGTCCGGACGCGAAAGCAATGATTGACAACGGCATGATTGTCAATGCGTTGCTGTTTCATCCCCCTTACTATTCCGGAAGGGCGGAATGGCAGTCGGAAAGTGAAATCAGAATGGGCAAGGGAGGCACTGCCAAGGGTAAACTCCGCTACAAGAAGTCCGAAGGCAACACCTGGCAGGTAACCGGCATCCTGAGTAACGATCAGGGTCAGCGCATATCAAAGGTGTTGCCCTGTGAGGACTTCGGCGAGAAAGTCATCGTTCCAGCCGGCGATTTGCATCTTGCCGCGCAGGCTTTCTTTTAGTGGATGCTGTTTAAGTCGCGTGATGGCGAAGCGGCGTAA
>SXGT01931131.1_pt1 | contig 24498 bp, 15 predicted proteins | sample 3176221 | NCBI WGS metagenome assembly SXGT01 (sample SAMN11356862, study PRJNA531348) | freshwater metagenome | isolation source: freshwater sample F1-120 | place: China: Fuxian Lake, Yuxi | collected 2017-12-25
GACTGGGGTAAAAATCACGAAATGTCATCGACCAGACAAGATAAACCGCTTGAACACCAATGAGGACTGGGGTAACGCGATTTGACCACCGCCACCGACGCCTGAAAATCCTGGCGCACGCCGAACGCGCAAGAACCTCCCTGTGGAAGGTAAGGACGTGCAGTTGTTCATCGACGAGGTTACACTCTTTGATGCCGGCAAGCCGCAGAAGTGACCCACCCGACCCGCACACCGTTTTTCGCCTTCACAGGGCAAGCACATGCTCACGATCTCAACTGGCAACGCGCCCGCGAGCCGTCGGGACTTCCTGCGGGTAGGAGCACTGGGCTTTTGCGGGCTGACCCTTCCTGACCTCCTCAGACTGAAGGCCGCGACGCCGCAAGCGGCGAGCGGGCGGACGCGCGACAAGGCGGTCATTTTCGTGTACCTGTTCGGTGGGCCGAGCCACATCGACACCTACGACATGAAGCCCGACGCGCCCGCGGAGTATCGCGGCGAGTTCAAGCCCATCAAGACGAACGTGCCGGGATTCGATATCTGCGAACTGCTGCCGATGCAAGCGAAGATCGCGGACAAACTCGCGCTCGTTCGCAATCTCGCGTTCAACCCGAACTTCCACGACCCGGTTGAGTTGTTCTCCGGGTTCCGCAAGCCAACCGAGTCCGGGCGCGCCGCGCGGCCTGACTTCGGTTCTGTGATCAGCCGAATCCGGCAGGGCGACCGGCGCGGGCTTCCGCCTTACGTCTCGCTCGACAAGACCGCGGGCGACGAGTTCCGCAATGGCCCGGCGTATCTGGGTCCGGCGCACAAAGCCTTTATCGCCACCGGAAAGCTCGAAGGGCTTTCGCTCCCACGCGGAGTGACGATCGACCGCCTCGACGACCGCACCCAACTGATGCGGCAGTTCGACCACCTCAGGCGTGAACTCGACAACGGTCGCGGCGACCTGGCCGGGTCGGACGAGTTCACGGCCCAAGCGCTGGACATGATCACCAACCCGAAGGCACGCGAAGCGTTCGACATCAGCAAGGAGCCGGACCGCGTTCGCGACAAGTACGGACCCGACGACGCGACGAGATTGCTTCAGGCACGCAGGCTCGTTGAAGCCGGGGTTCCGGTCGTTACGCTCACGTTCGGGAGCCGTGCGACGAACGCCGAGGCGAACTGCAAGTTCAGCTGGGACACACACGAAGACAACTTCAAGTGCTTGCGCCTGATGCTGCCGCGACTCGACAAAGCGATTCACGCGCTGGTCACCGATCTGCACGATCGCGGACTGGACAAGGACGTGGTGGTGTACATCGGCGGCGAGATGGGCCGCACGCCGAAGGTCGGGCAATCGACCGGTAATGGGGCGAAGCCGGACGGGCGTGATCACTGGCCGCGTGCGGGTTTCGGCATCTTCGCAGGTGGCGGGCTGCAAACCGGTCAGGTAATCGGCCGGACGGACAAGCACGCGAGCGTACCCGTGGGGGCGCCGTACACACCGCAGAACACGCTCGCCACGCTCTACCATCACCTCGGCATCGACCCCGTGATGACGTTCCCTGACCACTCCGGGCGCCCGGTCTATCTGCTCGACAACCGCGACCGGATCACGGAACTGGACTGAACTTCCCCGCCATTCTCGTTCGCGAACGAAAGAGGTGAATCGTGTTACAGTGCAAGTGGCCCGCGTTGGCGACGGTCGCCGGCCTTGCGGCGCTCCTGGCGTTTCAGGAGGTCGGCGCGGTCGATAAGGAGCCGACCAAGAAGGCTGCCGCCGCGAGTAAACTCGATCTGACGCCGGAGAACACACCGAAGTTGTTCGCGCTCGTGCGTCCGCAGGAGACCGAGTGGCGTCACCTTCAGGTTCAGTGGATGACCGATGTCGTCGCGGCCCGCAGGCTGGCGGCCAAACACGACAAACCGCTCGTCGTCCTCTACACCGGCGGGGCCGGGTACAACGAACCACTGGGTGTGTGCTGAAGCGCCGCCTCGCACCACCTGTCAGGTGGCTCGACCCTGTACACGGACGCCGCGATCAAGTTGCTCAACGAGAAGTTCGTTTGCTTCGCACCGGGCTGGTACATCAACAGCAAAGACGACACGTATCAGGCCGCGTGGAAGCGGTTCTACAGTGCAAAACCCAACCCGGACGAAGGAAGCGGGTGGCTGCACGGCACCCAACTGATCCTGATGACCTCTGGCGGCAAGCTCCTCACGGGGCGAGTCAAGGACCGCAACGGACTGGCCGCCGCGCTTCAGGAAGTCTTGGACGCATACGCGAAGTTACCGGAAGCGGACCGCCACCCGAAATCGGTCGAAGGGGACATCAAGCCGCAACTGCCGCCACCAACTGGCGGGCTGGTATTGACGATCTACGATCGGCCGCTGGGGCGGATCGCGACCGGCAAGTATCGACACCCCGAAGGCGAAGACTGTGGCGGCTTGCGCACGCACGCTCCGCACGGTCAGCGCAGTTCATTGTGGCTCACGGAGGATGAGTGCAAGTCGCTCATCCCCGCGAAGCCGGAGAAGGGGCAGACGCAGAAGGTGCCCGCGAAACTCGCCAAGCGGATCTGGCTCTATGGACTGGTGCCGCAAACGCTCTGGGTAGTGGAGGAATCGTGGAAGCCCGATTCCGTCCGTGCCGGTGAACTTGAAGTGACCGTCGAGGAGGTTTCACCCCAGACCGTCCGCCTCCGAGTTCATGGGTCTGTGCTGTTGACTGGGCCGACCGTACTCCACACGTGGCCCGACCGCAAGTTCGTCAAGAACCTGGACAACCGCTACGATGCCCGGCTCGAAGGTGTCATCGTGTACGACCGGGCGAAGTCGAAGATCACTCGCTGGGACATGACCGCTCTGGGCGACTATACCGGGCGCTGGTTCGCCGGTAACAACGGCTGGAAAGAGGCGACGACTGAATCGTCGATGCCGCTGGGGTTCGCGTTCGAGGTGGATCAGACTGCCTACGATCTCCCGCCGGAGCGCCGGCGCCCGCGTTCGTTCATGCACGCCTATATGTTCAAGGCGAACGAGGAGCACTACTGGGATCCCGACAAGTGGCTGGACGACTGGAAGAAGCGTCAGCCGAAGTGAAATCACTGCTCCGCCGCGAGCGGCGGACTCGCCACGTTCCCCACCCCTGAGTGCTGCCAATGCTGAAGCGATTCCTCCCCGTCGCTCTCTGCGCCACCTTTGCCGCGGTGTTGCTCGCGGCGCCGCCCGACCCGGCGCTGCAGGCACCGAAGATCGACCCAGAGCCCAAGCCGCTCGCGTCTGACAAGACGGTGAAGGTGGATTACGACATCGTTTACGTTCGCGCACCGCGGCACGTCATGAAGAACGGCAAGCAGAAGCCATCGGCGTGGCCGGAGATCGCACACCCTACCAACATCGACGCGGGCTACGACCTCATGCTGCTCCACCCGGATGGGAGTGAGGAAGTGCTCGTTGAGGGCCGCGAAGGCTCGATCGCGGACCCGTATGTGTCGTTCGACGGGGAGACGGTTTACTACGCGTGGTTCTACCTCGGCGCTCTCGGCACCGGATCGGATATCTACAAGGTCCACGTAAAGACGAAGAAGATCGAGCAACTCACGTTCCAGGAGTCCACGCCGAACGCCGGGTGCCACGCGTTCACGGAGTTCAAGCAGCAACTCGCAAACCATCCAATCGGGCGCGGCGTGTTCAACCTCGGCCCGTGCCCGCTGCCCGGCGGGCGGGTTGCTTTCACCAGTACGCGCGATCAGGTGAAAGTGCCACGCGGCTACCCGCGTGTTGCGAACCAACTCTTTACGATGGACACCGACGGCGCGAACGTCGAGAAGATCGGGCACATCAACGTCGGCAGCGCGCTGCACCCAGTCATCCTGAAGGACGGGCGCGTCATCTTCAGTTCACTCGAATCGCAGGGCGTCCACGGCAGCATCGCGTGGGGCATCTGGAGCATCCACCCGGACGGCACCAACTGGAACCCGGTCGTGAGCGCGCTGTACGGCTCCGGCGGGGCCGACGACGGGTTCCACTTCCAGAGCCAACTCTCCGACGGGAACCTCGTAATTGAGCTGTACTACAACCAGAACACTCAGGGCTTCGGCACGTTCTTCAAGATGCCACCGAGCGCGCCGGATGGCGTGCCGCAGTTCGGCTCGGCCTACAACCCGTCGGTCACCACGAAGGAACACGGGTGGGAAGTTCCGAAGATGTACATGCGCGGGCGTGGGACGTTCCGCATGCCATTCCAGCCGTATGGAATGGAAGTGTTGACGCGATTCACCCACGGCAGCGATTCGCCGGCGCCGCTCTCCGATCTCAACGACCCGAAATCGGTACGCGTGGGCAAACTCACGCACCCATGCGGCGCGCCGGATAATCACTTGCTCGCGGTGTGGTCGTCGGGGTCGATGCCGAGCGCCAATCGCGGGTCGATTCCGTATGACGATCCGCTCGACACGGGCCTCTATCTCATCAAGGGCGGCAGGACGGTCGATGAGCCGGGGCAGATGCTGAAGATCAAGAACGATCCGAAGTACAACGAGCAGTGGCCGCGACCGCTCGTGTCGTACGAACGCATTTACGGCATCAAGGAGCCGAAGCGTCTTGCCGCGTTGCAGAACGACGGCAGGCAGTCGAAGCACTTGCCGGAAAGCACGCCGTTTGGCTTGGTCGGCACGTCGAGCATGTACAAGCGCGAGAGCTTCCCACGGGGCGCGGTTCCGAAGGGAAGCGTGACCGCCGTCGGCGACCCATACAACGCGTTCTCTTACAGTATGAGCAGCCCGTACAACTGGGGCGGGCAGGGCGCGGACGCGGGGATTTACGAGAACAGCGACATTCACGCGATCCGCATCCTCGCGATGGAACCGGCGACGCTACCCGTGGCGGGCCGCTTCTACAACCACGCCTGGGAACGGCTCCGGATACTCGGCGAGATCCCAGTGCGGAAGTTTAGCCGCGACCCAAAGGGGAGTGTCCAACCGCTTGACCCGGACGGAAACCCGGACACCAGCTTCCTCGCGAAGATCCCCGCGGATGTGGCGTTCACGTTCCAGACCATCGACAAGGACGGGATGGTGCTGAACATGGCGCAGACGTGGCACCAGGTGCGACCGGGCGAAGTGCGGAACAACTGTGGCGGGTGTCACGCGCACAGTCAGCAGCAAACCGAGTTCAAGGACACCGCCGCCGCGAAGCCGGACTACCCCGTCTTCGACCTGACGAAGCAGACACCGCTGCTCACGACGAAGTTAAAGGACGAATCGAAAACCAAGTGGGACGCGGCCGACGCGACCGGCGTGAGGTACGACAAGATCGTGAAGGACGTCGAGTACCACCGCGACATCAAGCCGATTTTCGCGCGGAGTTGCGTCGCCTGTCACAGCGGCAAACTCGATGAGCCTGCCGGGAAGCTCGTACTCGATGACGACACGCTGGTGGAGGGTCCGCGCTGGGACCTGGGCAACGCGGGCAAACTCCCGGCGACGTACAACGCCATCGCGGCGCACTACATCGGCGTGGGCAAATACGTCCGTGGGTTCCAGTCGCGCCGCAGTCCGCTTATCTGGAAGGTGTTCGGCAAGCGCCTCGACGGTTTCCCCACCGAAGCCGCGAAGGGCAAGGAAGGAATCCACAAGCAGATTCTCGCGCAAGGCGAGTTCAAGGGGAGCATCATGCCGCCCCTAGACGCGGTGAAAGCAGGCAAGGTCGCGGCACTTACCGACGAAGATCGCCGCACGCTGATTCGGTGGATCGATCTTGGCGCGCCTGTGGATAAGACGTTCGACCCGAAGAAGCCGCAGGATCGCGGCAGCGGGTGGATGTTCGACGACCAGCGCCCGACGCTCACGCTAACCGCGCCCTCGCCCGGCGTGAACGGGAGGCTGACACGCATTCTGATCGGGATGCACGACTACGGCACCGGCCTCGATCCCGCGAGTTTGAGTGTTGTCGCGGAATTCGACATTCCCCACGTGAAGCGAGCCGAGAACATCGGCCCGAAGTTCAAGTCCAGCGGCGACGGTATCTGGGAGTGGACTCTGCCGGAACCGATTCCGACGCTTCCCTCCGGCACTCTGAGAGTGTCGGTGAAGGACAAGCAAGGGAACCAGACCGAGATTGTCCGCAAGTTCTCGGTGAAGTAAGCCCCGCGTACCGACACGAGCGCGTCAAAGATTGTCGCCGCCGTGTCGATACGCACCGCGCGGTTTGGGTTGGTCGCGAGCGGAATCCGGTGGTATCCTGTACACACCCGCCAAGACTCTCTCCACTTGCCGATCCCACCTCACGGACTCCCCGATGCGCGTTCGCCGCGAATTCTTCCTGCTGTCCGTGCTGGTCGCAGGGGTTTGCCTGTTCCGCTCGCCGGAACTGCCAGTGGTTGCCGCGCAGCCGAAGGCGGAACCCGCGTTCAAGGCGGAAGGCGTCGCGTTCCTCAAGAAGCACTGCCTCGCGTGTCACAGCGGTGAGAAGGCGAAGGCTGACCTCGCGCTCGATAAGTACGCCGACGATGCGGCACTTCTCAAAGACCGCAAGACGTGGCTGCGGGTACTCGATGCGCTGAAGGCCGGCGAGATGCCGCCCCCGCAGAAGCCGCGGCCGACGGTGGCCGAACGCGATGCGTTCACCAAAGTGGTGGGCGACGTATTCGAGAAGCACGACCGTACCGCGAAGCCGGACCCCGGCCGCGTCACCATGCGGCGGCTCAACCGCAACGAGTACAACAACACGATCCGCGACCTTGTCGGAATCGACTTCAATCCTGCCGAAGACTTCCCGTCAGACGATGTCGGCCACGGGTTTGACAACATCGGTGACGTGCTCACGCTCCCGCCGGTGCTGCTCGAACGCTATCTCGCGGCGGCCGAAACGGTGATGGCTCGCGCGGTCACGCCGGTGCCGCCTCCGCCCGCGTCGCGCGGTGTTGGGACGCAGTTCACCGAACCGGCCGGGCCGAACGTGCCGATGAAGAACAACCACCGCGTCGTGATCTTCAAGCCGACCGGCACGCCGGTCGAAACCGGCCCGATCTTTACGCGGTTCAATAACCTGCCACGCGATGGGGTATACAACGCGCAGACGACGGTGTACGTGGAGACGACCGGCACCAAGCCGGTGAAGATCGCGATCCTCGCGGGTTGCGACCAGGACGCCAAAGGTGCCGCCACCGACGCCGAGGCCGATGCGCTCGCCGGCGCCTCGGTGAAGCACCTGCGTCCGTTCATCATCGTGAAGACGCTCGAAGTGAAGTCCCGCGTGGAGAAGGCGGGCGACACGTTCCGCGTCGAAATCCCCGCTGACATCGGTCTCGACAAGATCGTGGTGGCGCTGGTGAAGCCCGAAGAGGGCGAACCGGCCCCAACGCTCTACGTGCGCTACATGTCGCTCACCGGCCCGCTCGACAGCCGACCCGCGACGCACAAAAAGCTCCTCTCGTGCGACGAGAAAAAGCCCATCGCGGACCGCTCGCGCGAAGTGCTTGAGCGATTCGCAACCCGCGCGTACCGCCGCCCCATTACGAAGGACGAACTCGATCGTTTACTGAAGTTCGCGGAGGGCGCAATCGCGAAGGGCGAAAAGTGGGAAGCCGCGATGCAGTTCGCGATGATCGCGACGCTCGTGTCGCCGAAGTTCCTGTTCCGCGTCGAACTCGACAACACTCCGGGAGTTAACGCGGGCGGCTCGCCGGTGCCGCTCGATGAGTATCAACTTGCGTCGCGCATGTCGTACTTCATCTGGTCGAGTATGCCCGACCAGCAGTTATTCGACCTCGCCGCGAAGAAGCAACTCACGGCGAACATCGATGCGCAGGTGAAACGCATGTTGATCGACCCTCGCGCGGTGGCTCTGGTCGATAACTTCGTGATGCAGTGGCTCCAACTTCAGCCGCTGAAGACCGCGACCCCGGACCCGAAGAAGTTCCCACAGTTCAACGAGCCGCTCCGCGCCGCGATGCTCACCGAAACGAAACTCTTCTTCGGCGAGATCATCCGCGAGGATAGGAAGGTTCTCGACATCCTCGATGCCGATTTCACTTACGTGAACGCTCCGCTCGCGCGGCACTACGGTCTCGCGACCGGCCCGAAGGGGCTGAAGTTTCGCAACAACGAGGACTTCGTTCGCGTCGAACTGAAGGGCACGAATCGCGGCGGCGTCCTCACGCAAGCGAGCGTGCTAACGGTGACCTCGAACCCCGGTCGCACGTCGCCGGTGAAGCGCGGGCGCTACGTTCTGGAGCAACTGCTGGGAACGCCCCCGCCACCGCCGCCCCCAAACGTGCCGGAGTTGGAGAAGAACGGCAAGCCAGTGACGGCGGGTACGCTGCGACAGCAGATGGAGGCGCACCGCGCGAACCCCGCGTGCGCGAACTGCCACGCGAAGATGGACGGTCTCGGCTTTGGTCTGGAGAACTTCGACGCGCTCGGCGGCTTCCGCACGAAGGACGGCGACGCGGCGATTGATTCGAGCGGCGAACTACCTGGCAACGTGAAGTTCACCGGCCCCGCGGAGTTGAAAGCGGTGCTTCTGGGCAAAAAGGATTTGTTCGCGAAGTGCTTTACCGAGAAGATGATGACATACGCGCTCGGTCGCGGCTTGGAGTTCTACGACCGCCGCGCTGTCGATACGATCACGGCCGCGCTTGCAAAAGGTGACTACAAGCTCTCAGTGCTCGTGACCGAGTTGGTAAAGAGTGATCCGTTCCGCATGCGCCGCGGGAAGGTTCAGTAATAACGGTCCGCCCCTCCGGGGCCGACGCTAAACAAGGTGGCTCGCGCTCACGCGCGTTTCACAGCAGCGAACTGAAGTCGAACACCGATAGGAGCCTGACATGCCCACGATTTCCCGCCGCACCGCCCTCAAGGGGCTCGGCGTTTCGCTCGCGTTGCCGTGGCTCGAAGCGATGGGACCGGTCACCGCGTGGGGCGCGGGCGACGCGAAGAACCCCGCACCGAACCGCATGTGCTTCTGCTACGTGCCCAACGGCAAGAACATGGCTGACTGGACGCCGAAGACCGAAGGCACCGACTTCGACCTGCCCGCGATCCTCGAGCCGCTCAAACCGGTGCGTGACCAGGTGCTCGTGCTGACTGGCCTCACAGCGGACAAAGCCCGCGCGCACGGCGACGGTGGCGGCGACCACGCGAGGGCGTTGGGCGCGTTCCTCACCGGCGCACAGGCCAAGAAGACCGATGGCACCGACATCCGCGCCGGGATCTCGGTCGATCAGGTGGCCGCGGCGCGACTCGCGGACCGGACGCGCCTGCCTTCTCTGGAACTCGGCGGTGAACACGGCGCGATGGCTGGCAACTGCGACTCCGGATACTCGTGCGTGTACTCGTCCACGATGTCGTGGCGGAGTGCAACGCAACCGCTGCCGAAGGAAGTCAGCCCGAAGGTCGTCTTCGAGCGGCTGTTCTCCACGAAGCCGCCGGCCGAGCGCGCTGCCCAGGACGCGAAGCGGAAGAGCGTCCTGGACTTCGTTCGTGAGGACTCGAAAGACCTGGAAGTGAAACTTGGGGCGAGCGACAAGCGCAAGCTCGACGAGTACCTTTCGGCGGTGCGTGACATCGAACAGCGTATCGAGCGCGCCGAGAAACTGCCGCCGGTGAAGACGCCGAGCTACACGGTGCCCGCGAGCATTCCCGCGAAGTACGAAGAACACGTTCGCATGATGTATGACCTGATCGCGCTCGCATTCCAGACCGACGTGACGCGGGTGGCTACCTTCGTCCTCGCTAACGAGGGGAGCAACAAGACGTACCCGATGGTGGGCGTGAATGAGGCGCACCACGAGCTTTCACACCACGACAACAAGGCAGAGAAGAAGGCGAAGATTCGCGACATCAACAAGTTCCATGTGTCGCAACTCGCCTACCTGCTGGAGAAACTGAAGGGCATCAAGGAAGGCGATGGCACGTTGCTCGACCACGCGATGATCGCCTATGGTAGCGGGAACTCGGACGGCAACGCTCACAACCACGACGACTTACCCATCCTGTTGGCGGGCGGCGGTTGCGGCACGCTGAAGTCGGGACGCCACGTCCGGTATCCGAAGGAAACGCCGCTGAACAACCTGTGGCTGTCGATGCTCGACCGGATGGAACTCAAGGTGACCGGTTTGGGCGACGGCACGGGGAAACTGCCCGGTCTGAACTGAGTCGGGAATGCACCACACCCGTGAGTGACGGTGCAGTCGAGTTCCGCAACACGAGACCCCGTCAGAGGCGTCGCAGGTCAGTGCTACGAGCGGAATTAGTACTGCTTCTGGATCGGCGGTGTCGTGGCGAGGATGTTTCCACGGTCATCAGCCGTTACGAAGTAACTGTTGGGGATCATGACGGCGGTTGCATCTTCGCCGATCAACACGTTGACGCGGAAGTTGTTGCCCCAGAGCGGCATAACGGCCACACGGAGCAATCGCGTTGGGCATCCCAGCACTGCGAGGACGCCCGCCCGGATGACCGCTTCTCGTTGTTGATCCGTGGCAAGTGCCTTCACATCCTCTGGTTCTTCCTCGAACGGCTTCGCAGCTTTTGGTGTCTTCGACATGGTGGCCTCACGTTCGGGTACGCGTCTGGTCTCGCGTGAACTGCGGACAATCTCATTGTAGCTTGCGGACGCGGCCCGGAAGTTTTGATGGACGGAAATCGTCCCTGTTTGCCATCGCGCAATCGTTGCAACTACCTTCAACACCACTGGCTGAGGCGCGGATCTTATCGGAGCGAACTGAGAACCTCCGCGAACACCGCAGGACACCGCCATGCACTGGCTCACAACCGCTGTCGCGCTCCTGTTGGGGACGACCGCGCTGGTCGCGGCCGGCCTTCCAGCCGGCAAGGAGCACACCGCATCCGTCGGCATCAAACTGGTGCGCGTCGAAGCAGGCGAGTTCATGATGGGGAGCGGTGACGCTCCGCCGAAGTCGCGTGAAGAGTGGGACTCGCGCGAATGGGATGAGGCACCCGGACACAAGGTGAAGCTCTCCAAGGCGTTCTTCGTCGGTGCGACAGAGGTCACCAATGCGCAGTACGAACAGTTTGATCCTGACCACAAGAAGCTGCGCGGCAAACACGGAGTCAGCAAGGGCGACAACGACCCAGTCGTGATGGTGACGTGGCAGCAAGCGGTGGATTTCTGCGCGTGGCTCGCAAAGAAAGAGCGCAAGCCATACCGGTTGCCGACGGAAGCCGAGTGGGAATACGCATGCCGCGCTGGGACCACGACTCCGTACAACACCGGTGACACGCTGACCGCGGAACAAGCCAATTTCGGACTGACGCCCGACAAGAAGCGGATTACCGCGGTCGCCGTCGGCGGGTACAAGCCGAACGCCTGGGGGCTGCACGACACGCACGGCAACGTCGCGGAGTGGTGCTTCGACTGGTATGGCCCCTACGAAGTGGGCGAACAGACGGACCCCGTAGGCCGCGCCGACGGCTGGGCGAAGGTCACTCGCGGGTGGAGCTACTTACCCGCCTCGCACAAACTCGGCGCGGCCCGTTATTGCCGCTCCGCGAACCGCTCCGGCCACTTCCCGGACGACGCCAACCGCGTCACCGGGTTCCGCGTGGTGATGGCCGAGATGCCCGCGACCAAGCCTCTGCCAGTCGCGGAGCCGCCGCTCAATCAGCGCGACGTGAAACAGACTCCAGCGCCGAAGGATGGCCCCGCTGCGACGAAGCCGTACTTCGCCGATCTGACCAAGGGCTTGTCGGTGCCGAAGGATCTGTGGGGGCCGATCTACGGCGCGTGGAACCACTTCTCCACGGTTGTCGTGTGCCCGAACGGCGACGTACTCGCGGTGTGGTACACCTGCACTCAGGAGGAAGGCCGTGAGTGTTCGCAAGCCGCGTGCCGGCTCCGCGCCGGGTCGGACAAGTGGGACGTGCCGTCGTTCTTCTTCGGGACTCCGGACTGCAACACCCACGCCCCGGTTCTGCTTTCCGACGGCAAACGCCAGTACCACTTCTTCACACAGTCGTTCGCGGGGTGGGATGACGCGGCCGATTGCATGCGCGTGTCGGAAGACAGCGGCGCGACGTGGTCGAAGCCGCGTGTGATCCTTTCGCGTGAAGACCCACTGCGCCTGAGCCAGCCGTGTTCCGCGTTCGTGGCGAAGAACGGTAAACTCGTGCTGGCCGCGGACGGCGACTTCGGCCACCGCGACGAGCGCATCATGACCAGCGCCGACAACGGGAAGACGTGGACGGTGGGGAAGGGCGATTTGCGCAAAGCCGCAGGCAAGTACGTGATTCACCCGGCCGCGGTGCAACGCGCCGATGGTGCGATTGTCGCTTTCATGCGTGGTCCCGATCCGATGCCGGCATTCGCGTCGAAGGACGAAGGCGAAACGTGGGAACCTGTACCGACGCCTTTCCCCGGAATCTCGGTCGGGCAGAAGGCCGCGGCGCTGAAACTGTCCGGGGGCGGGTTGCTACTGTGCAGTTTCGACAACAAGAAACAACTGTTCGGTGGCGGCACGTTCGCGGCACTGTCGTTCGATGACGGCAAAACTTGGCCGCACGTCCGTAAGGTGGACGGCCCGACCGGGTACATGTCGCTGGCGCAGGGGCCGAACGGCGTGATTTACCTCCTCGGCCCAAACGGCAGCAACATCCGCTGCGCGGCGTTCAACGAATCGTGGCTCAAGGAAGGCAAGCCGTTGAAGCCGAAGGACGACAAGTGACTGCACTGGTACAGAAGTCTGTCCAACGAAGACGCACCACCTGTTCCGAAACCCTCGCTCTGTACCGCATTCCTCTTCCTCGCAGGTTCACAGCCATGATTCGCCTCACCTCGCTCGCACTCCTTGTGCTTCCTGCTGCGTTGCTCGCCGCCGGTCCGGTTGTCGATCCCAAGACGGCAAAGGTCGATCCCGAGACCGGCGTTCACTGGTACGACATACGTCCGCTTGGCGTAGAGGGTCGGGGCTGGGCCGACACCAAGGCTCCGTTCGACCGTCTTCCCGCGAAGGCCGAGAAGACCGCGCGACCGCCGGTGTGGAACCTCAGCCGGAACTCGACCGGGCTGTGCGTTCGGTTCGTGACTGACGCAACAACCGTTCACGCACGCTGGACCGTGACGAGCAAGAACCTCGCGCTGCCCCACATGCCCGCGACCGGTGTGAGCGGACTCGACCTGTACGTGAAGACCGCCGCGGGGAGGTGGCAGTGGGTCGCTAACGGGCGACCTGCGACCGAGACCACGACCGCGCAACTCGCGACCGGTCTGGCCGCGGGCGAGAAGGAGTTCTTGCTCTACCTGCCGCTCTACAATGGCGTGTCGTCGGTCGAGATCGGGCTGCCGAAGGGGACTGCGCTCAAGACCGCCGACGCGCGGCCCGCGGAGAGGCAAGCGCCCATCATCTTCTACGGCACGTCGATCACGCAGGGCGGGTGCGCGTCGCGGCCGGGCATGGTTCACACCGCGATCCTCGGGCGCAAGCTCGACCGCTCGGTTATCAATCTCGGCTTCTCCGGGAACGGCACACTCGATCTCGACATCGCCGCGCTCATGGGTGAGATTGACGCGAGCGTGTTCGTTCTCGACTGCCTCCCCAACTTGAACCCGGTGCAGGTAGCCGAACGCACGGAACCGTTCGTGAAGGCGCTGCGGAAGGCCAAGCCGACCACGCCGATCCTGCTCGTAGAGGACCGCAGTTACGCAAACGCACCGGCTCTGCCCGCGCTGGCGAAGCGCAATGCGGACAGCCGCGCCGCGTACAAGAAAGCGTTCGACGCGCTCGTCGCGGGCGGCGACAAGAACCTGCACTACCTGCGCGGCGACAACCTGATTGGCGACGACGGAGAGGGCACGGTGGACGGCTCGCACCCGACCGACCTGGGGTTCATGCGTCAGGCCGATGCCTTCGCGGAAGCACTGAAGCCGCTCCTCGCGCCCAAGAAGTGATCCCGGTTGGCAAAATCGTGCGCAGGCAATCGACTCCACCTGTCTCGTGTACTGGTGGGTCGAACCGGAGGCGAAACGTGGACGTAAGGCTCTCGACACTGGTGCGGCGAATGCGGAGCGAATCGCCGCTTGCGGCGTCGCGTACCAAGCACGACTCGATGCAACCCGAGGTTCCACCGATGGCGCGAGTACTTCCCTCCTTCGCAGGTGCGATGCTCGCCGGCGCGCTACTTCACCTCTCAGCTTTCGGTGAGGAACCGCCACCTCCCGCGCTTTCACGAGCGGAGGCGGAGCCGCTGCCAGCAGGCGCCTGGGCCGGAAAGCCGGTTGTGGTCGCGCAAACGGTTGCGAAGATTCTCGCCATCAGTCCCGACGGAAAGCGGTTTCTCTTTTTCGACGGCCGCAGGTTCGGCTGCTTCGATCGCGCCGCCAGCGAGTTGGTCTGGAGCAGCGACAGCGTGAAACCTCGAACGGCCGCGTTCGCGCCGGACGGCCAGACGATCGTGACCGCGGAGTGGGAACACGGGGTTGTCTTCTACGCCGCCGCGACCGGCGCGAAGCTGTACGCCATTCCGCCGGGTGCGGAACGGGCCGCGCAAGCGGCCTACCGGCCCGACGGAACCGCGCTCTATCACACGTCCGATCCGGCCAGCAATTCGACGGTCTTGAAATACACCATAGTTCACTATGATCCAGTCGCGAAGAAGGAGATCGGCAAGCGCGTCGGGTCGATCAAGCAAGGTCTGGCCGACCTGCGGACCGCGGTGTGGCATCGCGGCACCGGGTTTCACGTGGAACTGCGTGAATGGTTCGGCACGCGGGGCACAGAGCGCACGACGGTGAGCCACGCCGACCCGCTCACCGGCAAAGCCTCCGCCACGATCGTCCTGGGCGCGGATGACTACATCTTCGACCTCCGCTCCGACGGCAAGCAGATGCTTCTGACGACTGGCAGCGACCTCCGGCTCGTGGACACGGCCGACGGCGCGACCGTCCTCCGGCTCGAAGGCACGAAGCGACCAGTGGCCGACGCGGCGTTCTCCCCGAATGCGAAGTACGTTGTCGCGGTTACCGGGACGGAACCGAACGAGTATCGCGGCAAGGTTCCCGGTCCCATTTCAGATGCTCCGGCAGAAGTGATCGTCTGGGAATCGGTGACTGGTAAGGTGCTCACTCGCTCCGAGTTTCCCACGACGGAACGCAACTTCGTATCGGCGCGGTTCAGCCCGGACTCGAAGTTCGTCGTCGCGGTGAGCAAGGAGCAACCCAGCGGCTCGAAGGTTGCCTACGCGTTCGGTAAGGTTCCGTTCGGCGCGCGCGGCGTGGCGCTGAACTTCCCCGCGGACGACGCTCTGAAGCCGAAGCCGGTAGGGTCGAGCGCGGCGCGTGTCATTCCCGCAGCCGACTCGCTCGACAAACTCGTTCAGGAACTGGCGCGATCCACGAAGACCACTGCGGAGCGTGTGGACGTGCTATTCCTCGCGACACTGGGCCGGTTCGCCACCGGAGGCGAACAGAAGCGAGTCCGAGAACATTACGGCGACAAGATCGGCGTCGCGGGATTGTTGTTGCTCGCGGGGGAAATCACCGCGACACCAGAGTACGACGCGCACGTGAAGGCGCTGCTGAATCGCCTCACGGGAACCACGCCGGGCCGTATCCAGAAAGCGCCCCTTGCGCCCTTCAGCCCGTTCCACCTGACCCCTGGCGGGTGGCCAAACTCATATCCTTATGGCTGGTCCGGCCCGTGGTCGTGGCCGAACTTCCCGCCGCCCGCGAAACCGTAGTGTGCGAGCGGCGTTATCACGGAGCGACCCCTTCGGGTGCGACGCTGAACGGAGGTGTGAGTGGCAGGAGAGCGCGAACCGCCGTCCGTTGCCGACTATGCCGTGACCGCGCTTAGCCCGGCGCTCGTCATGCTCATGGTCGGTAGTCTCGTGTTCTTCCTCGTCGAAGTGCTGTACGCGGGGCGGTACACGGAACGCCTACTTTACACGCTGTTCTTCTTCGTGTTCGCCGCGGTACTCGTCGCACGCATCTCCATTCAGGTCGATGCCGGTCGCGCGAAGCTCTACGGCATTGTGCTGGCCATCGTCACCTACCTCGCGCTACTCTCCTACGTCCAATACCCCGCTGGCTGGTTGAAGTCGTGGGGCTGGCTTGTCAACCTCGGGCTGCTCGCGCTCGTGTGGTGGAGCGCGCACAAGCTCACGTGGGACTGCACACACATCGACGAGGGGTCTGAATCGAGCGGTCGCGGATTGCTCAACGCCGCGGGATTAGACGCCGACAGCGCAGAGAACAGAGGACAGGAGTCCGGCAATGCCGTTAGCCGCGAGCCGAAGGCGAGCGGGAAGTCGAAGCGGAAAAAGAAGAAGGCCAAGAAGCCCAAGCACGACTCGCGGCTGTGGGACTGGATCGAGAAGTATCAGTTGCACAAAGAGTCTCAACGCAAGGGCGGGCACACGCCGGGCGTGTGGGTGCTGTACTTCGCGCTCGCGGCGCTTCCGCTGTTCGCACTCGGTCAGTCGCTTATCGACGCCAGCGACGACAAGCGACGTCACGCCACGTTCCTCCAGATGACGGTGTACATCGGCAGCGCGCTTGGACTGCTCGTCACCACGAGTCTGCTCGGTGTGCGGCGCTACCTGCGGCAGCGGAAAGCAAAAGTTCCCGGTGCGATGACCGCCAGTTGGCTCGGCCTCGGCGGGGTGCTGATCGTCGTGTTTCTGGTAATTGGCGCGTTCCTCCCCAGACCGCACTCCGAGGTGCCGTGGTTCGGCATCGAGCGCGCGGGCGCGGCGAAGCGCAACGCCTCAAAGCACGCGCAACTCGGCGATTCCGCCGGGGAAGGCGACGGTCGCGGTGGCAACAAGTCGAAAGCCGGCGACGGCGGTGCGAGCGGGAAGGGTGGCGACCCCGGCGGGAACAAAGGCGAGAAGGGCGCTGGAAAAGGGCAAGACGGCAAAGGCGGCAGCGGCAAGAAGTCTGACCAGTCCGGTGGCGACGACAAAGGAAAAGGGCAGGGCGCTCGGGGCGACACTAAAGACGACTCGCGTAGCCGCGACGCGGAGGGGAGAGCGTCCGACGCCGATCCACAAGACGACGCGGAGAACGATAAGGCCGACAGCAATTCGCGCGACGCAAGTTCGCAGACAAACTCGCAACTCAGCGGCGCGCTTGCGAAGATCGCGGGTGTGCTGAAGTGGATCGTGTTCGCTATCGTCGCGGTGATCGTGATCCTCGCGCTGTTCTTCGGCGTGCTGAAGTACCTGGCCCCCTTTACCGACTGGGCGCGGCGCTGGCTCGAAGGCATCCGCGCGTGGTGGGCCGGGTTGTTCGGAACCACGGGTCGCGCCCGCCAGGAAGCGGCAGCCGACGCGACGCCGCAAGCGGCGATGAGGCCGCCTCCGTTCAGTCTGTACTCGAATCCGTTTTCCGACGGCACCGCGGACCGGCGCGAGCCGGAGGAACTGATCTCATACACGTTCGAGGCGTTCGACGCATGGGCCTGGGACCGCGACGCGGGCCGCGAGCCAACCGAGACGCCGCTGGAGTTCGCGCACAAGGTTGGAGAAGGGTTTCCCGATCATGCGGACGCGTTTACGCGGCTCGCGAATCTCTACACGCGGCTAGCGTATTCGGAACTACCGCTCCCCGAAGACGCTCTCGCAGTGCTGGAAAGCGTGTGGGAGGAACTGGTCCACGGCGCCGGCGTGGGTGCCTGACGCGAGGCGGAAGAGTCTTCACCGCGGAGACCGCAGAGAGACCATGAGAGTTCGAACACGCTGCTTTTCACTCGCCGTACTTTCGCACTGCGTCCCCTGCGGTCTTCGCGGGGAACACTCTTCCGCCTCGCGTCAGGCACAAGCGTTGCACTTCAGCCCACTTCTAGTCCGTAAGTGCGACCGCGCGTCTGGCGGTTGTGCCGCGAATCCGGTACTTCTTCCTTATCTCTCCTGCGCCACACAATGCGGACAGAGTCAACCATGAGCCACGCCGACGCGCCCAAATTCCTGCCGTTCGGCTCGGACCCCGTGCCCGACGCGCCCAATCTGCCCGTGAACAGTGAGTACGGCTGGTTTGGCCCGCAGGACATGTACCTCTTCAACGAGGGCAGTCACCTCCAGCTCCACGACAAACTTGGGTCTCACCCCGCGACTGTCGATGGCGTGGACGGGTATCACTTCGCGGTGTGGGCGCCCAACGCAGATTACGTGAGCGTCGTCGGCGACTTCAACAACTGGGACAAGGGTGCAAACCCGTTGCGCGCGATCGGTTCATCGGGCGTGTGGGGCGGGTTCATCGCGGAGGCAAAGCAGGGTACCTGCTACAAGTACCTCATCGCCGCGCCCGGCGGGTACGTCGCCGAGAAGACGGACCCGTTTGCGTTCACATGCGAGATCTCACCCAAGTCGGCCGCGGTCACCTGGGATCTCTCGTACCAGTGGCACGATTTCGACTGGATGGCGAATCGGAAAGAGAAGAGTTCGCACGACAAGCCGTTGAGCATCTACGAGGTTCACCTTGGCTCGTGGATGCGCGAAGCGGACCCGCCCTACCACTCGCTGAACTATCGTGACGTGGCGCCCAAACTCGCGGCGTACTGTGTGGACATGGGGTTCACGCACGTCGAACTGCTGCCGATCACGGAACACCCGTTCTTCGCGTCGTGGGGTTATCAGACAACCGGGTACTTCGCCGCGACCAGCCGCTACGGCACCCCGCAAGACCTGATGTTCCTCGTGGACACACTCCACCAGCACGGCATTGGGGTGATCCTCGACTGGGTGCCGAGCCACTTCGCGACGGACGCATGGTCGCTGGCAAATTTCGACGGCACCTGTCTCTACGAGCACGCGGACAGCCGCCAGGGGTTCCACCCGGACTGGGGTAGTTTCGTCTTCAACTACAGCCGACACGAGGTCCGCAGTTTCCTTCTATCCTCTGCGATGTTCTGGCTCGACAAGTACCACATTGACGGCTTGCGCGTGGATGCGGTTGCGTCGATGCTGTACCTGGATTACTCGCGTAAGGCCGGTGAGTGGGTGCCGAACCAATATGGCGGGAAGGAGAACATCGACGCGATCTCTTTCTTGCGGCGGTTCAACGAGGAGGTGTACCGGCACTTCCCGGGCGTGCAGACCTACGCGGAGGAATCGACCGCGTTCAGCATGGTGTCTCGTCCCACCTACGTCGGCGGGTTGGGCTTTGGGTACAAGTGGGACATGGGTTGGATGCACGACTCGTTGAAGTACTTCGCGCTGGACCCGATCCACCGGAAGCACCACCAGAACGACCTCACGTTCAGGATGCTGTACGCCTACAACGAGAACTTCGTGATGCCCCTGTCGCACGACGAGGTCGTGCAAGGGAAGGGGCCGCTGTGGGATAAGATGGCCGGCGACGAGTGGCAGAAGTTCGCCGGGATGCGATTGATGTTCGCATACCAGTGGGGAATGACCGGGAAGAAGCTCCTGTTCATGGGCGGCGAGATCGCGCAGCGTCAGGAATGGCGGCACGACCAGAGCATCGACTGGCACCTGTTGCAGCACGGGCCGCACAAAGGCGTGCAGTCCGTCGTGCGCGATCTGAATAAGTTGTACGCCGCCGAAACGGCGTTGCACGAACTCGACAATCAACCGGGCGGGTTCGAGTGGATCGACTGCTCGGACGCGGCCAATAGCGTCATCAGTTGCCTGCGGAAGAACAAGGGCGACGATGTGGTGGTGATGGTGTACAACTTCACGCCGGTGCCGCGTCACAACTACCGTCTGGGCGTACCCGGTCCGGGCGCGTGGACCGAAGTGATGAACACCGACGCGGGCGTGTACGGTGGCAGCAACGTCGGCAACGCGGGCGGGGTGTACGCCGAATTCGCGCCGATGCACGGCCAGAAGTATTCCGTGCTGCTGAACCTGCCGCCGCTGGGCGCGGTGTTCTTCAAGGGCAAGTTGTAGTACGCGACGGCAGTCTAGCGTCGGCCCCGGAGGGCCACGTGTCCTCCCACTTGAGCGATGCGTGGTCGACGCTAGACAAACACTTCACTCGTCTCGTGGCTCTCATTCTCTTCGCGCGTGACTTCCCCAGTCGCATAGTGTTTAATGTCGGGAGTGAATCATTTACCTCGCCCACCCCTTTCCCGCCGGAGCGCGTCCCATGCTGCCTGCCGACAAGAACCCGTCCTGCCCGGATTGCGAAACGACACCCACCCTCGGCCGCCGCGACTTCATCCGCGTGCTCGGCACCACTGCCGCTGTTGCCGCGGTCGGTCTGACCCCGCTTCAGAAGGCCACGGCCGCCCGCGCCGAGAAGCAGGCCCAAGCCGAAGCGATGATCTTCGAGCTGTACAAGTCGATGGACGCGGACCAGAAGAAGAAGTTGGTGCGCGCGTGGGATCATGGCGTTGTGGGCGGCAAGGGCACCGCGGCCCGGTTGCTCACGCACAACGGCGCCGACGGAAAGTCGAAGATCGGTGAGGAGTACAACAAGAAGCAGGTCGAACTGCTCGACAAGATCTTCCGCGCGATCGCCAACGGCGAAGAAGGCTACAAGCAACTGAGCCGCAACGGGCGGTTCGACAACAGCGGCGATTTCGAGGCCGCCGGCGCGCTCATCTACGGTGAAGCTGTCGAAGGCAAGAAGTTCTCCCTGGTGTTCTGCTCCCACCACCTGACCGTGCGTTGCGACGGGAACTCCGAAGAGAAGACCGCGTTCGGCGGGCCGCTGTACTACGGCCACAGCCCGAACGGCTACGCGACCAACAACGTGTTCAACAAGCAGACCGCGTCCGCGACGAACCTGTTCAGCGCCCTGAGCGCGGATCAGCGCAAGACCGCGGTGATGCCGGGCAAGTGGAAGGACGAGCACGGCTCGATCCCGGTCCCCAAGAAGGACGCGAAGGTCCCCGGTCTGGCCTTCGGTGACATGACGAAGGAACAGAAGGAACTCACCCAGAAGGTGATGTTGGAACTGGTCGCCCCGTACCGCAAGGAAGACGGCGACGAGGTGATGGAGATCATCAAGGCGAACGGCGGGATGGAGAAGTTGTCGATGGCCTTCTACGAAGAAGGCAAGCGCAACGAGAAGGAGCCGTGGAGCTACTGGCGTCTGGAAGGCCCGGGCTTCGTGTGGAGCTTCCGCTCGCTGCCGCACGTCCACACGTTCGTGAACATCACCAGCAAACTCGCGTAAGCGAATGGGACGTGTATAGCGTAGGCTCCGGCGGGGTCGTGCTTGGGTTTGTGCCCAAGCGCGACCCCGCCGGAGCCTACGCTATACCATTTCTGAAAGCTCTGTTTGAGTGCGAAGTTGAAGTAGGTCGAACCTGTGTCTGCCGACGCACCCAAACGAGAGAATCCCGACCGCCCTCAGCGCCGGTCGCGTCCCCGCGGCCTTCGCTCGTCGTAGTCGTCTTCGTAATCGTCGTCATCGCGATCGCGCCTTCGGCGGCGCGGCCGCCGGTCGTCCTCGTTGTCGTCTTCGTCGTCGTATCGGTTGGGCGAGCAAGACACGAGTTCGCGGCTGTACCCGGCGATCTTCACCCAGTACATGATTCCGCAGATCAGGCAGGGGACGGTGACGCCGGCCAGCAGGAGCGCGCAGGAGATGATGCCCAGCATCTTCCCGTAATCCTCCCTTCGACGGTGCCACCGGCGCTCGTAGTACTCGTTGTCCAGTGTTTCCGCGACTCGGATGACGGTGAAGAACATCCAGACGCTGCCGAAGATGGGGATCAGGTTGAGCCACACCTGTCCCGGCTCCATCGTCCGGTTCCGCGGGTGGCACTTGGCCAGTGCCTTGTGTAGCGTCAGCAGGAACATGATGCCGACGACTAACAGGATGAGATAGAAGCCACAGATGAAGCCAATCAGGACGACGAAGAACTCGGTGGGCGGTTCATCGCCGCCGTTCGCCTGGGCAAGGGTGGCAAGGATGGCAAGCCCTCGGAGCGTTCGGGACCGTGTTCATGTCACCGCGTTGCGGTCACCGGCGTTCCCACGGCTTCCGCTCGTCGCGTTTGTCGCCTTCATCATCGCGTTCGTCGCGGTCCTTGCGTTCATTGCGTTTGTCGTCGCGTTCATCATCGTCGCGTTCGCGCCTTCGGCGGCGTGGTCGCCGGTCGTCGTCGTAGTGGTCGTCCTCATCATCATCGTAGTCGTCGTAGCGTGTGGACCCAGTCGAGAGATCGCGGCTGTACCCGGCGATCTTTACCCAGTAAACGATTGAGCAGACCAGTCCGGCAAGGACGATGAGGATCCCGCAATACGGTATGATCCCGCCGAACCCCAGCGCGCACGTGGTGATCCCCAGTCCCTTGCCGTAGTCCTCCCCGCGACGATGCCATCCGCGGTCACGATACTCGTACTCAAGCGACTCCGCGACTTTTACGACGGTGATGAACTGCCACACGAGATTGAATAGCGGGATCAGGTTCAGCCACACCATCCCCGGTTCCATCGTCCGGTTCCGCGGATGGCACTTGGCCAGCGCCTTGTGCAGCGTCAACAGGAAGAAGATCCCGATCAGCAGGAGGGCGATGTAGAAGCCGCAGACGCCCATGAGCAGAATGGCGAGAAAGGCGCCGTCAGCGCCATCACCGCCGTTCGCCTGGGCGAGAATCGCCAGCATTGCGGAACCTCGTTGAACTTGCTGAGGGGAGGAAGTTACTTCGCGTTGGCCAGTTGCCGCAAGACGTAGTGCAGGATGCCGCCGTGTTTGTAGTATTGCACCTCTTGCGGCGTGTCGATGCGGCAGACTGCCTTGAACGCGATCGTCGTTCCATCGGGTCGGGTCGCGGTCACGGTGAGGTCGCGACTCGCCCCATCGAAGTTCTTGTCGAGACCCGCGACCAGCCCGCCGATGTCGAACACCTCCTCACCGGTCAAGCCGTGACTTGCCGCACTTTCGCCCGCTTTGAACTGGAGCGGTACGACGCCCATGCCGACGAGGTTGCTGCGGTGGATGCGCTCGTAACTCTGTGCGAGCACAGCTTTCACGCCCAGTAAGTTGGTGCCCTTTGCGGCCCAGTCGCGGCTCGAACCGGAACCGTACTCCGTCCCGCCGATGATGATGAGCGGCACGCCGTCCTTCTGGTACGCCATCGAAGCATCGAAGATGCTCATTTGCGGGCCGCCGGGCAGGTGTCGCGTGAACCCGCCCTCCACGCCGGGCACCAGCAAGTTTCGCAACATCACGTTCGCGAACGTGCCGCGCATCATCACCTCGTGGTGCCCGCGGCGCGCCCCGTACTGGTTGAAGTCCCGCTGTTCGACGCCGTTGGCGAGCAGGTACTGCCCGGCTGGTGTGGTCCGCTTGATGCCGCCGGCCGGTGAGATGTGGTCGGTGGTGATGCTGTCACCGAGCAGTGCCAGGACACGCGCCCCGGTGATCTCGGCAATGGCCGACGGTATCACGCCCATCCCGCGGAAGTACGGCGGGTTCGCGATGTACGTGGAATTCGCGATCCACGCGTACAGGTCGCCAGTGGGCACGTTCAGTTCCTTCCACATCGCATCGCCTTCGTACACCGCGCTGTAGATGCGCTCGAACGATTCTTTCTTGATCGAACTCGCGACAGCTCTGGAGACTTCTTCGTGCGTGGGCCAGATGTCCCGGAGGAACACCGGGTTTCCATCGGATCCGGTGCCGACGGGTTCCGTTTCCCAGTCAATATCGACTCGCCCCGCGAGCGCGTACGCGACCACCAACGGCGGCGACGCGAGGTAGTTCGCGCGCACCTCCGCGTGGACGCGCCCCTCGAAGTTCCGGTTACCGGAGAGCACGGCGGACACCACCAGGCCCTCGCTCGCGATTTCCTTCGACACCGCTTCCGGCAGCGGCCCACTGTTCCCGATGCACGTCGTGCAACCGTACCCAACAACGTGGAACCGCAGCTTTTCCAGGTCCGCGAGGACGCCGGCGTTGGTGAGGTAGTCGGTCACCACCTGCGAGCCGGGCGCGAGACTTGTCTTCACCCACGGTTGGGTACTCAACCCGCGTGCGACGGCTTTCTTCGCCAACACGCCAGCGGCCATCATCACCGACGGGTTCGACGTGTTCGTGCAACTCGTGATCGCCGCGATGACCACCGAGCCGTCGTGCAGCATGCCCGCGGGTACTACGGGCGCCGGTTCCGCCGCGCCGGACGGCCCGGATGTCGGTGAGGACGCGGCCACCGGCAGCGGGATCGCGGTGGGTGTCCGCGCGACCGCTCTCAGTGACGGGAGTGCGTTCGCGAACGCCGATTTCATGTTCTTCAGCGACACGCGATCCTGTGGGCGTTTCGGCCCCGCGAGGCACGATTCCACCGTCGAAAGGTCGAGTTCGAGCGTTTGGGTGTAGTTCGCCTCGGGTGTGTTCGCGTCGTGGAACAAACCCTGTTCCTTGTAGTAGGCTTCGACGAGGGCCACGAGTTCCGCGGGCCGCCCAGTAAGCGTGAGGTAGCGGAGCGTTTCGGCATCGACGGGGAAGATGCCGCATGTCGAGCCGTACTCGGGCGCCATGTTCGCGATCGTCGCGCGGTCCGCGAGCGGCAGGTCCGCGAGGCCCGGCCCGAAGAACTCCACGAACTTCCCGACCACGCCCTCCTTCCGCAGGATCTCC
>SXGT01588154.1_pt1 | contig 24489 bp, 19 predicted proteins | sample 3176221 | NCBI WGS metagenome assembly SXGT01 (sample SAMN11356862, study PRJNA531348) | freshwater metagenome | isolation source: freshwater sample F1-120 | place: China: Fuxian Lake, Yuxi | collected 2017-12-25
AAGCGGACGAAGCGCGCGCCTTTCACCGAGGAATTGATGTCGAGGCAGCCTGCAAGGAAAGCCGGCTGATTCGCCACGATTCCGATAGGCCGGCCGTCCATGCGCGCGAAACCGGTTACAATATTTCGCGCAAAGTGTTCATGCACCTCAAAGAATTCGCCCTCGTCGGCCACGCGCCTGATAACGTCCGTGATGTCGTAAGGCACGGTCGGATCCTCCGGGACGATGGAATCAAGCTCCGGATCGCATCTCTCAAGCGGGTCGGACGTCGCGCGCCGGGGCGGGTCTTCGCGGTTGTTCTGCGGAAGGTAGCCGAGCAATTCCCGAATCATGCGCAGGCACTCGGCGTCGTCCGCGGCAATGAAGTGGCCAACGCCGCTCGTCTCATTGTGCGTACGCGCGCCGCCGAGCCGTTCCTTTGTGACGTCCTCATGCGTTACGGTCTTGATGACATCCGGGCCCGTGACGAACATGTAGCCCGTGCCGTTCACCATGAAGACGAAGTCGGTAATGGCCGGCGAGTAAACCGCACCGCCGGCGCACGGCCCCATGACGGCGGAAATTTGCGGCACGACTCCGCTTGCCAGCGTATTGCGAAGGAAAATATCGGCGTAACCGCCAAGCGAAAGAACACCCTCCTGGATGCGCGCTCCGCCGGAATCGTTCAGACCGATCAAGGGCGCGCCGTTCTTTAGCGCAAGATCCATCAGCTTGCAGATCTTCTGGGCGTTCGTCTCCGAAAGCGACCCGCCGAAGACGGTGAAGTCCTGCGCGAACACATACACCAAACGGCCATCGACGTAGCCCCAGCCGGTGAGAAAGCCATCTCCCGGCACAACATGTTCCTCCATGCCGAAATCCCGGCAGCGGTGGGCTACAAGCTTGTCGAGTTCTTCGAATGTGCCTTCGTCGAGGAGAAAATCGATGCGCTCGCGCGCGGAGAGCTTACCCTCCTGGTGCTGCCGCCGTTTTCGCTCGTCCCCGCCCCCCAACTCGGCGGCCGCGCGCCTTTTCCGTAGCTCTTCGAGCCTGCTCATCAGAATAACGGTAGCAAGTTTTTCGCGGAGCTTAGACCCCGTCGCGAAAACCGCGCCCCTGCCGAGGTTTCACTTCACTGACTGCCGTGCCCCGGGTTTCTGGGCGATACGAATGGCAAGCGTCATAGTTCCCGCCGTTCGCATGAGGAGGTGAACGGGCATTTTCCCTGATTCCAGAAGCGGCAATAGGGGAGCGCCGGTAACGCCAGGCCGCCACTGCTTCAACAAGGGAGCGATCATGCCTATCCGATTCACTCGATTTCCTCCGCAACGCGCCGCGCCGTGGCCGGCGCGAGAAGGATGCCGTTGCGGTAATGCCCATACGCGAGCCATACGTTTGAATCAGGCACGCGCCTGATACAAGGCCCATCGGTCTCCGGTGTTTCAAGTCCGGGGCGGAAGCCGGTCCACGGCATCACCGGTCCATATTTGCGCAGCATGGGACACAGATCTTCGGCACGGTTCCTGATCCCCTCCACGATACCCGCGTTCATCGATCGGTCGAATCCGGCGCGTTCCGCAGACGTGCCGGCCACCAAAAATCCCGTCGAGCGCTGCAGCAGGTACGTGTTATGGTGCCGGATGATGGACCGTAGTTCATTCGCCGGAAGCGAATACGCCAGCAAGTGGCCCTTGATAGGAACCGTGGCCGGCAAATCCACCGTAACGCCTTTCACGGACACGCCGATGCCGCCGCTCCACGCGCCTGCGGCCAGGACCGCGGCGCCCGCGGATAGCTTGCCTCGGTGACCCACCAACTCGACCGCTCCATCATTGCCAAGGATCGACGCGACGGGCCAGCCTTCGAGAATGGTGACGCCTCGCGCAAGGCACGCGGCGCGAAGCGCTATCATCACATCGCGAGGATCGACGTGCGAATCTTCGGGATAATAGAGCGCTCCCGCGACCGGCTTGCGAAGCAGGGGAGCGCAATCCCGAATATCCTTCCCCTCGAGCACCGTGGATGGTATGCTCAGGGATTTCTGCGTTTCGGCGCGCGTGCGCAAGGCGCCCCACTCTGCCGCGTTGAGTGCGAGTTCCACCGCACCGCCTTGCTGGAAATCGATTTCCGTACCCGATTGGGATTCGAGAGCGGCGATGAAATCCGGATAGAGTTTGAGGCTTTCGATACAGAAATCCGCAAATGCTGAAGGCGCATCTATTTCACCGCCAGGCGCGAGCATTCCCGCGCCAGCCCAGCTAGCCTCGCAGCCCATTCCACCGGCGTCGAGCAAGGTGACGCACTTGCCGCGTTCGGCGAGCCGCCACGCGATGGAGGAGCCAACAATGCCTGCCCCGACGACGATTACGTCAGAAACCGGAAGGTGCAATCCAGTAGCTTTCCTTCCAGACGCCGCCGGCGGGAACGGTCTGCAGTTCCTTGTACACGCCTGCGTGTGCAAGATTGAACGCGTTTGTTACGGCGGACATCGGTTCGAAGCAGATGAAATCGCGGCCCTTCGGCGCGTAGACGACGGCCACGGTGTAATTCGGTCCGTAAATGACGCTTACCTTCTGCTTATCGCCTTGAACAGAGAACACGGCGCGTCCATCGGAGCCGCGGACAAGGCCGCTGAAGACATCGTCAAGTTGCGTCCCTTCGAGCAGGATGGGATCGGGGAACGCGACGGGCTTCTTCTCGCCGGTCGGGATGAGGAGGCTCGACAGCGTCAGGTGATCGCGGGCCGAAAGATGCACCCGCCACTTGTCTCGAGGCGCGTCGTGAACCTGGAAGTAGGGGTGATAACCGACAGCCACCGGCACCGGCGCCGTCGAAAGGTTCTCGATGGTGGTTTCGACTTCGAGCACGCCCTTCGACAAACGGTAGGTCATGAGCAGCGAATGGGCAAAGGGAAACTGCGCCATCAGGTCCGGCTGCCTCCAGAAGTCGAAGCGGCTGATGAGGCGGGCGGAGTTCCCGTCCGCCTTGACTTCGACCACGTTCCACTCGGAGAAAAGAATCAGGCCGTGAATTGGCTTCTGGTTGCCATCCCGGCGCAGGTTGCCGAGATCGGGATTGAAGCTGTACTTCTTGCCGTTGGCGTAGAATGCATCCTGATCGATACGGTTGGCCCATGGCGCGAGAAACGGGTTGCCGGCGAGCGCGGGCTTGGCGCGGAGTTCAGCCGGGCCTTTGAAGGGAGTCCAGAAAACGTTCTTGCCGTTCACCTTCATTTCATACGCCATGTTTCCGATGGAGGGCACGATGGAGACTTCGGTGTGGGCGGCGGCATCGGTGAGACGCACGACGCTAATGCCATCAATGGGTACGGTGGCGGCGGAATAGTTTGCGGCTTGTGACATGGCGGGCGCGAGCAACGCGAGAACGGCGAGCGCTGATTTCATTCCTTCTCCGGTTTGCGCAATTCGAGAGCGGTTTCCTCCTGGCAACACCAGCAGACGCCAGGCGTGTAGGTGCGGATCGAGCACAGGTCGCACCAGTAGGTGATCAGCAGACGACTGCCGTCCTTGTGGACGAACATGGATTTCGTGTGGATGGGGCCCACCTGGAATACGCCGCCTGATGAAAGTTCGCCGAGGGCTTCAAGATCGACACCAGCGAGGCGCTTGTCCTGAAGGACACCGAGCGTCGCTGCGTCGGCAGCGAGGGGAATGAATTTGTGCTCCCGCGTTTCGAGCGCTGGGGGCTTACCCTCCGGCTGGGTAAGTTGACCGCGCACGGCGGCCGGGCGGGGTTCGGCGGCGTACACAAGGGGTGCGGCCAGCGAAGCGGAGAGGAACTGGCGGCGTCGCATGCTTTCTTATTGTAGCGTGAGCCGGAGCGCCGCCGCGAGGCGCGATCCTCACCGCCGCTCGCGAAAGAACCGCTGCATGAGTTCCACGCAATCGGCGGCGAGCACGCCCTCGACTACCTCAACCCGATGGTTGAGCAACTCCGAATCGGCCACGCGAAACTTGCTCCGCACGCCGCCGAATCGAAGATCCCGCGATCCGAAGACCAGACGCTTTACTCGCGCCGTCACGAGTGCGCCCGCGCACATCACGCACGGCTCAAGCGTGACGAACAGGGTCGCGCCTTCGAGCCGGTAGTTCCCCGCGGCTGCAGCGGCTTCCCGCAACGCCAGAATCTCGGCATGCGCGGTTGGATCGCCCGTGCAAACTGAGGAGTTTCGTCCACGTCCAATCACGCGCCCGTCTACTACCACCACGGCCCCCACTGGGACCTCGCAGGCGCCTTCGGCTTCGCGCGCGAGGCTCAGCGCTTCGCGCATGAATTCTTCGTCCATACGTTAGAATTAAGGTCTACTCATGTTCCGCTATCTGCCGCTGGTGGTCAAGAACTGTTGGCGTAACCGCCGCCGCACTACGCTGACCATCGTCAGCATTGGTGCTTCCCTCTGTCTGCTGGGCGTCCTCATGGCCATCTACCACGCCTTCTACTTCAGCGATCCACCGCCTGAACAGGCTCTACGGCTGGTTACACGGAACCGCGTTTCGCTCACGTTTCAGATGCCGCAGGCCTATCGGGAGCAGATCAAGCAGATCCCTGGGGTTCGCGAAGTCATGATCTCGCAGTGGTTCGGCGGCAAGTACAAGGACAGCCGCCCGGAGAACATGTTCGCCCGCTTCGCCTCGGAACCCGGCCGCCTTTTCACGGTTCGCGGCGAGATGCGGGTTCCCGAAGATCAGAAGAAGGCGTTTCAGCGGGAGCGATCCGCGTGCGCGGTGGGCAAGGCGCTGGCCGACAAGTACGGCTGGAAACTCGGCGACAAGATCACGATCGTGGGCGACATTTTTCCCATGAATCTGGAATTGACGATCCGGGCCATCTACGAAGCCGATATCAATAACGAGACCCTCTATTTCAATCGCGAGTACCTTGAAGAAAGCCTGCCGGTGGCACGGCGGGGCTTCGCCGGCACGTTCAATATTCTAGCCGATAGCCCCGAATCCGTGCCTCGCATCGCGAGCGCGGTCGACGCGCGATTCCGGAATTCCTCGGCGGCGGAGACCAAGACGGAAGCCGAACAGGCGTTCCAGTTGGGCTTTGTGTCAGCGCTGGGAAATGTGAAATTGTTTTTGCTCAGCATTTGCGCGGCCGTGACGTTTACGATCATGCTTGTTTCCGCAAACACCATGGCGATGTCCGTGCGCGAGCGCGTAAAGGAAGTTGGCGTGCTCCTAACGCTCGGGTTTACGCCTGGGGCCATTCTGGGCATGATCCTCAGCGAGGCGGTCGCGATCTCCGTAATCGGAGGGATTATCGGGTGCGGGTTGGCGTCGGTGCTGTGCGGCGCCGTGAGAAGCGCGCCCGTGTTCATTCAACAATTGAAAACGCTGAGTCTCGCGCCATCCGTGGCGGCGGCATGTGTCGGAGTAGCAGCGTTCATCGGGCTGGTGAGCGCGGCCGCGCCGGCCTGGAGCGCGTCGCGCACGCCTATCGTTGAAGCCTTGCGCGCGTCCGACTAGCGCCGGGCAAGAATGGATTAGACCAATGGCGATTCCCCTCTCATACAATCTTCGAAACCTTGTAGTCCGAAAAACCACCACGATCATGACCGCGCTCGGTATCGCGCTTACCGTCGCGGTGCTGCTCTCGATCCTCGCGCTTGTCGATGGACTTCGGACCGCATTCACGGCGTCGGGCAATCCACTGCATGTCCTGGTCATGCGGAAGGGCTCTGATTCGGAACTCACCAGCAACTTTACGCGTACCGGATACCAGGACCTGAAGTTTAAGGCCGGGATTGCCCGGAACAAGGCGGGCGAGCCGATGGCGTCTCTCGAGATCGTAACCGTGATCAATCTGCCCAGCATTTCGAATCCGGACGGGAGTAACGTCACTCTTCGGGGCCTGTCGCCGATAGGAATCGAGATGCGCGAGGGTATCCGGATCTCGACGGGGCGTTGGTTCGAAACCGGCAAGCGCGAGGTTGTGGTTGGCCGGTCCATCGCTGCCCGTTTCCCGGCTTCCGCCCTTGGCCGGAAGTTGCGATTCGGGCGCGGCGAGTGGGAGGTGGTTGGGATCATGGACGCAGGAAAGTCCGCCAACAACAGCGAGATCTTCGCCGACCTCAACCAGGTAAGTTCCGATTTCCAGCGAACCGAAGTCTTGAGTGCGGCTCTGGTACGCGCGGCCGACGCGGTCACGGCGGCGGCGCTGGTCAATGACATCAATTCCGACCAGCGGCTGAACATGGGCGCGCGCTCCGAAGTGGAATACTACGACTCGCAGACCAGTTCGGCGCTGCCTGTTCAATTCCTGGGAATGTTCATCTCGGCGATCATGGCCATCGGCAGCAGCTTCGCCGCCATGAACACCATGTACGCGGCAGTCGCCCGCCGGGCGCGGGAGATCGGCACCCTGCGCGTTTTGGGCTTCTCTCGCGGCAGCATTCTATTCAGCTTCTTTGTGGAATCCGTTGTCCTGGCCTTGTTTGGAGGCGTTCTGGGATGCCTTCTCGTGCTGCCTCTAAGCGGCGTTACGACGGGCATGTCAAACTTCGTGACCTTCAGTGAAATCGCCTTCGACTTCAGCATCGGACTTCCTATCATGGCGACGGGCGTCGCCTTCGCGGTGATCCTCGGCGCGCTTGGAGGTTTCTTTCCCGCACGGATGGCCTCAAAAAAGGAAATCCTTGTGGCCTTGCGCGAAGTCTAATCCAGTATGAACGCCGACTTGAAGGACCTCCGGATTGACCGCACCCGAAAGCGCTCGCCCGAGCCCGCGCGATGGGCTACGCGCTGGATTGTGGGCGGGGTGCTTTTCTTCGCGGCGCTTGGCGCGGGGCGCTTTGTATATGGCAAGTTGAACGCTCCCCTGGAAGTGGACGTGATCCGCGTGCAGGCGGCGCAGCCCGGTGGTTCCGGTTCGGAGGTGGGCGTGATTCTGAACGCCACGGGTTATATCGTGGCGCATCACAAGATTCAGGTGGCGTCGAAGGTTCTTGGTAAGGTGGCCTGGATCGGTGTCGATAAGGCCGATAAGGTTAAGGAAGGCCAGGTAATCGTCCGGCTCGAGGACGACGAGTACCGGGCGCAGCTCCAGCAGGCGAGCGGCCAGTTGGCAAACCTTGAAGCCCGTCTGAAAGAGCTCCTCAATGGTTCGCGGCCCGAAGAGGTCGCCGTTGCCGAGGCAAATCTTAATCAGGCCAAGGCCGACCTCGAAAACAGCCGCATCAATCTGTCGCGTGTCGAAAAGCTCGTCGCGGCTACGGTGTCGCCCCGGCAACAGCTTGACGATGCGCGGGCACGGCACGATTCCGCGGCGGCGCGCGTCCGTTCGCTTGAGCGCACGTTTGAGTTGGCGCGGGTCGGCCCTCGCGCGGAACAGATCGAGGCCGTTCGCGGTCAGGTCGAACAGGCCCGCGGCTCCGTCGCGTTCTATCAGACGCAGCTCAACAACACCGTTATCCGCGCCCCTAGTTCAGGCACCATTCTTGAGCGGGCCGTCGAAAAGGGCGAGTTCGTCACCACGAGTTTTGTGGGTGAACGGGGCGCAAAGGGCTACGTCGTGTCGCTTGCCGATCTCAACGATTTGCAGGTGGAACTGGACATCAGTCAAAACGATTTCGCGCGGCTGAAAGCGAATCAACGCGGGATCATTACTACCGACGCCTTCCCCGACCGCAAGTACAAAGGCGCAATCAACGAGATATCTCCCGAGGCGAACCGCCAGAAGGCGACTGTGCAGGTCAAGGTGAAAGTCGAGAACCCGGATTCCTATCTTCGGCCCGAAATGAATGCGAGCGTGGCGTTTCTCTCCGATGAGAAGCCGGCATCGGCGGGCGCTCCGGCAAAGGCTGTCCTGACGATACCGGCGTCGGCTGTCCGGGGCGACGCCGTTTTCGTGCTCCTTGGCGGTAAGGCCATACGGCGCGTGATCAAGACCGGTCCGGCGACGAGTCAGGGCGTGCGGGTGGAGGAGGGTCTGATCGGCGGCGAAGATCTACTGATCAATCCGCCGGCGGCTCTCAAAGACGGCGATGCCATTCAGCGGAAGAAAGGTTGACCATGGAAGAAACGGTAATTCAGGCGCGCGCGCTCACGAAGGAGTTTGTTCGCGACGAGTTTCACATCGTCGCCCTTCAGGACGTGGATATCGACATTCATAAGGGTGAATTTGTCGCCTTGATGGGACCGTCAGGATCAGGGAAATCGACGCTTCTGCACTTGATCGCGGCCATGGACTACGCGACGGGCGGAGAGATCCGGGTTCTGGGCGAGGATCTTCGCGCCCTGAGCGACCGCGAGATTGCGCGTTGGCGGAACCGCAATGTTGGCTTCATATTCCAGCAGTTCAATCTGATTCCGGTGTTGACCGCTCTCGAGAACGTGGAATTGCCGCTCAAGCTGACGAACCTGAATGAACGGGAACGCTTCGCTCACGCGACCACCGCGCTCAAGCTTGTCGGGCTGGGAGACCGGCTTGGCCACTTTCCGCGCCAGCTTTCGGGCGGCCAGGAGCAACGCGTGGCCATTGCGCGCGCAATTGTTACCGATCCCGCTCTGATTCTTGCCGACGAGCCCACGGGCAACCTGGATGCGGCCTCAGCGCAGGAAGTGTTGAGCATACTCTCCCGGCTGAACAAAGAATATGGAAAGACAATTGTCATGGTGACGCACGACGCGCATGCCGCCCGCTCTGCAACAAAAATCAGGCATTTGGAAAAGGGCGCGTTGCTCCCGGAGGGGCAGCTTCCGGCGGACTAATACGCTACAACGAACAAGGCTGAACTGAGATCCATCCGGGAGTCATGAAAGAAGTCCCCAACCCAGGTCCCTGGCAGGTGCAGGATCTGGCGGAACCGAGCCATTGCCCCGGGAAGGAAGTGCCCTCCGCGATTCAGATTGACGTCGCGCGCACTTTGGTCAAGCTACCGCTTTGACCACCCGCAAGGTGTCCAGCAAGAAGCCAAGGTAGGGAAGCGCCGGCGGAAGGAAGGGAAAAAGGGAAGGAAGCCGCGGCTGAGGAGCGCAAGGCGCTTCGTTACGATTTCGGCGAGGGTCCTCTCGAGATCGACCTCGTGTCGTGCTGAGCTCAGTTCGATGTTGGTCCCGATTCCCGGGTACTCTCGGGCTTGACGGGCGCCGCGATCGCGATTACCGGCTTGTTCGTGAAATAGGCTCTACGCGGGTCACGATTGCCTCATCGCTGCAATTGCGGCTTCTCTTGAAACACGGGCTCAAGTCGGACTGTGCGCCGGAGCCTCCCGATCCATCGACCGCGGTTTCCGCGTCACCATCAGGAGATATACGCAATCACGCGGATTCTACGTGGGCGAATCGTTCCTTGCCTTAAATTAGATCAGAGGACGCCCCCTCACATAAGGGCGAACTGGCGCCTTGGCTGAGTCTGCGCCGGTCCGCCGCCACAGCACCTCGGCCCGAAGCTCTCTTCTTACAACCGCGCCTTCCCCCGCAGCACGCGTCCGGCCCGCTCGCCGGAGTCTTTAGACCCGTCCACCGCGAGTTTCCCGTTGACGATAACGTACGGCAACCCTTCGGGGTACGACAGGGGCTTCTCGAATGTCGCCGTGTCACGCACGCGTTCCGGATCGAATAAAACGACGTCCGCCGCCATTCCCGGCGCGATTCGGCCCCGGTCGTAGAGCTGGAGCCGGTTCGCCGGAAGCGAAGTCATCTTGCGAATGGCCGCTTCGAGCGTAATGACACGTTCTTCTCTCACGTATTTCGCCAGGATTCGCGGAAACGAACCGAATGCCCTCGGGTGCGCCCCCGTGGCCGTCGCCGGATTCATCGGCGGCGCGTCCGTGCAGAAGCTGACGAACTCGGTTTTCAACGCCAGGTGCTTCTGTTCCTCGTTCATGCTCTTCGGGTTGACGCTCGGATTCCCTTGCCGCACCAGATCGAAAAACGTAGTCCAGTCGTCCGTGCCGCGCAGTTTCGCGATCTCCGCAACCGACTTCCCTTCGAAACGCTTGTCCTCCTTGCGCGGAGTCTGCGCAACGAGCACATTGTCCCAATTCCTTCCCACGTGCCGGTACCAGTTCTCCCAATCCGCGCGCGTTTCGATCTCCCGGCGAATGTCCGCGCGGATCTTCGCATCGTCAAGCTGCGCGCCGAGCGCGGCCGCCCCCTTCGCGTAGCGCGCCGGATGAATGAATGAACCGAGTCCCAGCCCGTTGCGGATGTATGGATAAATGTCCGCGGTCACGTCCTGGCCTTTCGCGCGGGCCTCCGCGATCAGGCCGATCGCTTTCGCCATGAGCGGCCAGTTCTCTTCTCCCGCTGCCTTCAGATGATAGATGTGGAGGGGTACTCCAGCCTCGGCGCCAATCGCCAACGCCTCTCGAATCGCGTCCAGCAGGCCCGCGCTTTCATTGCGCATGTGCGTCGAGTAGAAGCCGCCGTACGCTGCCGTGGCGCGTGCCAATGCAACAAGCTCCTGCTTCGAAGCGTAGGTTCCAGGCGGATAGATGAGCGCCGTCGAAAGGCCCGCGGCGCCTTCCATCGCCGCGCGGCCCACGTGCTCCATCATCGATGCGAGTTCGCTCCCTCTCGGCGGCCGGTCCTCTTCGCCGATCACCACACGCCGCACTTGCGCCGCGCCCACGTTGTGAACGACATTTAACCCGATTCCCTTCTGTTCGAGCAGCTTTACGTATTCGGCAAGAGTACTCCATCGCACATTCGGCGGAAGCAGTTCCAGCTTGAGGGTTCGCTCGGTTTGAGGAGCTTCCGAGCCTCCCTCTCCGGCCATCATCGTCGTGATCCCCTGCCGGAGTTTGCTCTGCCCACTCACCGGGTCGAGCAGCAGAGGCAGGCTTGTCGCGCCCATCATATCGATGAAACCCGGTGCAGCCACCAGGCCGTCGGCGTCGATGCGCCGCCTCGCTGTGCGGCCCGACGCGAGGTAACCGACTTCGCGGATGACTCCGTCCTTGATGCCGAGATCGGCGCGAAACCATGGGTTTCCCGAGCCGTCTACGATCCTCGCGCCCGCGATCAGGATGTCGAACTCCGGATCGGCGGCGATTACCAGGGGAAGCACGGCGGAAACAACCGCCAGGAGCGAAATTCCGCGACGTATCATGTCCGCTATAGTAGCAACTGAACATGCTGCGCGACCCGAGCCTGATCCCGCTTTCGCATCAGCACCACAACGGGCTAGCGCTATGCGTCCTGATCGACCGCGCCCTCCGCGCCGATGGCTCGGCCGAATCCGTCGCAGTGCAGGCCCGGCGGGCGGTCGAGCACTATGAAATCGAGCTTGCGAATCATTTCGGGATCGAAGAGCAACTGCTGTTCCCGGCAGTTGTCGCGCATCTCGGAAGTGATCAGGCCGTTTCCGTCCTCATCGCGGCATTGGTTGCCGAGCATCGCCGGATCGAGCGAACCGTGGAAACGCTGCGGACCGGGCCAACGGCCGCCGCACTTACGGGACTAAGCAGCCTGTTGCGCGCGCATATCCGGCGCGAAGAAAGAGAACTCTTCGAAGAGACGCAGCGCCGCCTGCCCCGCGCAACTCTCGACTGGCTCGGAGGCCAAATCGACGCTCGCGTCGTCCGCGTTTGCCTTCAACCCTTGCCGGCCGCCGAATAGTGAATTGGGCGAGGCGAGCTGATGACCATCGCTGCCGGCATCGAGTTACCACAAACGGGATGACGCAGATCTGCCGCCGCCAAAGGCCGGGGCGTTGCACGGGTTCGGTTCGGCTGCGCGCGGCGAGATGCGGGTGGATAGCGAGGTCGGCCTTTTCTTCGATTAGATCCGTCGGCACGCCTTGGGCTGCCCGGTGCTCCGGCGATGATGCGAGAACAGAGCGCTCCGTCCCCTCGTCCGGCGCAGGGTGGACGTTCCGCACGAGTTCATCGAAAGAGCACGGTTGCGGACCGACGACGAGGCTTGTAGCCAGCGTCCCGACCGCTGTCAGCCTCTGCTAAGTGAGCCACCAGCCGAATGCGTCAGCGTTGCGGAGTTCCGGCGAATGCTGCGTGTCTCGTCTTGTGACTGTAGTTGGGCGGCCATCGCGCTGGGGTAAGGAGCCAACGGACCGGAACGCATCCGGCCTAGAACATGGGGTGCTACGAAACAGATCTCGATCAAAGGCCTTCTGCTGCCTGCCCAATTGGCGACGAGCCGCCAGAGTCAAATTTGGGTTACCAGCATTCCCGAGTCTCAAATCCGGTGGAAGGCCTTCAGAATTTCGCGAGTGGAGTAGTGCAGAGCGATGGGCCGGCCGTGGGGACATGCCATGGGACAATCCGTGGCGGCGAGCGCCGTCAGCAGCCAGTCCATCTTGGTTTGATCGAGCCGTGTGTTGATCTTGATCGCCGCGCGGCAGGCGATGGATGCCGCGATGTTCCGGCGAACGTCGTCAAGCGAAAGCCCGCGGAAATCGTCCTCGGCAATTTCGAGGATTTCGAACAGCAGCCTTTCCAGTTCTCCCGGCCCGATGCCCGCCGGCGCGCCCTTGATGGCAATGGTACGGTTACCGAACGGCTCGGTCTCGAACCCGATGGTCTGAAGTTCATCGGCGATGCGGGCGTACTCGATCTGCTGCCCGGCCGTCAATTGGATCACCATCGGCATCAGCAGATGTTGCATCTCGACCTGACCCTCGGCACGCTGCTTCAGCACCTTTTCGAACAGGATGCGCTCGTGAGCCACGTGCTGGTCGATGATCCATAGTCCGTCGCGGCCGGCGGCGATGATAAAGCTGTTGTGGATCTGGCCAAGCGGACGGAGATCGCCAAGCGAGGTAAGAGAGGCCGGCGTCCCCATGAGCTCAGGCGGGAAGGCGATGTGGGTGTCGGGGATCAGGAACTTGACTGGTTCCGCCGAGGGCGCGGGAGTGAGCGGCGCTGCAAGCGGGATCGATCCCTCGCCAAACGACAGGCGAGGCGCGGGTCCGGTCGTGGCACGAAGCGTCAGGACAGGAAGGTCGGACTCACGTTCTCCGGGCGGGATCGCGGGCGGCTCGCTGTTGGTATCAATCGCGGCCTGAAGCCCGCCGGAAGGAGGTTCGGCGACCGTTTCGTTTTCAATCATCTGCGAGAATTCCGAGAACGGAAGCCTCGCTGCCCGCTGAAACTCCGCAGATTGCCCTGGCGCACTCCCAGGAGTCACGGCGAAAGCCGGCGCCGGCCGCGATTCGATCAGTCTCTCCCGCAACGCGTCGCGCGTGGAATCGTGAACGAACGATTGATGGCGAAAACGCACCTCGGTCTTTGAAGGATGTACGTTGACATCGACCTCTTCACTGTCACATTCGAGAAACAAAAGCGCGAACGGGAAACAGGCCGGCGGCATCAGATTGTAATAGGCGGCGGAGATGGCGTGCAGAATCACGCGGTCCCGGATGAGACGTCCGTTCACGAAGATAAAGATCGAGTTGCGATTGCCCTTCTGGACCTGTGGCCGGGAGATGAAACCTCTCAGGCGGAAAACTTTCACCAGCGGTTCGTCCTGTTCCAGCGTGGGCGGTATCTTCAGTGCGCGCTCGACCGTGCCCAGGTCCACGAGTTCATCGAGCGTCTCACTTCCGAAAACCTGGAATACCCTTTCCCGCAGATTCTGCGCCGTTGTCACGTGAAGGAGTTCGTTGCCGCCGCTGATCAACTGAAACGTGGCGCCCGGGTGCGCAAGACTGTAATGAGTCACGAGCGAGGCGATGTGCGCGAGTTCGGTCTGCTCGGACCGCAGAAACTTCTTGCGGGCGGGGATGTTGTAAAACAGATCGCGCACCGCGATGACGGTTCCGGGCGGAAGCGCAGCCTCTTCGTAGCGAAGCATTTTCCCGCCGGCGATCTCGACGCGAGCGCCCGTTTCTTCCTCGGGGGAGCGAGTCTCAAGCAACAGCCGCGAGACGGAGGCGATCGAGGGCAGGGCTTCGCCGCGGAATCCGAGCGTCGCGATCGACAGCAGATCCTTGACGTCACGGAGTTTGCTCGTCGCGTGGCGCTCGAAGGCGAGCATGGCGTCGTCGCGGAGCATTCCGGACCCGTCATCGGAGATGCGAATCAAGCGGCGTCCGCCGCTTTCTACTTCAATTCGGAAGCGGCTGCCACCGGCATCCAATGAGTTTTCGAGAAGCTCCTTAACTACCGACGCCGGCCGCTCGACAACCTCCCCCGCCGCGATCTTGTTTGCGACCTGATCCGGAAGAACGCGAATACGGCCCATGTCAAACAGTGTGACACGGCGCGCCAAGGCCTGCTTGTGAAGGAATGTGCGGCGTCTGCGCGACGATCCGCGTACGCCGGAATTTGCATGGCCAAAGGGAAGGGGCGGCGAATGCCTGGTTCTGCAGCAGCCAGTACGCGAACCCGTCGTAACACGAGCTCCGCTGGTCCGCTCAACAAAAACGCGACCGCCGCTTGCGGGGAATGGGACAGCAAGCGGACATCCGCCGTTTGCGGACGAGGGCACTTACCCTGTTTGACTGAGGGCGGCCTCGTCCAGGAACCACGCCACGCTGCGCCCGTTGTGCGCGATGATTTGCACGGGGTACTTCTCCGGCTGGTAATCCTCCTCAAAAACTGAGTGCAGGACCTCCGCTTTCCCGGCGCCGGTCGCAAGCACAACGGTATGTTTCGCAGCCAGCAGGACGCCGGGCAGCAGCGTGACGCGCCACTCCTTGGCACTCTCGACGTAGACTGCCGCTGCGATTCCGTCGCGGTCGGCGATCAACGGGTCGCCGGGAAAAAGACTCGCCGTGTGACCGTCCGGCCCCATGCCGAGATGCAGAAGATCGATGCGCGGCATCTCGCCTGGCTCCAGATCGAACAACCCGCGAATCTCTTCGGTATAGTTCACGGCCGCTCGCCGGGGTTCAAATTCACCGAAGATCCTGTGGGTCCGCGACCGGAGGATGCGCGCCGGGAGGATGAGATGCTCTTCCGCGAGCCGAAAGTTGCTGCGCGGGTGCGTGGTCGAAACCGCGCGCTCGTCGGCCCACAAGAGATGAACCCGGTCCCAGCTAAAGTTCGCTGCGACGAGAGCTTCGAAGAGTAGCTTCGACGTGGAGCCGCCGGAAACCGCGAATGTGACAAGATCTTTCGCCGCTAGCGCATTCTCGAGCACGCTGAGTGCGTGATGCGCGCAGCCTTCGGCGGCAGCCTTTGCATCGGGGTAAGAGTATCGATGAACACTCAATCGAATTTCATCTCCTATCCCGAGGCCAGTTTTGCCGCAAGACCAACGGTCTTCTCGTAAACCGGATCGTGGCCGATCAATCCCAGTTCCTCGCGCAGCAGTGCGTCGTCCGTAAAGACCGGCAAGGCGGTTCGGTTGGCGAGTGTGTCGACGCGGGCCTCGAAAACCGCTCCTTCCAACAGTTCCACTTCCACGTGATTCCGCCCGCTGATCTCGACGACGGCCAGTTCGCCGCGGCCTTCACCGCCCTCGGAAACGAACTGAAGCCCAGGCTTTGCACCGCCGCTTTCAAGGCACTGTTTGAGCCATGCCGCGAAGTAGTAGGCGGACACGGGGATAGCGCTGCCCCTGCAGCGGATCTTGACGTCCGTCACGGTCGCGATCTGCGAGAGGTACACGGGATTCTCGAAGATCTGCGCGATCAGTTCCCGGCGGCGCGTCAGGCGGGTCCATGCGAGGTCGCAAACACGTTTTCCCAAGGCGATGGCGGTTGCGAGGTCGCACAGAATCTCTGCTGTATTGGAACAGCCGGCACTGTCGAGAATCACCTTCCCCGCCAAAGGAAAAAAACCGGCGAAGGCGGGCAGGCTGAACAGGCGGGCCGGGCGGCACCAGACAACCAGGGGGAGGTCGGGGGCAGCGAGCGGAAGCACTACGCCTGGGATATCGCTAAGCGCGGCTTCCGTCGCCGTGATATCGATCTGCTCGCAGCAGATTTGCTGACTCTTTCCGAACGGCATCCAGCACTGCGCGGAAACATGGGCCTCCAGAGCCGCGTCTCCGGATGGACGAAGATGAACGACGATCGTGCGGCTGGGGTGCTCGCGCATGACCCTTGCAATCGCTTCGCCCGCGTGTTGTTGGGCGGCTGCGGCCTCGGCGCCGGGCGAGTCATCAAGCAGCACGACGAGCGTCATGGTACACGCGCGCAACACGCCTGCGGAATCGCCGGTCTCCGTGCCTCGATCGGCAGGCCCGCCCATTGTGGCCCACAGGCCGGCGAGATCGTGGAGCACTTTCTGCGGAAGGATGGCGCTCACGGTTTTCTCCAAACGTGTCCGCGGCGCGCGAGCATCTGGTCCGCGGCCTCCGGTCCCCATGCGCCGCAGGGGTAATTCGGGAAATCGAATTGTTGCCCACTCCATACGGCCGCGATGGGCTCGACGGCGGCCCAACTGGCCTCAACCATGTCCTGGCGCGTGTAGAGCGTGGCATCGCCCGCGATCGCGTCGAGCAGCAGCGTTTCATAAGCCGAAGGTGAGCGGCCGCCGAAACTCGATCCGTAGTTGAAGTCCATGGACACCGGGCGGAGTTTCATGCCCGAGCCAGGCTGCTTCGAAAGGAATTTGAGTGAAATGCCTTCTTCTGGCTGGATGCGGACGATGAGCAGGTTGGGACGGGCGCCGTCGCCGTTCGCGTCGAACATATCGTGTGGCGGAGCGTTGAACTGTATGGCAATCTCGCTGACGCGCTTCGGAAGGCGCTTGCCCGTACGAATATAAAACGGCACGCCGGCCCAGCGCCAGTTCTCCACGAAGAAAGTCGCTGCGGCGTAGGTGTCTGTGCGCGATTGCGGATCGACGCCCGGCTCTTCACGGAATCCAAGGACGGATGCCGCGCCTACCCGCGAGGCTCCGTATTGGCCCGCGACAGCGTTGGCCGCGACTTCATCGGGCTTCATGACATGGATGGATCGCAGCAACTTCGCGCGCTCGTCGCGCACCGCGTCAGGGTCGAAGGTGGCGCTCGGCTCCATGGCGATCGTGGCCATCACCTGCAGGAGGTGATTCTGTATCATGTCGCGCAGGCTCCCGGCCTCCTGATAGTAGGATCCCCGGCCCTCGACGCCGATAGATTCGGCCGCGGTTATCTGCACGTGGTTGATATAACGCCGGTTCCAGAGCGGCTCGAAGATCCCGTTGCCGAAGCGGAAAGCCAGAATATTCTGGACGGTCTCCTTGCCCAAATAGTGATCGATGCGGTAGACGTCGCGTTCGTTGAAAACTTCATGCAGAGCGTCGGAAAGGACGCGCGCACTTTCCAGATCGTGGCCGAATGGCTTCTCGACCACGAGTCTGCGCCATCCGTTTCCATTGGCGATGCCCGCCGCGCCAATCCCGCGCGCGGCGGCGGCGTACTGGCTAGGTTGAGTCGAAAGATAGAAGAGAACGTTTCCACCTGTACGGCGTGTTTCTTCGATCGCGCGCAGTCGCGTGGCGAGACGCTGGTAGCAGACGGGATCATTCACGTCGCCTGCCATGTAGAAAAGGCCAGTGGCGAAGCCGGTCCAGACCTCTTCGTCGAAGGGCGCGTCCTCAAGAAACCGTGCCACCGATTCGCGCATGTTTTCGCGGAAGCGGTCGTCGGTCATTGGCGTCCGTGAAATGCCGACGACGGCGAAACCCGGCGAAAGCCTCTGTTCGTAGGCGAGGCGGTAGAGAGCGGGCAGGAGCTTTCGTTTAGTGAGGTCTCCGTTCGCGCCAAAAATCACGACTGTACATTCGGGGACGCGGCGCTCAAAACGGAGCGGGTCCTGAAACGGGTTCCCGGACGGCATGAACTCCAACATAGCAGATGGGGCGATGCGTTACCGCCACAAAGCCGTGCCATCCATCGCGAACCCGGTTTATCATTGCCACGTCGTGGGATGAAGCTTAGCGAGAGTCATTTGAGATCTTGTGCCGCCCGTCCTTCGAAAGCCGGTGCAACCCCGATCACGCCCTCATGCCTAAAGAACACGGTTGTGACGGCACTCATGTCGAAATGCATGAGACCGCCGGATGGATAGTCCAGGAAGCGGAAAAAGAAAAGGCCGGTTGACGTTCGCCGTGCCGCTCTGCAAAGCCGCCGGAACCTATCTTCGAACCCAGATCGGACTGGCCCAAGCCATGTTCTTGTCCGCCTGGATTACCCGCACGTAATAGTAGCACTCTTCGCCAGCGTAGCCTTCGTCGCGAAACGTGAACTGTGGCTTGTCCGTGGAGTATACGAATTTTCCGTTCTTGACGACGTCGATCTTCGAGATCGCCGCCGTGCCCTTCACCGCGACGGTCAACTCCGGAATCCCCGCCACCATGGCCTCCTCACCCATCAAGGCGCTGCCGATGCGAAAATCAACGAGAATTCTGTCCGTCGAAGCGTAGGTACGGCGAGCGCGGAGGCCTTCGAAAATACCGTCCCGGTCTAGCGTCTTCACGTAGACCGCGGCGAACGACATATGCGTCGAGCGGTGATCCGAACTCGCGATAAAGCCCACCTTCAGCTTCTTCTCAAGCGCATTCCAGATGAAGTTCTTACTGTCCTTCTCGTAGACCGCACGGCCGGCCGGGTCGGGAGCGCCGTTGTATTCATAAGTGCTGCGCAACCCCTGGTAGATTTCGACCACGCGTTCGATGTCCGGATCGTTGTACTCCCAGCTCACTTGCTTGTTGGCCCAGGCCGAAGTGTGAGGGATCGACAGCGCCTTCTTACCCTTCAAGATCCGAAACAGGCCGTCCGGGCTCACACCCGTATCGCCGATATCGTATGAGCCGGGAACGGGTGTATAGTCGCGGTTCAAATGAACGATGTTGCGATGCCCCCACGGAGAATACTGGCTCCGCTCGTAGGCGTGCATGGGGGAAAACACGCCCGGTTTGTAATACAGGTCGGAAATCTGCTGAATGCGCCACAGGTTGTAGCGGCGTGGGAGGTAACGAGTGTGGTCCGTGACGCCGATGAAGTCGAGCCCGGCAGCGTCGGCGGCATAACGCATCGTGTCCATCAACGATCCGTCATTCGTGCCGCCATCCTCAGAGATGTCGGTATGCCGGTGCAGGTCGCCCCATACGAGTTGATAGCCGCTGAGCACATGGCGCGAGGGCGCGGGCGGGGCGGACTTCGACATCACCGGTGGCGCTGGAATAAGCGGCGGAGCCGATCCCGCCGGATCGAACAACTGGCTGTAAACGGTGTTGTGCGCCGAGCCAGCCGGATAAACGGCTAGAATCCTCGATCCAAGATTCGCGGCGACGATACGCTGATCGATGCGTCCTTCGCTATTCAAGATCGACTCAGGCTTCCTCCATGAACCCGACTCCCACACCGCGCTCTGTACGTTCAGCCAATTCACGTTCATTGCCGTACGAAAGAACAGGCGCAATTGACCGTCCCCGGCCACGGCGATCGAGCCCGCTTCCATTCCCGTCTTACCCGCGAGCCTCGCAAGCCCGGCCTGGGCATCGGGCGATGTGTGCAACTTCCCGTTGTGGTAACAGGCGAAGCCGATCTCGCGCCTAGGCCGCAAGCCGCCGCCAGCCGAATCACTGGCCCACGCCTCGGGGCCGGTCTCCCAGGTAATCCACGCTCGCTCGCTCGGATCGACAAAGAGTCTCGCGTGATTCTCGAGCCGTGAAGAGGCCGCAACGGGAATCTCCGCGCTCCAGGCGGTTCCCGCCAGCGAGCGAAGGAACACGTCGTAGTCGCCGCGATAGCTATCCCAGGCCACGTAAAACACGTCCTGTTTCGGCGATGCCGCGACAACAGGCTCCCAGTCGTTCGCGCCATTCTCGGTGACGAAGCCCTCCTTGCTCCAGGAATTGGTGTGGGTCCGGTATAGAATGTCGAGGCTCTTGCCGCGCATACTCTGCCAGACCACCAGCACGCGCGAGCCGGTGGCGGCGAGTTGTGGTGAAATGTCGGCCGCGGCATCCGTGGTAAGGCGTTCGGTCTTTGACCATGTCTTGCCGCGAAGCACGCGGGCGTAGATGTCCCAATTGCCCCGGACCTGCGCGGGCCATGCGACCCACACGGCATTGTTCCCGTCCACGGCGATGGCCGGCTTGTGGTAGTCGCCGGCGATTTCTGTAACCTGCGCGGGGTCGCTCCACTTTGCGCCTTCTAAGCTCGCGGCGTACACATGCGAGGTGCCTTCGGTCTCGGAATAGGAGACCCATGCCACCCAGGCATGGCCGTTTCGCACGGCGAGAGCGGGATGATCGTCTTCGCGGACGCCACTCGTGACAGGCATCAGCGCCCGCAGAGCCGACTCCATCGCAGGGTCAGGACGGGGGCTTGGGCCGAGGTTCGGACGCTGGGCGAGAAGTGGAACGAGCGACACCAGCGCGATCCAGGCGCGCATCCCGGGGCCTAAGAGGAAATGACGTTTCATGATCGACCTCAAGTGGCCGTGGAGCAAGCAATCGTCGAAGGTGGCCTGCGGAGCGCGGTTGTCAATTGCAACAGTTGTTTCATTGCAGGCACTTACTTCTTAAGTGGGGTGACGACGAGCTTGCGGAACTCGACCGGCCCGTGGTCGCCCTGCAAGATGAACGGTCCTGGCGCGCCTTCGTCGGGATTGTTCGCAACCGCGGTCAATCCTTCAATCAGGCCCTTGTCGATAACCTTTTTCCCGTTCAGTACCACCGTAACGTCACGCCCAACCAGACGAATATCGAACGTCTGCCATTCCCCGGCCGGCTTGCTCGCATTCACCGAGGGGACGATGCGGCTATAGAGCGCGCCGTTTCCGTGCGAATCCATGGGCTTGCCGAAGTCTTCGAGAATTTGCACTTCATAACGGCCGCGAAGCCCGATTCCGCTGTTGCTTTGCGCCCCCACTCTGAACTCAGCATGCAGATCGTAGTTGAAGAAACGGCGGGTCGAAATCAGGTTGTTCGCTCCGGCAACATTGGTCAAGGACCCATCCTTGACGGTCCACCCTAATGGCTTGTCAGGGATCATCGCCTTCCAGCCTGTGATATCGAAGCCGTTAAACAGAGGAATCGGCTCGCCCGGCGTCCAAGAGCCATCGTCGCGGTCCGTGATTTCCGGCGCACGCAATCCAGTCCACTCGAAGTACTCCTTACCTGCCTTCAGAGTGCCGCGGAGGCGTCCGTTCGCGATGTGGGCGCGGTACTCTTCGTCCGGAGCCCGCCGTTGAGCTCCTTCAAAACTGAAAACCAGGTCGCCGTCTTTGGTGGAAAGGTGCGGAATGTCGTACAGACCCCCGCCTGGGGCACCAACGAAGCGTCCCTTGCCGCCCTTTACTTCAAGCCACCAGGCCCGGCCTCGGGGTTCGTTTTGGACAAAGATGTTCCAGCGGCCATCGTACGGTGCGTCCGCTCCCAAGAGACAAACCACAGTCAGCAATCCGAGAATGAATGTCCGCATGAATATCATCCTACCAGCAACCCGTTGCGCTCGAGAAGCGCGTTCGCGTCGGGGTCTCGCCCCATGAAACTCCGGTAAAGCTCGGCCGGATCTTCGCTGTCGCCTTTTGCAAGAATCCGCTCGCGAAACTCAAGTCCGACGCCGCGGCTGAAGATCCCGCCGGCTTTGAAGCGGGTGAATGCGTCGGCATCGAGCACCTCCGCCCATTTATACGAATAATAGCCTGCTCCGTAGCCGACGGGGCTCGCGAACAGATGTGTAAACGAAGCAATCATCGCATGTTCGGGCGGAAGTGGAACGGCCGAGAAGGATTCGAGCAGACGCCTTGAATAAGCGATGCAGTCGCCATCGGTGTCCGGCGAGTATTGACGATGAAGCGCCAGATCCACGCAGCCGAGGCTGATCTGGCGCATCTGCGCATTCGCGCTTCGGAAGGTTTTGGCGCGCTTCATCTTTTGAAACAGGTCGTCCGGTATTGTCTCACCGGTCTTGTAATGCCTGGCAAACAAATCGAGCGCGGGACGTTCCCAGCACCAGTTCTCCATGATTTGCGAGGGCAGTTCGACGAAATCCCAGGCGACGTTCGTGCCGGCGAGGCTGCGAATTGCAACGCGGCTGAGACAGTGGTGAAGGAGGTGGCCGAACTCATGGAAGACAGTCTCGACCTCGCGGTGCGTCAACAGGGCGGGTTTGTCCCCGGACGGCGGCGTCAGGTTGCCGCAAATCAGCCCGAGGTGCGGGTCGAAGCCCTTGGCGGTCGGCGCTCCGGTGAGAAAGGCGTCCATCCAGGCCCCATCGCGTTTGTTCTCCCGCGGATGCCAATCGGCGAAAAAAGCGCCCAGAAAAGTGTCGTTGCGATCGTCCCGAATCTCGTAGAACTTCACGGATGGGTCCCATGCGGGTACGCCTTTTTTTTCCGAAACCCGAATGCCGAAAGCGCGGCGAAAGATCTCGAACATCCCTTCGGTTACCTGCTCGAGTGGAAAGTAGGGGCGTAGCACTTCTTCATCGAAATCGAACAGTGCCACCCGCTGCTTCTCCGTGTAGTAAGCCATGTCCCACGCCGCAAGATCAGGCGCATCGGGACCCTCAATCGACCTCCGGAATGCGGTCAACTCCCGGTTCTCACGCTCGAAGCTCGCCTGGGTGCGCTCACGGAGTCCGTCAAGGAAGGCCTGCGCGCTAGCGCCATCGTGAGCCATGCGGTCTTCGAGGACGAGATCCGAGAAATCCTTGAAGCCTAGCAGTGCAGCCCGCGCCCGGCGCAATTCCAATATTCGCGCGATGAGCCCGCGGTTGTCGTGTTCGCCCGCCGTGGCGCGCGTGGTGTTGGCGCGGTAGAACTTCTCGCGACCCGCGGCGTCGTCCAGATAGGTCATCAGGGGCGCGTAGCTGGGCGCTTGCAGTGTGAAACGCCAACCCTCGACTCCCTTTCCTTCGGCTGAGCGGCGCGCGGCCTCGATGGCCGACTGCGGCAGACCCGCCAATTTTGCCGAGTCTGTGATGACGTACTCGAACCGGTTGGTTGAGTCGAGCACGTTCTCCGAAACCTTCGTCGTGACGGTCGCAAGCGCGACGTCGATTTCTTCAAGGCGTCTTTTCTGGTGCGGATCGAGCATGGCGCCCTGACGCTTGAAGCTGTCAAGGGTTTTGACGAGGAAACGTTTCCTGGGGCCTGTCAGCGCATTGGCCTCATCAGTTGCGGCGAAGTCCTGTACGGCGCTCCAGAGACCTGCGTGGATGGGAATACCAGCGAAGAAAGCGCTTACTTCGGGTTGCACCGAGTTATACGCGGCGCGAAGTTCCGGGCAGGTCGCAACCCCTTCCAGATGCCGGACGACACCGATTGCCCAGTCGAGACCCTCAGTCATCTGGTCGAGGGCGAGCATGGTATCCTCGAACGTCCGCGGCGGAGTGCCAGGCAGGCGGCGGGCGGCGATTTCTTCAAGGCGCAGGCCGGATTCCGCGATCAACTGGCGTATGGCGGGTTCAACATGCTCTGGGCGGATGAGGTCGAAAGGAATATTGAAATCGATGGATAGCAGGGGGTTGGGCATTCCCCCCATTATCCCAATACTGGAATCGCGGCGGAACGTTTCCAGCAGTGCTTCATTTCCGGGGAAGGCCGGCCCGTAAGGTAGCCCTGCACGAGACTGATCCCCAGCTTTTCGACGGCTCTAAGCGTATCCTCGGTCTCGACTCCTTCCGCGATGGACTCAATGCCGAAGTTGTGTCCGAGTTCCGCGAGCTTGCGCACGCCGAGTGCGGCGATCTCGTTACCGAGCGACCACACCAGGGCCTTGTCGATCTTGATGAAATCCGGACGGATTTCGCTGATGAGTTGGAGCGTGGCGGACCCGGCGCCTACGTCATCCAGGGCGAGCCCGAAGCCGCACTCGCGCAGAAAGTCGCAGGTGCGGCGAAGTTGGGGTAGATCGTCGAGACGCTCGGATTCGACGACCTCGATGACGACGTCACAAGTCCGCAGGGAACAGACTTCGAGCGTTTCGAGCGTCTGCGCGAAGCTCTCCGACGGCACACCGATCGAGGAAGGAAGCAGATTCACGAACAACCGTTCTCCCTTTGGCAACAAGCCGCTCGCCGAGCGCACGGCGAGGCGCCGTGCGTAGCAATCGAACTCCTTCGCCATGCCCCGGGCGTGGACGGCTGCGATAATGTCGCCGCCGAGATAGAGCTTTTCGCCGTGGCAGCGAATCAGGCATTCGTACCCTATCGGCGACTCGCTCCGAACATCCATGACGGGCTGAAAAAACGTGGCGAATTGACCGGTCGAGAAGGCGCGGTCGAACCAAGCGGTTTCGATGCGCCGGTCCCAATTGTCGAGCGTGGGAGAACGTAGCACCTCGCCGATGCCGCCCGATGCGACACGGACCTCCTTCTGTTGTTCAGCGGAGAGGCTGGCTCGCAACGCCGCGGAGACGGTAGAAGCGTTCACTGCCTCAGGGAAGGCAAAGAGGCCGTCGACTCTGTCGAACGGAGTTCCGCATTTAGTGAGCACGTTCGCCACGCGTTGTCCCAAAGCGCCGTCGCCGGTGCAGACCAGAAGCAGGTTGTTTCCGCATGCCGCCTGCAGGGCATGGAGAGAACTCAGGATGTCGCTCAAGATCGCCTCCTGCTACCTTATCGGGCCGAATGGCAAGGACTTGAACGGTAAATCGGGATGGTAGGCGCGGCAGGACTCGAACCTGCGACCCTCGGC
>SXGT01669994.1_pt1 | contig 24489 bp, 15 predicted proteins | sample 3176221 | NCBI WGS metagenome assembly SXGT01 (sample SAMN11356862, study PRJNA531348) | freshwater metagenome | isolation source: freshwater sample F1-120 | place: China: Fuxian Lake, Yuxi | collected 2017-12-25
GCAAGTCCACCAAAACCCTTATATTTATTGAGTTTTGTCGTCTTCTGTCAACACGTGTCAAAGGAGGAATGTAGTGTGGTTGGTCACCCGGTTGGTCACCTCGTTGGTCACCTAAAAACCTCTTGACTTCGTCAAAATCGTTCTAGATCCTGCAAACATTCGAGGAGCACAGTGGCAAGAAAACGCAGCAACGGTGAAGGCACGATTCGCGAGAACAAAACGCGCAACCGATGGGAAGCGCGTTACGTGGCCGAACAGAAAACCGATGGCACCCTGGTGCGCCGGATGGTGACCGGCAGGACGCGAAAAGAAGTGGTCGCGAAACTTCAAGAGGCACAGGGTGCTGCGATTTCTGGCGAGGTGCGCGCACAAGCCGATCTCACTGTGGGCCGCTTCCTTGACCAGTGGGCAACCGATGTATTGCCAGGATCAGTGGCCCCGACTACCGAGCAACAATATAAAGACGTAATCCGGCTCTATATCAGACCGAAGCTCGGCCGTAAACGCCTCGTATCCCTCAACGCTAGAGATGTCTCACAGATGGTGCGCTCCCTAGCTGACGAAGGCAAGTCCCCTAACACGCAACGCCTAGCCCGCTCGATCCTTCGCCGTGCCCTGCGTTTCGCTGAGCAAGATGGTGCCGTCGCGCGCAATGCCGCGGCGATCTCCTTTGGAGTGAGGGTCCCTAAACCGGAGGGACGCACTATGACGGTCGACGAAGCACGTTGCTTCCTCACAAGCATCGAACCCCACCGGTTATCAGCAGCCTGGGTCACGATGCTGACTCTCGGGTTACGACGCGGTGAACTACTCGGCCTCGACTGGTCTGATCTGACACTCACTGGCGACCGCCCGACACTCAAGGTACGCCGTTCAATGAAACGCCTTCCGGCAGTCGGGCTACACCTGTCAGAACCCAAGACCACGACATCAATGCGAACCGTTGAGCTACCTCCGATCACCATGGCGGCCTTGCGCTCTCACCAGGTCGAACAAAAGACCGAACGGCTCAAAGCCGGTGCCGTCTGGGACCAGCGACCACTTGGTTTCGATCTCGTGTTCCGCACCGAACTTGGTACCGCCGTCGATCCAGACAACTTTCGAAACATGACCTACCGCCTCACCGAAGCTGCTGGTCTAGGTAGATGGTCGCCACACGAACTCAGGCACTGTGCAGCCTCGCTCCTAATAGCGATGGGGGTACCAATGAAAACCATTTCTGAAACGCTCGGCCATTCCTCAATTCGTGTCACTGCCGATGTCTACGGCCATCTATTCGAAGAAGCCCGCACCGAAGCAGCAAACGCCATGCAAAAGGCCCTCGGATGAACCAGCCACCAACCTCTCCACGTCGTAGAGCATCGACGAATCGTGCGTCTCCTGCGGAACGTGCCCATATCAAGCAAGTTGCGTTTCCGGAATCGTGGCGGCTCCAGCCTCTGGTCTTGGTACGCCTCCGTCATGCCTGCCAAAAAGCGAAAACGTTGGTAGGGGTCGTAATTCATACGCCGCACGGACCATTCGCTTGCACGAGTCGCCCCGTCCAAGCAGAGAGAACCAACACATGCGGCGAAAATCCTGTCACCGTGGGGACGATCGCGGTCACTCCCAACGGAGTCCAATTCAGAGCTTCGAAACTGAGCATCGCTGAAATCAAGGCGGCTAGACAAGCAGCGAAGCTTGAGGGGAAACGTACCGGGGAGGTGGCATATAGGGAATATTGGGAAGCGCCGGTCGTTCACGGTCAAACAATTGTGGCGTTCTGCCAGCGTTGCGATCAGGCATTAGACGTGAATCTCGGCCAGCTTGTGGCAGTTGTGAAGGCAGCAGAGGAAGGTGCTGTTGACTTCACTGTCTAGGTACTGTGCTAGCATCTGAGCACTATCAGAGTGCCCGGCTAATAACCAGCGGAGATGGCCCGCAGAAGAACCCCTGAAAGGGGCTATTTTGCTGTCATCACTCACTCTAACGGAGCGGACATTGTGTTCGCGTCTAGCATATTCACCCGCAGAGTTCGCTGAAGCTCTCGGAGTTTCTCGCCAGCATGTTCACAACTTGATCGCTCGTGGCGAACTTCAGTCAATGAAGCTCGGCAAAGCGCGTCGGATACCAGCAACCGAAATTGCAAGATTGCTCTCGGATGCAAGCGCCAACGTTGTTGTCGGTTCATACAACCAATGCGACGGTGCGGCATGAAACCCGTCGAACTCGCGGTCATGTGGGCCAAGCGCAGGGTCCCGTGCTTCCCGATCGCTATCGCGTGGGACGCGACGAAAGGCTCGACGAATAAGCGGCCCTTGACTAATCACGGACATAAAGACGCGACTACCGATATTCATGAACTCAGTGGCTTGTTTGACAGTGCACGCCTACGCACTGGTGAGTCGGTAGCAGTCGGTCTCTACCCAGGTCCTGCAGGGTTAGTCGTCTTCGACATCGACCGAAAGGGCGGCCTGGATGGCTTCGAGGCTGCTGACAACCTCGGGTTGCGCGACAGCTTCGCTGTTTCGACAGCGTCAGGCGGCGAACATCGATATTTCAAGCTCCCCGAAGGTGTGCGGGTCGGCAACAAATCACCTTGGGCTGGGATCGATATTCGTAGCGCCGATGGTTGGATTGTCGCGCCTGGCGTCGAGACGCCTTGGGGCAACTGGGAGCCACTCCCCGACCATTCATGGCCCGACGATCTTGACGACATCCCGAATACTGTCCTTGAATTGCTCGATCAACGAGTACGGCAAACCGCCGGAATTGAGACGGCTGGTGATGAAGTCAACCGTTCGGTAACAGACGAATCTACAGAGGCAGCCCTTGCCGCTTGCATCTCACTTGGAGCCCGAGTGCATCGCCGGGTGCTGTTCAAAGGACGCGAAACTTACGAGATCATTCGCCCCGGGAAGGATTATGGCGTGTCAGCGACCGTCGGTTATGTAGCACCTGGCATAGTCAATGTCTTTTCTTCTGAATGGGAAGGTTTCCCACCAGGCGGCTACACCGAACGCGACGGCAAGTTGCTCAACTATGCAGAAGAAGACGTTGCCAGTATGGAGGTTTGGATCGCGCGTTGTGGTGAACCGCCAGTTGACCAATCAGGCAACGCTCTGAAGAAGGGCGGACGTCGCGCTCCATCCCAAGCGACACAGATAGTTGAGATCGCGTGCAGGCAGTACAAGTTGGCTACGGATCAAAACCGTGAAGCAATCGCTATCGAAATAGCTAGGCCAAACGTCGCCTGGAGCATTAGTGGCGCAAAGTTCGGTCTCGCTCCACGACTAGCAAAGGCATTCCTAGCAGAATACGGCGCCGTCATCCCCAAATCGGCGATCAGTGATGCTTTGCTAACTCTCGAAGGGATCGCCGCCGACGGGCCCACAATCGACGTGCATTTACGCGTCGGACGTGCGCCGACAGGCGATATTGTCCTAGACCTAGGACATCCAGACGGCAACGTGGTTGTCATTAGCCAATCAGGCTGGTACGTGTCCGACCGATCCCCAATCTGCTTTCGCAGGACAGGACTCACGTCACCGATACCCGTACCAATACATGGTGGCAACCTCATCGTTCTACGCGGATTAATGAACGTCTCCGACCGACAGTGGGGGCTGATATTAGGTTGGATGGTGGCTGCGTATTTCCCAGAAATACCGCACCCAATACTGGCGCTTTTAGGCGAACACGGCACAGCTAAATCCACTGCGGCAAGCATGATCGTGCGAATAATTGACCCTTCAGGAGCGCCAACAGCGACCGCACCTAGCAACGTAGATGAGTGGATAGTCACAGCCGCAGGCAGTTGGCTAGTCCCCCTCGATAACATCTCGAGTCTGCAGGGTTGGCTTAGTGATTCGCTCTGCAAAGCCGTCACAGGTGACGGACTCAGGCGTCGAACGCTCTACACGAATAGCGACATTACCGTCCATTATTTCCGACGATGCCTGATCATGACCAGTATCGACATCGGCGCAATCAGAGGAGACCTCGCAGACCGACTTCTAAAGATCGAACTCGAACGAATCTCGGGAGCAAATCGCCGCGCCGACACTGAGGTGGAAGCCTTATTCGAAGCGAACCGGGCGACTATCCTCGGCGGTCTCCTAGACCTACTAGTGAAAGTCCTTGCTGTCTTTCCCGAAATAGCTTTGCCAGAAATGTCGCGCATGGCTGACTACACCAAGGTCCTCGCGGCGTTAGACGACGTTCAAGATACGAATATCCTCGCTAACTACATCCGGTTGTCAGATGACCTTGCTTTCGACGTGATCGATGGTGACGCAGTAGCAGCAGCGATACTGGAATTCATGAAAACGAAAGGCACATGGACTGGCAACGCAGCGGCCCTACTCGAAGCCACCACCCCACCCATCCAGCCGAAGGGCTGGCCTCAGAGCCCGAAAGCGCTCGCTGGTCGCATAACTCGATGCCTTCCAGCCCTCCGGGCAAACGGCGTTGATCGCGAGAGTGGGCCACGCCGCACCTTCATCCTCACATACAAGCCACCGTCCCCCTGACGGTCACCAAGGCCTGCACGATTGCACGGTCTGCACGCAAAATACAGATGAATTCTATTCGAGCCAATTGGCGATGAGACACCCGCCTCCGCCCCTCTAACTTTTCAGACCGTAAGTAGAGCAGAAGCGCAAATTTGCGTGCAGACCGTGTTTTGCGTGCGACACGACACGTCATTCCAGGTCATAGACGCGTTTCAAATGTACGCAAGGCGAGGTGCCCGACACGTTGCTTGTCGCGGCTAGCGGTGCTCGCGTGTAACGTGTCCCGAGGTCCGGGCGCAACCACAACTCGCAATTCACGCACTCAAGTTTTTTGGAGTCCATTATCCGTTGTATCCCGCACGCACTCATGAGATTTTTTTATGAGTCACCGAATACGACCTCGGCCACATGCGACTATACGGGGTCGGTAATTGCACCTGGGGGGCGCACTGAGGTGTCGGACTCGCGTACTCCGTTTTTTTGGATTTGGAGGGCAGCGAACATCCCGCACACAAGCGTTTTTACTTACTAACAACTGACGTAGACGCTTCGGCGGTTTCGTCTTTAGGTGGGGTCGTGTCCCCTCCGCGTAGATGGAGCTGGAACGTCGATTACCACTATTGACACGTCATCGGTACGCTGCGTGGGGCGTCTAACGTGGTGATCCATAGCTCAGATTACGGTCGTGCAGTAGAGTCCACCACCAGAAGGGGGATTCCGTCCACCCCGCGAGATGAGTATTCCATGACTCTCAGATACATAAGTTGCTTCTCAGGCGTAGGCGGGCTCGAGGGCTCGTGGTCGCCCGTAGCGATGTGCGAAATTGACGCGGCCTGCGCCGGCGTCCTGCAGCGGCGGTTTCCTGGCGCGATCCTACACGGGGACATCCGAACGTTCGACCCGCCAAAAGCCGACCTGGTCGCGGGAGGGTGGCCTTGTCAAGACGTGAGTGTCGCCGGGAGACAAAATGGGCTCGCAGGGGAAAGATCAGGCCTACTTGCTGAGTTATTGCGCGTCGCAAGTGCGGCTGGATCTTCTACAGTCATCGCAGAAAATGTTCGGAACCTATTAAGGATGCGCGATGGGCAAGAGTTTCGTGTTGCCCTTGAAATGTTTCACGCCGCTGGGTTTCCATACGTTACGTGGCGACTGTTGAATGCACGTGCATTCGGGCTCCCACAACATCGAACTCGGCTTTTAATAATTGCGTCAATGGACGAAGACGTTGCGATGAGTATATTCCGGCGGACGCCTGAGCTTCCAGACGGTTGTCTCGATGAGTGCAAGATATCGCGGGCGAGCGGCTTCTATTGGACGGGCGGCACACACTCGATCAACTACTCGCGGGGATACGTCCCGACAGTTAAGGTCGGAAGCGCTTTAGACATTCCGTCACCGCCAGCCATCCACTACGGTGACGTCGTCAGACTGCTTACACCGGGCGAGGCTCTCAGACTTCAGGGATTCGATGATGACCTCGCGGGAATCACCACACCAGATCTATTCCGGATGGCCGGCAACGCGGTCGCCAGGCCAATCGGACGCTGGGTGTTCAGAGGGGTGGAACAACGCCTTCCCGTTGGTGACAATTTAGTGGCACTTGACACGCAGATGGAAATGTTCAAGAGCGAAGGTACGCGCTTTGGTGACGTCGGCATATCAATCAGTGGAGAAATCGAGGTTCTGAGCCTGCGGCACCAAGCGGACCTCGCCGTGAACCTCGTCGACTACATCGATTTTGAGAGCACCTCTAGGATTACCGCTCGGGCAGCGGGTGGACTACGAGCACGACTCGCTAAGTCGGGTCAGTCGTGCCCTCCGGATTTGCTCAAACTTCTTGACGTCTACGCTCGGGACGACGGTGGCCCCGGTGGCAAGTAGAGGCACTCGGTGGACCAAAGATGAATGCAGCGTCCTCGTAGCGATTTACTTTCGTGCGCGCTTCTCTATTGGAGACGATGAACACGACGAATGCCAGTTGATTGCCGACTGCTTCGACAGGACTCCTGGAAGTATCGATCGCCAGTGGAGAAACATCGCTTCGGTTGTCGCCGCCGATGGGTCTTCAAATGTGGGCGTCCTCATCGTGGAATCCGTGCGCGAATTTCTCGACGATCCGGCGGCCCGCACGCGAATCGCGCGTTCGACGATCACTCAGAGAGCATGGCCTCTGTTAGATCTCCTCGAGAATGGTGGTACGACGAACGCGTTCCGTGATGCTACGGAAACCGATGCCGGAAACCATCTGAGGGTACAACTCGGACGAAAGTTACAAGGACTCGACTACTGTATCTTCCCGGGTGGGTCACATGGGTATTCACTCGAAGTCGACGTCGGAAATGCCCCAACCCGATTTCGTGCCGCGGTCACTTGTGTCTTAGACGGTTCCAATTTCGGAGGAGTCGTCAAGATGAAGACGACCCGGAGCGAGATGATTGCGGAACTTGAGCGATTCACCAGGAGGCTAGAGGTGAAGAAGTCTAAAAATGCGCGCCTCGTGATTCACCAATCAACCAGAGTAATAGTGCACGGCGAACGCTTCAATGTGTCTGTCCGAGCGAATCAGCTCCAAGCCGAGAAGTCATGACACTAGAAGAAATCGACATAACGCCAAGTCCTCGGCTTCTAGCTGTACTGGGCGACATTCCTTTAGCACCCTGGCAGTGTTTGGCAGAGCTAATCGATAATTCCCTCGATGAACTCTCCCGCGATACTGGACGGTTTAAGACCGATCAGCTCCGCGTCGACATCGAAATCGAGTCACTAAGAAGCGGTCACACGGTGCTCGTTATTCGTGACAATGGCTGTGGCATGGACACAGCAGCACTCACTACCGCCGTCAAGGCGGGCGCGACGAGTAAGGGGCGCTACGGGACTCTTGGGCTTTTCGGTATGGGATTCAATATCGCTACTGCACGCCTTGGCAAGTCCACAGTGGTGACCACATCGCGTGCAGGCGACGACGAGTTGATTCGAACGGTGCTGGACTTCAGCGAACTACAGCGAACCGAAAAATTTCGTGTACCGCTAGAACGTATTGGTAAGGAAGACTATAAGACATCAGGAACAGAACTGCGAGTGTCACTAAAACGTGAAATGGCAGACATATTGTCGAGTCCACGAAACCTTGAAATTATACGAAGCCAGTTGGGCAACGTTTATTCGTACTTGCTGAGAGATGCTGTTCCTGGAATATCTCGCGCTCACATGAGCGCCAAGGCGCCAGCGGTTGTGTATGTCGCTGGCATTCGCGTCAAAGCCAAGCTGCCTTGCGTGTGGGCGGACCACCGTTCAGTGCAGAGCTACGGTCAGGCGGTCGAGGCGATTCAGTACATAGACTTCGCATTGACTGATGCGACGGCATGCTTGGTGTGCGGTTACTGGGATCGATCGAATGGCCCTGTCAATTGCGAGGAATGTGGGAGCAGCCAACTCGAATTAAAAGCGAGGAGGATCTGGGGATGGCTCGGTGTCCAACGGTACATAGATCCGTCTCATTATGGAATCGACTTTTTGCGGTATGGCCGCAAAGTTTTGATGCAGGACAAGAGTCTCTTCCGTTATACAGACCCCGACACCTTGCAAGACGACGTCGAATACCCGATCGAGATGCCTGCCAACCAGGGCCGATTGGTCGGCGAGATTCATTTGGATCACGTACCTGTTACTTACCAGAAGAATGATTTCGACAGGCAACACCGCGACTGGTTGACGGCAGTTCAGATTCTTCGAGGAGATGGCCCATTGAAGCCTCGCGGCGCCAAACACGCCAACACGTCCCGCTTGGCGATGCTGTATTCCGCTTACAGAAGAAACGACCCGGGATTACGGTACTTGACTCCGGGCGATGGCAAGACGGCTCTGCACTCGAAGGCACGCGAGTGGGGACATAGGTTTTTCGAAAAGGAAGTCCCAAAGTATTTAGATGATTCAGAGTGGTACGAGGCTGCGTATCGGCACGATAACCCTCAGCGGAGTCCTAGCGACGCCGCCGGACCGGACAGCGCCGACCCACAAGTATCCGGCATCCAGCCCGATGATTTTACTAATGGTGGGACTGCCCAAGATGCAACCTCAGGTGACCGCGCACGGCCGAACGCAGCTTTCGAAAACCTTATTGGGCGTGAACAGCCGCGAAATTCTCAAGTGCTACCAGCTCCTCCGACCGTGCAGACGCGGGATCAAATTCTAGAAGAAGCTCGAATACTGGCGACGCCGCGTGCGGACTTGAGCGGGACTTTCGTGCTTGCAAACGGGCTCGGCGAGTGGGACGTTCGCGTCCTGGAAACTACACGGAGCTTGACGACGGCAAATGGGGTCAACGCACCAGCGGTAACTGGGCAGATGACCGGGAGAGAAGTCGAAGTGCTAGTAAATCGCGACGACTCCTTGTTCCGTGACTTTGGGCGCGATGTCCGCGATGTGGCATTAGTCCAAGCGGCTGAGGCGATCGCTAACTTGACTCGCGCGGCAACAGGCATCGCCGTCGTGTATGCGCAGCTTGTGAAATCGATAGATGATCTGAAAGTCACGCCGATTGCTCTGCAGGAGGGTGCGCTGCGGCTGTTGAACCGAGTCAAGGAACTTATGTTCGAGCAATTGACCGACGATCCTGAATCCCTCTGGGAAGCACTAGACGCGAGTGACAAAAATGGTGTCGAAATGCGCGCCGCCGGGGAATACCCTAACGATTCACTCCCTGCCTTAGTTGATGATGGCCGATTTATGCTGCTACTCGATGGCAAGGCAATCGTAAGATTGGTTCAGTCCGCTCCCTTGCGTTTCTTCGATAATCGAGTTTTCAAAGCGTCCCTCGAGCACCGCCCAATGCTGGCTCAGGAGAAGTTAGTCAAACGCGTACTGCGCAATCTGGAGGGCCTAAGCGACTTTCTAGACGATTCGAATGCACGACAGACAGATGACCTCGTGCTCGTAAGGGTTCAGAGCGAAAGCCTAGCCCGCCAATTGCGTTCAACCGACAGGATCTAAGTCATTTTCGGGCGCGACGGAATCGAGCGATGCGACGGGAGCAGTTTTACTCGGCTAGTTGAGCGCCTCCTTTGGCATCTTGGATTTCTCAATGTGACAAATGTCGACGGTGCAGGTGATGAAGGAGCGGACCTAGTTGCCGACTATGGAGCACAACGATGGGTGTTTCAATGCAAGTGGCGACAAAGGGCGGCTGTAGGAGATTCCGCAATATTCGAGGTCCAGAATGCAATGCGGAAGTATCAAGCATCGCGGGCGGCAGTCGTCACGAATTCAACTTTCACGCGATCAGCACACGAACATGTGCAAACAATCGCGCAACTCACAGAAATCAAAATTGGGCTGTGGTCGGGAGCTGACCTCGAAGCTCTTTGGGCTGACAAAAAAAACTGTTCGGAAGACCTGCCACAGCCCGAACTTCGCCCGTATCAGGCGGACGCGTTCGCTGCGGTACAGTATGATTTGCAAGCAAGATCCCGATCGTTCCTGGTGCTGGCGACTGGGTTGGGCAAGACAGTCATCGCTGGGACAGTGATCCAGGCATTCATGCAGGCGAATCCAGGGGCCACCATTCTCGTTGTGGCGCACGCTCGGGACCTCGTAGACCAACTCCAACGAGCGCTGTGGCGACACGTGCCGAAAACGGTCCCAGTACAGCAATTTACAGGCGACGACAAGCCGACATTATTGGATGGTGTTACGTGCGCCACAGTGCAAGCCGTGATTACGCACATTCGGATGGGTTGGCGCCCGGATTTCATATTCATTGACGAAGCACACCATGTCGGCGACGATGGGCTGTATGCGGAAATGCTTGACCTATGCAGCGGAGCGAAGATTCTGGGAGTTACCGCGACACCTTGGCGCGGCGATTCTGTCGACGTTTTGAAGCACTTCGGCGGCGCATCGTTCAAACTTGGAATCGAAGAAGGCATGCGGTTTGGTTATCTATGCGATGTCAGATACAAGGTATTTGTTGACGACATTGACTGGGATCTTGTGCGCTCGATATCCGCGCACAATTATTCAATCGGCGATCTAAATTCGAAATTGTTTATCCCCCAGCGCGACGAGAAAATTCGTGATGAGCTTCTTTCTGCCTGGAACCAGACACGATCACCCCGAGCGATTGTGTTCTGTCAAACAATCGAGCATGCACGGCAAATGAGGGAGGTACTGGCGGCGGTACCTCAGTGGCATAACGCGCAGGCAGTACACAATGAGGTACCGCGCCGCGAGAGGCAGATCCATCTAATGAACTTCCGCCGTGGCGATGTGCCGGTATTGATAGCAGTTGACGTCCTCAATGAGGGAGTTGATGTGCCAGACGTCAACATCATCTGCTTCGCAAGGGTGTCGCACTCGCGCCGAATCTTCGTGCAACAAGTTGGTCGTGGACTACGTCTAAGCCCAGACAAAGAACACGTTTCAGTGCTCGATTTCGTCAGCGACATCAAAAGAGTGGCAGGAGTCCTGCAGTTGAGACGTTCGGTCTCTGAAGACACCGAGGCAGTATTCCTACCGTCATCGCATTCGATCACATTCGAAGATCAGAAAATTGAGAGTTTGATGACTGAGTGGTTGCTAGACGTAGCCGACATCGAACTCGCACACGATAAAGCAAGATTCGACTTCCCGGACTTCTTGGGGTAGTTAATTCGTAAAAACGACAATCTGACCGCGTGGCAACCCCTCGACGGCGCAACGCTAGAATCCTACTGCTGGGACCACTTTCCCTTCGGGCGGCGAATCCTCGTTCGCTCGCGACGCCTTCAACCTCTTTTTCTGCGCCCACAAGTCCCTAGTCGATAGCCGTTTGAACGAGGTGGCGATACGTGGTTGCTTCAATTGGTAGCGCCTCAACCTACCGGGAGAATCAGCGGATGTTGCGCCCGCTCAGGATCGCTCGAATGGGACCGTATGCAACTTCTCTGCAAATGATCACGAACACGCATGAATGGCATGTGGTCCTACATGAACCCTTAGCTCCCGCAAATAGAACAGAAGGAACCGAAGCAGTGTGAGCACTGGGTCTTCCCCTTCTTTTGTGCTTGCTCGGGAGACATGAATTCCCGTGCGGATCTCGTGCCGCCCCGAGCGTCGACTGCATTTTGACCTTCGTTCAAGAGGCAACAGAATCCCGAACTGTGAAACTTGTTGCCACCGCCACTCACCACGACCCTGGCTCTCATTCCTACAGGCGTGCAGTCCTTGCAGATATATAAGCCATGTGTCGTACATGGTGTGTAGTTGCCACTTTGTGACTCGTTCATTTTCGACCTCCGGATGACGATTGCGCAACGGCGACCGAATTCTCGCCGCCCCGTGAGACACGCGTCAATTGGTTGCACTGCACAACAAGACGGGAACCATGTCATGGCAGGTCGACTCGCCAAGCGAGAGCTACTTGCCTCGAAGTACCTTCGGCAACGGCTGCGAATGTACGACCGTTAGTTCTTTCGTTGCACGCGTGAGACTTGTGTATAGCTGACCGTCGCGTCCAACATTCTGGTCGAATGCTGCTGGCTCGACCACCACTACGCCATCGAATTCAAGGCCGCGGGCAGATTGTGGTGAGAAGACACGCACCGTCAGCACGTCGTCGGTCCACTGGTTCATCGCCTCTGGTCGCCAATTCCGCTTACGAAATTGATCGCCAATTGACCGAGGATTCGTCGTAATCACGGCGATAAGACCATCTGCATACCTTGCTGCAAGAGCTGCTGAGGCGTCTACAGTCGCTACAGCGAGATTGGCAAGCGCCACCTTCGTGACCTTCGGCGGGATTCCACGCGTAAGTGCAGACGCTCCGCGACTCCCACGAGGGAGCAGTCGATTGGCGAACTTCAGAATTTCTTGGGTCGAGCGGTACCCAATTTCGAGCGTTTCAACCTGGACTTTGGCATCATCATCAGTCAATTCAAGTTCAACCGCTAGATCTACCCACGTGGCTGCCGTGAAGTCGGAGTGGCGCTGGTTCATGTCGCCGAGGATGGTGAACGTTGCCCGGTCTCGGAGATGTTGTTCAAGAATCCACCACTCAAGTGGGCGCACATCTTGTGCCTCGTCGATGATTACGTGGTCATATCTGTCTCTGCGGTGAATGGGCCAGAGTGCGAGTGAAACCGTTGCGAAGAAAGGCAGGAATCGCGCAGTCTTTACCGCGTCACTCCTCTTTCGCATGGCGTTGCGCATGGGAGCGACCCCAGGATACTTACGGAGCACGTCTGCAAACAGATCATCGCCGACTATGAAATGGTCCACGAACCTACGAACGTTCAGATGGTGATCGTGTGTGATCAGGGCAGTTTTACGCATCCGTCGGGCGCACTGCGTAATGACACGGGCAAGTTCCCTGTCGGTGTCGTATTGCGCTGGTCGGTCATTAGTGTCGCCGATGTCTATGGCAGCAATTCGTCTTAGTAGCGCTGGCATGCCAATAAGTTCGACAGCATGCCCGCGGGTCAATCTCTCGATCCCACGAATGTGTTGTGAGTATTCGGCGGTGGGTCCGACGACAAGCACTCGCTCGAGTGGGCCCGGCGACCGTTCTTCATTAGTCAGGTAGGCAGCGCGGTGCGTGGCGATGATCGTCTTGCCAGTGCCGGGTTGTCCCTCAATTATCAGTGGTTTCTCGCTAGGCCACGTAACGAGGCGGTATTGATCCGGCTGGAGGGTTGCCAGTACCGAAGGGAGTTTTCCCGTACGCGGCCGCTCGATAGCGGCCATGACAGAACGTTCTGCTCGAAGCGAGACAGTAGATCGAGCGCGGACGACGTCGGACTCTTGAACAACCGGAAGGCCTCGGGCTGGTGAGTCGCTTGTCGAAATCGCAGGTACCTGTCTAGTGGACTCATTCTTCTTCGCGCCGATTACCGGATCCGGTCGACTGATGCCATCGTCGTTCGGGAAGATTCGAATCGCAGTCAAAGGCGTCGCAGGCTCTGTTGGCCGGGCGACTAGTGCTGGAGCAGATGGGATGGCCAAGTGTGTTTTCCGTATGGGGAAAAGATCATCCGAAGCGGATGGGTCATCTATCTCGTCTTCGAAGCTCTCCAGATCATCATCTTGAACCGTAAATGTGCGCGTTCCAAGAAAGTAGTCGGCACGGTCGTCACCCGATTTGCACCCTTGATAGAACAGGCTCGCTACGGGCGCGGCATAGCAGACCACCACGACGTCGCCCATCTCGCTGTACTGCGGACCGAGATAGAAGTCGCGTCCAAGAAATTCGACCTCCCGGTCTAGAGCTACTCGACCGATCACGGGACCAATTGCTATCGGCGGGCCGGGTGTAGGTGCAGGTCCAGTCCACCTCTGACTCGCCGAAGCGATTGCCTGTGATCCAACTTTGCCCATCGCCTCGCGCATCATTTTGAGCTCGCGCTGGTAGTCCTCGTTGACTGCGCGTTCAGCATCAAGCACGCGCCGACGAAAGTCGGCATCAGACATCGAGTGGTCGTCCAATATCAAGCCACCGTCACGACACAAACAGCAATGTGCTCCACAGACATCGAACCAACACTCCGAGATTCAATCTTTGCGATTTCTTTGGCAAGATCGCTATCTTGCTTCGCTAGCTGCGATTCGCCTAGTGTGACTCCGCGAGCTTTTCCGTTCTGCCGATTGGTCGCGATGCGCCTGCGAATCTGGTCGACCTTGCGGGAATGAGTTTCACGAAGGCTTATGTTCCGAGCCTGGACCATCGAATTGTTCAGATCGACGCGTTTTTTCTCCTCTTCTCGCTGACGTGTTAGCGATATCCCTTCGGCTACGCGTAGCGCTACACGGAGGTCAAGAGAGTTGGTGGATTGTTCCGCTGTTAGCACGCCTTCCGCGACGGCAGACAACAGTGCCTCGCCCACGCTCTCATCGCTCGGCTCGCCTGTCGTGAGGGCGACGGTCGCTGCCCACAATTCGGTGGCGGGGCGAACACCCGCCCATCGAGCGACCGAGAGTAAGACAAGGTAATTCCCATTGGCAACGGAAGGTACGGCACATCGCAGGTGTGCGATTCTTGATTGCTCATAGCCAGGATCGTGCATAGCTGCCCGGACGAGCGGGTGATTTGCATTGAGTAGGTCGGCACAGGTTTTGCGCGCTACCTCCTGGTCGAGACAGACGAACACTTGGTGGCCATTGCGCAGTGACCGCTCAAGCCGATCGATCTCGACAGCTGAACGTTCACCAGCCGCTTGCACACGCTCCATGTGCTGAGCCATGCGTTCGTTACCAGTCAGGATGAGATGAAGTCCATCTGCACTGGTCGTGCAACGTGCGCCGTCTGTCTCCCCTGCCCACTCGCGAAGCAGCAACTGAAGTTCTTGTTGTCCCACATAGCGACCAGATTGAAGGACTTCGCGTTCGAACCCTTCGATATCGGTCGCATCCGTACTAGCAAGGTATGACGACGCTACTTCGACTTCATCCTTCGTCAGGCTCAGCTCTTCGATCGCCGATAGTCGCTCGTCAAGACGCCGCGTTCGTTCTGCATCGGACAGGCTGAAGTCGTCCATTGTGTTGCGGAGGTCGCTCAGCCTCGACTGGATTATCGGCTCGAGTTCGCCGATGGAGCCCTCGAACACTCCGATGCGGTTCAGTACCCGCTCAATAATGTCGCTCTCGATCGTTCCGGGTGTATGGAAATTGATGATGAGTATCTTTTCCTCTTGTTGACCGAAACGATCGAGGCGGCCGATTCGTTGTTCGACCTCCATTGGGTTCCAAGGAAGGTCCCAGTTGACAAGCGCCGAACAGAATTCGAAGTCGAGCCCCTCGCTAGCGACGCGTGTAGCGAGCAGGAGGTCAAACTCGTGGTCTCGAAACTGTTGCATGATCTCGTGACGATCGGGCTGGACGATGCCCCCATGAAGCTCGGCGATCCGGAACTTGTCCTTCAATCGCCCAACTAGATATGCAAGCGCAGCGCGCGAAAAAGTGAATAGCAAAACGCGTCGACCTTGCGCAATGATCGGACCGAGCGTTTCTACTAGTGCATCGAATTTCGTGTCAATCGAGCCGAGCCGCTTTGCTGCATCGACGACATCTTGCGATGGACGGTCGAGTTCATCGACATCGACATCGACGTCCATATCAGGGTCGTCTTCGATGTCATCGGTTTCCCATGCATGCCTCAGCACACGATCACGCGCAGCAGGCAAACAGCTACTTGCAAGGCGTAATGGCATCTGGGTCACAAACCCCATTGGACGACCCGTACGTAACGCACGTTCACGTTGCCACTGTTCGAATGCGACATAGAACTCGGCTTCTACGTCGGTCCAGGCGACATCGACGCGCTCGGCCCGACGAACTGCCTTATGTTCCTCGACTTCCACCTTCCTCGTGCGCGTTACGACTGCCGACAGCGAGTGCAATTGGGCGATCAGGCGTTTTAGTTTCGTGACATCTCTTGCCGAGAACTCAGCTTGGCGAAGCATATCGTCAATTTCACGGTATTCGGCTCGGCTGACAACAGCGGGACCGAATTTCATCGCGGCGATGCTCGCCAGCCAGATGCGACGCATCTCTTGGGTCACGTCCCGATCAAACAGGGACGCGCTAATTCGGTTGAGAGCTGTGTTCGGTTCGAGTAGCGCCTCAAGGGTATTCACATCGTCGAACTCTCCGGGTGCAAGCAATTCAAGAAGGTTGTACAGGTCGGTATTACCGAGATTGAGCGGTGTCGCTGACAAGAAGATGAGTGCGTCTGCCCATTCCTTCAAGAGGCAACCAAGTTCGTGGCTCCTAGTACCGGAGTTACGCAAAACATGCGCTTCATCAACAATGACGAGATCGAACTTCGGCTGGAGATCAGCTAGACGTTCAAGACCACGCCAAGACCGCAACCTCTCGATGCTGCAAATCGCGTGGTACCGCTTTGGCAATCGGTCGGTTTCGACGCGTTCAAGTAGATCTGCGAGACCGGAGGGGTCGAGAATCACCGGGTCGAACGCGAAGCGCTCAACCATCTCTCCCCTCCACTTGGCGACGAGCATCGATGGACAGACCACGAGCACACGGTCGGCTTGTCGCCGTGCATCGAGTTCCGTCCAGATCAGCCCAGCTTCGATTGTTTTTCCGAGTCCTACTTCATCTGCAATCAGCAGGCGCAACGACCCCGTGCTGAGCAGGCGCATTACCGGGCGGAACTGATAGGGCATGAAGATCGTCCGCGTCGCTTTGAACGAATAGACAGTGTCTGTGAGTTGTGTGCTGAGTTTGGCGCGGGTCAAGGTCGCTGCGAACCTGTCAGCCGTTGATACGTTACGCTCAATCCACTCGTATGGGTCGTCGTCGATATGCGGGACTGCGAGTGCCGGCTCAAAGAACCATGAGGTTCGACGATCTATTCGTACGTTGTACGACCATCCGCCAGTCCTGAATTCGCGTCTGCCAACCTGGCCTTCCTGGCCTCCCTGCGTCGTGACCACCACATCACCGGGTGCGAATTTCGGCAGAGTTATTTGGTCGGCTGCCTGCCAAATCGACTCGAACCAACCCCATGCATTGATTAGCGGATGGCCTTCTGGAGCATCCCAGTTAGCATCGGCCTGCCCGCCGTGAGGTGCGCCGGTAGCTACAAGGAAAATGCAGAGCCCATCGGGAGTGGCGAATTGGTAGACGCCCATCGGCAACATCGTTGGGCTCGACGCGACAATCCTCGCTTCGCCAGCGAGGACGACTTGATCTGGGACTTCTGAACCTACGATCAAGAGTCGTTTGGGTGTCGCAACGTTAATAATGTTGCCTGCATCGAGGATAATTGGGTGATAGGCGAGATCAGCCATAGCGCGACCAATTTTGAATCGTCCTAGATCGCCTTCGCAATTTCCACCACCCTGTGTTGTCGATATCTCCGCAATCTTGGCGCATGTTCGGGAAATGGTGCAAGACGAGTCGGTAATACATATCGCTAGCCTGTCCAATACTGAGTGGTAATCGTGTCGTCAGCCAAGCGGCTTACTTCCGCATACGACGCAGGACCATCGGAAGCAGTGGTAACACTCTGCCTTCCATCTGGCCTCAGCAACTTGTGGTGAAAGAGTCTCACGCTCCGATCTATCGCCGCCGCGCGCGTCAACTGCGTCCTGTCCGTCGTTCAGCCAGTAGCACTTTCCTGATCGGTGGAACAGCTTGCCGCCAGCGGTGATCATCACCGATTTTGGATAGATAGAGGGTTTGTAAATCGAGCAGTTGAACGTCTCATGTTTTGTGCATTCGAAATACGCGTCGTTTGATCCCATAGTCCCCCGATCCTCTCAATTAGCGCAATCATCGCCGCGAGGTGGGACACGGTGTCGTCTCGCCATGCCGAGCGAAGTCAACTGCCGCAAAGATCCTTCAGCAACTTGATCATGTTCCTCAATAGCTCTACTGCATCCTGTGGAATCGGGTCAGGGTTGAAGTGCGTGATGTCATTTCGAATCATGCGAAGTTCGTCGAGGCGCGCAATAAAGACCTTCCGGTCGAGTCTCCAGCCGACGCGATCCCAGCACCCATGGTGTTCTAACACTCTCTGGTAATCGCCGATCGTCAGTTCATCAAAGGCCTCAATATCCCTTGTCGCTCCAGGATCACAGACTGCTATGACTTCCTCGAGGTCGAATTCACGTTCAAGTGTTAGGCGCAAGAGCCTGTCTAACTCGCCTATGAGTTGGAAAGGCACTGCCATGTCGCCGTATGTGTCGACCACATCGGCGGCCGTCACGATTCCACAAATCTCTTTCGACACATTCCGTACGAACACAAAATCTTCGTCGTAAATAATGTTCAGCACGTCGATCAACTCTCTGTCATACGGGTGTTCACGCGTTGGAACTGTCGCGTCCGCGAGGGTTGCGTCAGAATCGAAGTGCAAAGCTTGGGCGATCGACCGCCACGTAACTTCGCCAGCTAGATGCCGATTACCTTGCATTACTGCAAGTTGTGAATAGTCATTTAGCAACATCTTCGTAATCGCTTCTTGAATTGAAGCATTTGGATCGACGCTTTCTACACCTCCAAGCGCGGAAGGAAGGTTTCCGAGAGTTAACCCGATGTCCATGACCGCTTTGCTGTTGTCCGAATCCGCTAAAGGATCAACACCTGCCGTTTCTGTTTCGCTGAGCGCTAATTCGATTATCTTGATGTGCGTTTCGAGGGTTACCGTCCGGAAATCAGGCGACGTAGTCACGCCATGGTTATATAGATCGGCTTCGATCTGCGCGTTGACTAGGTGCCCGCGTCTCAATGCCTCCCAGTGGGCGATTAAGTCCCGCACAGTCAGAATCGTCGATCGGCCTTCGCCGGCGCTCTTAATTGCTTCGCGCAACATTTCGTGTGGCGTCACCAGGACGCTTACTTCACCCGCTTCGCTCTCGCCAGGTTGCTGTGTCGCACCCGACACTTGATCGAGCAGACGCTGACGCAAACGGTTCAACGTCTCGCCAGTAGAGATAAGGATCCAATCGCGCCACCCTGCGAGTCCGCCCGCGCCCGCCGCGGCTTGAGCGGCTGCACTAGGTGAAGAAAATTCGCCGCCCTCGGCCAAGCGGATTCGCCCGGTCGGAGTCACTGTCGCATAGTGGATTTCACCGAATCGAGGACGCTCGAACATCAATTTGGCATCTGGCTCTATCAGTGACGCTGCCAAGAGGTCAGTAACTGTCACCCTTCGGCCGTTTATCAAGAACCTATTGCGACCTGTACCCTCATCGTCAGCCACATCGACCCCTCATCCTCAACACAAAAAACGTTCGTGGGCACGCAACCTACCTACCCGCTACGATCGTCGCCAAGACCCGAAGACAACCACGCCGGTGTCGCTCGATGCTCCCGGCCTTTAGACCATTCGCTTATTCGCCGCGGATATCGACAGCCTTCATGCCGGGTTGATTCTTCTTCTTGTCGAAGCTTTCGGCCATTCGGAACGTCACTCGCGAACCCACCGTTACCGGCGGCTGAGGCATGTTGAAGTAGATACCTGTCATGCCTTCGTCCGAAGTGACGAAACCCGAGTGGTCGCCAGTGAACACTTTGGTTACGACTCCCGAGGTCCGTGACGAGTCATCGTGGCTACTCCAGTAAGCGCGGAGGTCCTTGAGTGCGACAGATTTCGGCGGGTCTCCGCCCAACCCGATAGAGCGCGAACTTTCTTCCAAGTCCTGTCTGGGTTTCCATCCAGCCTCGACGCGCAAATGGCTGGCAAATTGGTAGTGGAGTCCCGCTAAATCCTTGTCGGCATTCTCTAAGAGTCGCGCGAGGCGGAATACAGTCTTCCATCGCCACGCAAGCGAACCCGGCTCACTAAGAGCGCGACGGCATGCGCCGATGGCTTCATCTTTCATCCCAGCGCCTTCGAGCACGCGCGCCAAGTCGGCTTCGTTCGACCAAGTTGGCTTTTCGAGACAAACCTCTCGGAGGACGATTGCCGCGTCCGACAGGCGACCAAGTCCTTCGAGCGCCAGGCCACGTCGACGCTTAATCCACACGCGATTGTCCCTACTCAAAATGCCGTCTAGTGCGAGTGCGCGGTCACACCGACTAAGTAACTCGTCCCACCTTTCGAGCTTTCCGAGCGCTTTAGTGACGTACATATGCCATCGCTCAGCTTTACTGACGGGGAAATCCGACGTCTGCTCAGCACTGAGCTGCAAAGGGTCGACCGCGATCAGGAGATCTAATGCATCGGCCGCCGAGTTACTTACGAGGCCATGAGCGAGTTTTAGAACTGCCTGGGGCCATGCCGAATACTCGCTGTAAGGATCTACATCTTCAAGTTGCTGTACGCGGGCCAAACTCGCCTTCGCGACGTTGCGTTGACTATCGGTTGCCGTCTCAGGGTCGAGGACCTTGATGTCGCGGTCGTAATAAGCCCAAGCAAGCGCGCCTTGCACAATTTTGTATGTAGGCCAGAGGGAGAAAGCCTCCTCACCGAACTCGACAGCAGTTCTGGCATCTCCGCCCTTACGGAGTTTGTCAATCAACTTCTTCGCATCCTTAGCGGCGGCATAACTCGTGTCAGTTATCCAGCGCTCTCGTTCGCACCGGACGGCCTCATTGTCATCAGTCACGAGCAACCCCGACAGCAGCGCGAAGAGTTGTGAAAAGATTTAGATTGCCGCTACCGGCGGTGGAACGCTCGGTACCGAGCATCCCGTGGTTTACGGCCTTGTAGTTATACGTGATCGATGCTCGACCGTCACGTGAGATGAGCGTGAACTCAACTTGGTATTCGGCGCGTCGCTTCCATTCGAAGTCATAGCCGCTCGCCGAGAGGTCGAGGGCCAGCCGTTCGACAAGATGACCTATACGGGCCGGAATCGTAGCTAACGCAGTCTCTCGCTCAGACTCGATCCAACAATTGAGCAGCTTGACATAATCGGCATGGGATTTGTGATGCGGTCCGGTCGCCACAGCCTGAGATGGCAATCCCTTTTGCGAAAAGAGATTGATCTTCGCGGGGACGGTTGTTGTGTTCGGATCATCGATAGTGATTTGGATTCCGAAATCGATCGGCCTGCTTACAACGATCCGTAGCCCGTTGGGTTCGATTGCCGCTCTCGCCCCGGCTAGTAAGCGCTCAGGGGTGAATGGCACTCGGACATTCGCGAGGTACACAGCGCGCCGCGCCCGCGTGAGCGCGGTGTATGCCCACTTACCTTGATCCGAGCCGAATGCCTGCACTCCAGCGAGGTCGACGATCACATTTTCCCACTCGCCGCCTTGCGCTCGATGGCAAGTACGGGCGTAGGAATAGGTCGCCCGCAACGCATGGACACGCTCATCACGCGCGTGTTGTTCGTCGAACGCCCGCGTGCCAGTGCTTAGACCGGTCCGAAACTTGAAATCGACGTTCAGCGCTTGAGTCACATCCTTCTGCTCTGCACTTGTAGCTCCCGCGAGGAGGCTGTCAACAAGCAAAGTTTCGATTATGACTCCGCCCGCAGGCGTATTGCGCAGTAGCTCGACTTTGCGGAGCACGACATTGACGTCCCCGAGCCGGACCAATGTGGTTTCTGTGGATGCAGATACCACTTCAACTTCATCGCCATTGGCGAGGCCGGTCAATAAGTCAGTCCTGAGCACCAAGAGTCGGTCGCCGCAGACTGGCCCATCTGATGTGCGTCCAGCAGCTGTGCGAATACTGCTGTTCCATCGTTGGACGTCCATATTCCGCGCCGCCACGACTGTCGCGTTGCCACTCAGTACGTCTTCATGAAGCCATGCCTCTAGCTGTGAGTCGGGCATGATGACAATTCCGGCGGCAGAATCGTTCTCGCATGACATAGGAGTTGCGCCAGCGGATAGCCAATCGTTCGCAAGGTCGAGGATCGCAGACCCGTCCTGTTGACGCATTACCTCCGTCAGATCGGCGGTCACGGGAAGCGCTCCCGTGACTACGGCAAGATGTTCGTCACATAGCGCTGGACTAGCGCGTTCGCCAACCGGCGGTAGCTGGTTCGGGTCGCCGACGAGGATCACTCGGCTGTCTGTCGCTGCGAGTGCGTTGTTCAAAAGGTCGCTCAGGAGTCGCCCTTCGCCGAATAAAACTTCGGCGCCGACCTTTTCTGCCTCAGTGTGCGGGACGTCTCCGATCAATGACGACTCATCGACGAGGTATACCGCCGACTCTCCTGCCGGAAACCGCTGGGCGAACCGCGTGACTGGAAGTGTTGCATCGTCAGCGCTGGTGGTCTCAGCGAAGCGATACAAGTGACTGTGAAGAGTCGAACACGGCAGACCAGCGCGACCGTTCAGCCGCCGAGCAGCCTGTCCAGTAGGTGCCAGTAGCACGGCCGGAAGTGTCACTTCTGCCGCGGCGCGAATCAGGTGAGGAAATAGAGTGGTCTTTCCGGTTCCCGCAGCGCCGCGCAGGACGAACACACGGTTGTCGCTCGCAAGAAATTTGCGGAAGGCCTCCAATGCATCGCGTTGGCTAGGTGTCGGTATGAGCGCCGACGGCGCGAGAAGCGATGGGGTGCCGGGTCGCGCTAGGAGTCGGAGTCCACAGTGCAGGGATCGTCGCGGGCGCAACCCGTCCGAGTCAGAAAAGAGGCGGTCCGCAAGAATTGGTAACGGCCGCGCCGCCGGGACATCGAAATTCGCCTCTGCTAACGAAATTGCTCCCGTCACGTGGCTTACTCGTTCTGCAACTCGATTGAAGCGAGGGACCTGGTCGAAATCGATTATTAGGAGGCGTGTATCGGCGCCGAAGGAATTCACAATGTGGTCGACTAGTTGCCCGTCGGCCGTCGGGTTCGCGAGTTCTGTGACCAAGCCTTGCGCGACGATGATGTCCGACTCCCGCAGCAGTGGAGTGATTTCGGCAAGCCCCGTTGTAGATGCGAGATCAACCCAGTGGGGATGCACGTTGAGGTCGCCTGACCACCACTCGGGCAAAGTCTGATCTATTGACACACGTCGCGTTGCGCTCCAACCCTGCTCGCGATCTATGAGGTGAACGTCGATACTCAGGTCCTCGCGGTCTCGAAGCAGCCAGGTCAAACCCGCCAACTCTGGGGCAGGTCCAGCGCCGAGCAAAGTGACACGCAGTGAGCGTTTCCCCGAAATCCTGAGCAGGTCATCACCAACTGCTCGGAACGCTTCTGCGGCAAGCACGCAATGGTGCGGGTGGTATGCGAGTAGGTAGGCGCCTCGTGTTGCTTCATCACTGAAATCCGGAGCGTCCCCGCGGGCATAGCAGGCGCGCAATGCCGCCAACGCCGGCCGATACTTCGCTAGGCGGACTTGAGGGTCGCTCCCTAACGCTCGTATTGAGACTGTCTGCACAATGTCGGCAAGGTTGCTCATCGAAGAATTGTCCTGTAGGTCAGGTTGATCCTCGGTTCTTTGACGCGCAACATCTTCGGAGCCTGGTGTATCCAGTGGCGCTGGCAACCCGACGACATCACAACAACTGAACCGTGAGGGAGCAATGTCTTGATCGTCTCACCCGAGGTCTTATTGCGAAGATCGAATCGCCGTTCTGCACCGAGACTTACAGAAGCGATAATGGGATCGGCTCCGAGTTCGGACTCGTCATCTGAGTGCCACGAGATATGGTCGCGACCATCGCGGTACAGGTTGGCTAGTCCACTGTTGAAACTTGTCTTAGCGAGTTCCTCGCAGCGGACCTTCAGGTCGCTGAGGGTTGCTGTCCACTCGAGTGGCGCCAACGACAGTCCTGAATATGTGTAGCTACGGCCGATATCGCCGAACCATGCGACGAGGCGCGGTTGCGCGACCGACCGCCCGAATACAAGAATTTCGTGTTGTTGCCAAGGCACCGCCTGCAACAGTGTCGCCATTGCTTCTTCAGACTCATCGCGGGGTAGGGCGTAGCGGTAAAGGAGCGCTGATCCTTGACCGGGGAGCAACTGTTCAGGCTCGCTAACCGCCGAATCGAATAACGACGCTGGCGTCACGTCCATCGCCTCCTGATTCGTGGGGCCTAGGGCCTAACGGAACTCCGCCAAACATGTTCGGACCCGGAACCCTACGCGAACAGTGAGACGCTATGCGTCGCTACGACTCGGGAGGTCAGACCCAGGGTGGAATCCGGTACTCAACATATCCACGCCTGCTGAACGCAATCGGAGTCACTGTCGAGTGGATCGCGGTAGTCATACTGGGTATCACTTGGGCCGCGATAGTCATCATTGGTCGACTGTTTGTTGTTTCCACTCACCCAAAGGACGAGCAAGACGATCACGATCAAAATGACTTTCCAGTTCCAACCGCTCGCCTGTGTCGACATTCGCACAGGATAACCAGGGAATCACCGTGGATGGTCCGCGCGCCCATGGTGCACTAACCCAAGTTGTTATTACGACAAATGCATTGCGACCAGTTTGGCAACGGGGCCAGGTAAACGGCATTTTCGCGCGAGCGCCCAGTCAGCTTCGCTTCGCGGTTGGTCACCCGGTTGGTCACCTGAAGCCCTTGCCAGCCGAAAGCGCCGACCGAAATGTTATTTCCAACCCTCGGACCTGGACTTTTATTGTCGGGCTGACAGGATTTGAAC
>SXGT01874347.1_pt1 | contig 24487 bp, 26 predicted proteins | sample 3176221 | NCBI WGS metagenome assembly SXGT01 (sample SAMN11356862, study PRJNA531348) | freshwater metagenome | isolation source: freshwater sample F1-120 | place: China: Fuxian Lake, Yuxi | collected 2017-12-25
ATGCGTTCGAGCACGAACGGAGTCACGGCCGCCGACCGCACCGCGGCTCGATCGGCGTCGCCGAGCGCGGCATCGATCACGGGCGAGAGCTCGTCGACCGGGATCGCAGATTCCGACGGACACGGAACCGCGAGCAAGAAGCCGGTCGAGTTGCCGAGCCGGCGCGCCGATCGCACCGCTCGGGCCACGGTGTCGACGTCGTCGACCCGTTGGGCGACGCGCGAACCGCTGGTGCGACACCAGAACGACGGGAACTCGTCGGTCTGCCACCCGAGGACCGGAACACCGATCGTCTCGAGATACTCGAGCGTTCGCTCGATGTCGAGGAACCCCTTCACGCCCGCGCTGACCGTCAGCACGGGGTGGCGTCCGATCGCGAGCAGGTCGGCGCTGATGTCACCGGTGTGCTCGACCCCTCGGTGCACCCCGCCGATCCCGCCGGTTGCGAACACCTCGATGCCCGCGTGCGCGGCCAAGGCCACGGTCGCCGACACCGTGGTGACACCCGTGACGCCACTCGCCATCGCGGCCGGCAGATCACGCTCGCCCAACTTGACGGCCGCCGACAGAATTCGCTCGTGGTCGTCGGTTCCGATCGTGGCGACTCCCTCGACGACTGCACACACGGCGGGGATCGCACCCTCCGATCGCACGACGGCCAGGCAGTCGTCGAGCACCGCCGCGTTGTCGGGCGCCGGGAGCCCGAGCGACGAAAAGATCGTCGACTCGAGCGCGACGACCGGTGAACCCGATTGCAGCGCGTCGGTCACTTCGTCGGCGATGCGAACGCTCACCAGTTTCTCCTCGGATTGGTCAAGGTGTCGTGCGCGACCCGGTTTCCCGCGACGACCGCCGCGCGCAAGCCTGCCCGCGCCCCGTACGCCACCAAGAACCCACCGGCGAACGCGTCGCCCGCGCCGGTGGGGTCGAAGGCGACATCGATCGGCGTCGGGAGCGCTTCGACGCGAGTGGTGGCAGTGAACGCGACGGTCGAGTTGGCCCCCTGTTTGACCACGACGGTCGGAATGCCGACGGCGAGCGCTCGCTCGGGGAGCCCGAGGGTCGCCGCCTCCTCCTCGTTGGCGAACAACACGTCGGTACCGAAGGAAACGCAAAGATCGAGAAACTGCTGCGGCCCGAGCGATTCGAGCAGAGCGACACTCGACGCGTCGACACTGACCGACGGCCGGACTTCGTACACCAGCGCAGCGCGGAGCGCGTGGACGAGCGCCTCGTCGACGAACGAGTAGCCGGCGACGTGCACGATGTCGGCGCCGGCCAAGGCCGCGTACGGGATGGTGCGCAGCGCGCCCGACGCACCGCGGTCGGTCAGGAAGCTGCGCTCGCCATCGGCGACGAGGACGACGACCGTGCCGGTGCGGCGGTCGCCGCGCTCGACGAATGGTTCGACCCCGTCGATCACCAGTTCCTCGATGAGCCGGGCACCCCGATCGTCGAGACCGACGCAGCCGACGAATCTCGCCGCGCCCTGCGCGTGCGCGACCGCAACTGCGACGTTGGCCGCGCTCCCCCCTCGGCGGCGGACGATCGACGCGTCGATGTCGGTGCCGACCCGCGGCGCGTGGGACGTCGTCACAACGACGTCTTCGACGAGGTCGCCGATGCAGACGATCATGGGTTCGTCGGGCACGTTGCAGTATCTCCTCATCTGCTCGGCCGGGCTCGGTACAGTGCTCGGAACCTATCCAGTCGTCTGTGGAGACGACTCCGCCTCGTCGAGGTCCCGTTGAACGTCGTCACCGAGCCGTACGCCGCTGCCCGCGAAGCGGCTGAAGCGATCAGTCGCGCCACCGATGTCGTCCACCACGACGTCGCGGTCGTTCTCGGTAGCGGTTGGAGCCCGGCACTCGACACGCTCGGTGACGCGACCGCCGTCGTCCCGATGAGCGATGTCCCCGGGTTTCCTCCGCCTCGCGTCAGCGGCCACGCCGGCGAGATCCGATCACACGTCGTTGGCGCGCACCGGGTGTTGGTCCTCGCCGGTCGAGTCCACCTCTACGAAGGTCACGACGTCGCGCTCGTCGTGCACGGCGTTCGGACCGCGCTGGCAACGGGGACGCGCTTCGTCGTCCTCACCAACGCCGCCGGCGCGATCAACCGCGACTACCGGGTCGGCGAGGCGGTGCTCATCTCGGATCACATCAACCTCACCGGCGCGGGCCCGACCGCCGGCGCTGATCCTCCCCCTGACGTCGGATCCCGATTCGTCGACCTGTCCGACCTCTATGCACGCCGCCTCCGCGAACTTGCCCGCGGCGTGGAGCCGACGTTGCGCGAGGGCGTGTACGCCGCGTTTCGCGGGCCGCACTACGAGACGCCGGCCGAGATCCGCATGTGCGCGACGATGGGCGCCGACCTGGTCGGCATGAGCACCGCGCTCGAGGCGATCGCCGCGCGTCACCTCGGAGCCGAGGTCCTCGGGCTCTCACTCGTCACGAATCCCGCCGCCGGCACCGTGGCGGAGGGGAGCCTCGACCACACCGAGGTGCTGGCGGCCGGGCGCGACGCCGCGGCGGGGCTCGGGTCGATGCTGGCGCGTGTCATCGAGGCGATGTGACGACCCGTCCGACGTTGACCGTCGTCGATCATCCGATCGTCGCCGACCGGGTTGCGCAACTGCGCGACCCGACGACCGGCGGCGCAGACTTTCGCCGCCTCGTTCGCGAGGTCGCCGAGTACTTGACCTACGAAGCGACCCGCGACCTTCCCACCGAATCCGTCACGATCCGAACCGGGCTCGGCCTCGATGCTCCGGGTCGGCGCGTCGGGCCTCCGGGCCCGGTCGTCGTGCCGATCCTGCGAGCCGGTCTCGGCATGCTCGACGGCGTGCTCGCCGCACTGCCGAACGCGGAAGTCGGGGTCATCGGTCTGCGCCGCGACGAGGAGTCGTTTCGGCCGGTCGTCTACGCCGAGAAACTGCGCGACGATCTCACGGGCCGTCACGCGTTCGTCATCGACCCGATGCTCGCCACCGGCGGATCGCTCGTCGCGGCCTGCGAGATGCTGACCGCCCGTGGCGTCACGAACCTCACCGCGCTCGCCTTGCTCGCCGCCCCCGAAGGCGTCGAACACGTTCGTGCGGGGGTGCCGAACATCTCGATCTACACGGCCGCCCTCGACGACGGATTGAACGAGCGCGCGTTCATCGTCCCGGGTCTCGGTGATGCCGGCGATCGCTTGTTCGGACCTGCGTAGGCAGCGCGATGGCAGCGTCCCGTCTCCCCCGCTACCGAACCGGCGATGCCTCGCTCGACGAACGCCTTGCGGCGTTCGTCGCCGACCTCGGCGACATCGACGACGCCGATCTCGTGTTCGAGATGATCGTCGCCGCGGTCGGACTCGCGCGCGATCGTGCCGATCGCGGCGACGTCAAGATCGCGAACGCGTCGTTGCAAGAGTTGCGTCGATCGTTCCAGGTGTTCGCGCCGTACCGAACGATTCGCAAGGCTGCGATCTTTGGATCGGCGCGGACCAAATCGCACGATCCGCTGTACACCCAGACGGTCGAGGTCGCTCGCGCGCTCGCCGATCGTGACTGGATGGTGATCACCGGCGCGGGTCCCGGGATCATGGAGGCCGGCGTCGAGGGCGCCGGGGCCGACAACAGTTTCGGAGCCGGAATCAAACTGCCCTTCGAGTCGGTCACGACCGAATTCCTGGAGAACGATCCGAAGCTGATCGTGTTCCGCTACTTCTTCACGCGCAAGGTCACCTTCTTGAAGGAGGCCGACGGTTTCGTGATCATGCCGGGCGGCTTCGGAACGCTCGACGAAGCGTTCGAGTTGCTCACGCTCGTCCAGACCGGCAAGGCCCAACCCAATCCGATCGTGTTGCTCGATGTTCCGGGCGGAACCTATTGGCAGCATTGGTTGCAGTTCGTGCGCGCCGAACTCGGCGCGCGTCGCTACATCTCGGATTTCGATGAGTCGCTGTTCTGCGTGACCGACGTCGTCGATCGTGCCGTCGATGAACTGACGGGGTTCTACCGCAACTTCCATTCGCAGCGATACGTCGACGGCGATCTGGTGTTGCGGCTCCGATCGAACCCCGATCCGCGCGAGCTCGATGCCATCAACGAGGAGTACGCCGACATCGTGGTGCGCGGTCGCATCGAACCGGCGCGGGTGTCGAAGGTGGAACGCGCCGACGACGACGCCGTCGAACTCGATCGACTGCGTTTTCGCTTCAATCGCCACGGCTTCGCGCGACTGCGCCAGTTGATCGATCGCCTGAATTCTCTTGTTGCGCCGAGGTGATCTGTCCCGGTCCTAGGACCAATGTCCCGCATCGATTCTCGTGCGGTTTCGTGAACGCAGGGTTACGTTCGAGTTGCGCGTCGCGGCGACGTGCGCTCGTCCGAGGACGAGGTACAAGATCCGAGGTCCAGACATGACCAGAACATCCGAACCTTCGGGCAACCTCTCGGATGCCTACTTCACCCTGTCGGGGCTCGACGCGCCGACAGCCGCACCATCGGGCTGGAGCCGTGCGCGCAAGGTCGGCACGGCCGGACTCGCGCTCGTGATGGCCGCGGGCATCGCGGTCGGGCTCGACAACGACGCGGCGTTTGCGAGCGATGGCGACGACGACGATGACGACGACGACGGCGACGACAACCGCGGCACCGCGACCGCGACGGGCACCGGTGTCGACACCGCGACGGCGACCGGCACGAACCCGTTGACGCGCGACGCAACCGGCACCAACACGGGAACGGGTACTGGTGTCGACACGGCGACCGCTACCGCGACGGGCACCCGGGCCGGCGGAACCGCAAGCGCTACCGGCACCGGCACCGGAGCCGACACGGCGACCGGCACCGCGACCGGGACTCGGGTGAGGACCATCGACGCCACGGGCACCGAGACGGGCACCGGCACCGGGGTCAACACGGCAACCGCGTCCGAGACGGGCACTCGCGTCGGCGGTACCGGCACGGGTACCGGTACCGGTACGGGAGCTGACACCGCGACCGGCACCGGGACTCGGACCAACGCGCGCACCGGTGACGGCACCAACAGCGCCACTGCCACCGGCACGGGTGCCGAGACCGACACGGCGAGCGGCACCGGGACCCAGCGCGTCGGTACCGCGACCGGCACCGAGACCGGAACCGGCGACGGTTCCGCGACGGGGACCAACACCGGCACGCTCGACGGTACCGACAGCGGCACCGGTACGGCGTCGGCCACGTTCACCGGTGAGAACGAGACCGGTACCCGTACCACCAGCTGAGGTCCGAACGACCTGCACCGCCACGGTGTTCGGGCGGAGGCCGATCGGGATCGACCTCCGCCCGAACCCGTCACTCGGAAGGCTCAGTCCATGCAGCTTCGTTTTCGTCGAACGAGCAGCCGCTCCGATCGGATCGACCGCAGCGGCGCGGCCGTCAGCGCTCGGATCGATGCGGCGCCGGAGGTGCCGGACGCGGATGCGAGCGGCGACGACGTCGGGCGGCGCTGGAACTTCGAACCGGGAACCGAGATCTACGACGGCCGAACCGTGTTCCGTGCGCTTGGTGGCGGCAGCGCGTACGAGGTCTTCCTCGTCTGGGACGAGTGGCTCCACGCCTTGATGGTCGCCAAGGTGCTGCGCCCGCATCGACTCGACGACGAGCGCGCCCGCCGAGACATGAACCGTGAGGCGCTCGTGCTCGAGCGGCTCGCCCACCCGATGATCGTGCGCAGTTTCGGTGCCGATCTCAGCGCGGAGTATCCGCACATACTGTTGGAACATCTCGAAGGCGACACGCTGCGACGTCTGGTCAAGCGCTACGGGAGACTCTCGCTCGAGCAACTGCTCCCTCTCGCGCTGCACGTGTGTTCGGCATTGCAGTACCTCGCCAACCAACGCCTCGTGCATCTCGACGTGAAGCCGGCGAACATCGTCATGAGCGCCCCGCCACGGTTGATCGACCTGAGCATCGCTCGCTCGTTCGACGAGGCCGCGGCACTGCGCGTCGCGATCGGCACCGACGGATACATGGCCCCCGAACAATGCGTCCCCGGCGAAGGCGGCACGATCGGCCCGCCCGCCGACGTCTTCGGGCTCGGCGCGACGCTGTGGCACGCCGCGAGCGGCACCGCGCCGTTTCGACGAGATCGGGGAGCCGGCACGAGCGACGACCCCGCGGCGAGGTGGCCGCAGTTGGTGCGCGAGCCGGCGCCGCTGCCGAAGGACACTCCGGCGCATTTGGTCGATGTCCTCCGATCGATGGTTGCCAAGGACCCGAGCGCACGACCGAGCGCGAACGAGGTCGCGCTCGCACTTGAACCCCTCGTCGCGGAACTGCCGACGAAGATCGTCGTCACTCGTCGAGGACTTCGCGTTCGCTGACTCCGATTCGCCCGAGCGCGCCGATCGCCTTGGCGATGGCCCGCCGCGCCGACAAGAGTTGCTTCTCCTCGGCCTCGGCGGCCCACGCCTCGTCGGTGTCGGGGCGGGCCGCGGCGTCGCTCAACCGCTCGTACGCGCGATCGCGCAGTTCCTCCTCGATCGCGCCGAGTCGCTCGATGAGATCGTCATACGGCAGGCCGTCGTAGGAACTCATTTCCCTCCCAGGGGCTCGGCGACGATCGAACGGCTCTCCTCGGCCGCGACGAGCGCCGCGGCGAGCAGTACGACGGGGTGCGCCACCACGAATCCGCAACTACGGAGCTGCATCGCGCACCCGGGGTTCGCCGACGCGACGACGATGTCGTCGTGCCGAATCCCAGCCGCCGCCGCGGCCGCCGAGATCGATTCGGCCTTGCGCTGCGCGATCTGTCGCGCGGTGCCGGGCTGCTGCATCGAATAGGCGCCGCCGGCACCGCAGCACAGACCGTCGTCGGGGATCTCGATCAACTCGTACGCCGCGCCGAGAACGGTTCGCACCGCGCCGTGGGTGCGTTGCACGTGGCGGAGGTGGCAGGGGTCCTGCACGATGATGCGCCGGTCGGTGCGGACCAGCGGCAGCGCACGCGGTTGGGCCAACCACTCGTGCACGTCGACAACTCGAGCGGCAAACGCTCGCGCCGAGTCGGTGCCGACCAGCGTGCCGTAATCCTTCAGTGCAGCCCCGCAACCGGCGCTGTCGACGACGACGGGTGCGGTTCCCGGCATCGATGCGATGACCCGCTCGGCGAGACGCCGAGCATCGGCGCGATACCCCGCGTGCAGCGCGAGCGCCCCGCAACATTCCCCGCCACGAGCCGGGCGAGCCATGCGCGCCCCGGTTGCGAGTCCGACGGTGGCCGCGGCGACGTGCACGTCGCGCATCCACGCGTCCATGACACACCCCGTGAACAGCCACGCGTCCGGCGAACCTCCCACGCCGATGGTGTGACGCCGCCGCAACGCGGTCGGAGTCAGTGAGGGGAGGCTGGCGCGGAATCGCCTCGGGATCAGACGAAGTCGTTGGGCGATGAACAACAGCCACCCGCCGATGCGGAGCACGATCGGCCACGCCACCACCCGGCCGAATATGAACCGGTCGATCCAGCGGCGTAGTCGCGGCCGCGCCGGATGCTCGGCCAACGCGGCGCGAGTGTCTTCGATCAGATGTGCGAACGGCACCGACGAGGGACACGCGGCCTCGCAGCCCAGGCACTGCACGCAACTGTCGATCACCTCGAGGAATGTCTCATCGATCGGCGCGGTGGCCGCTTCGACCGCGCGCATGGCCGTGATCCGTCCGCGGGGAGAGGCGGCCTCCCGGCCGCTCACGCGATAGGTCGGGCAATGGGGCAGGCAGAGACCACAGCTGACGCAAGCGACCAACTCGTCGGCGTCGAGACCGAGCGGACCGCGGGCGGTCATCCGAACCGTCCGGACGCGAGGCGGTCAGCCGGATCGAGGGCGTTCTTCACGCGTCGCATCAAGCCGACATTTGCCGGTTCGACCCCGAAGGGATCGAGGTCGGGTGCGCCCTGTTCGCGCAACAACCAGCCGCCGTGTCGATGGGCGACTTCGCGCGCCGCCACGAGGTTGGCAACGTCGTCACTGGCAACGTGAACCGTTCCGATTCCCCACTCGCAGAGCCAGTCGAGATCTTCGGGGATGGCACGGTCGAGTCCGGCGGTGACCGCGCCCAACTCGTGGGGAGAAATCGAAATGCGCCCGCGACACGCTGCCGTCGGCAGGTCGATGTGATCGATCTCGTCCACGTTCTCGAGCGCCGAAGCGACGGCGCGGGCGTCGGCCGGGTCGCCCTCGAAGCGGACGTAGTTCTGCGTGCGAGTCGACAGCATCGCGACGACGCCGAACGCACGATCACGAACTTCGTTCGGCGATGACGATGTCGACCACCAGTGTCGGGCCGGCGGGATCGGGCGACATCGCAATGTGACCGACACGAACACGCCCAGGGTGCCGAGCGAACCAACCAGGAGGCGAACGAGGTCATAGCCGGTGACGTTCTTGACCGTTGGTCCGCCGCCGCGCAGCAGCTCACCGTGGGCATCGACGAAGTTGATCTCCAGGACGTGGTCGCGCAGCGGCCCGTAGCCCAGTCGGCGTGGTCCACTCAGCCCCGACGCGATGGTTCCGCCAACGGTCGCGTTCGGATCGAACGGGTCGAGCGGCACGAACTGACCCTGTTCGGCGAGCGCGGCGTCGAGTTCGGCGAACGTAGTACCGGCGAGCGTGGTGACGGTGAGGTCGTCGGGGTCGTGGCGCACGATGCCCGACGGGGCGCTGATCTCGACTGCTCCTGGCGGCGCCGGGAACCCGAGCGCGCGATGGGTCTTCGCGCCGCGTGGTTCGATCGCGTCGGCGGCTCGCACGGCCTCGATGACGGGTCGGGTGGCCGCGCTCAGATCCACGTGCCCTCCGGAACGGCGGGCGATCGCCCGAGTTCGCCGCAGCGACTCCCCGCGGGAAGGACCTTCCGAGGGTTCGCGAGCCCATCGGGATCGAAGGCATCGACGATCCGGCCTTGCGCCGCGAGGTCTTCGGGCGTGAAGAAACGATGCATCAGATCTCGCTTCTCGAGGCCGATTCCGTGCTCGCCGGACAGAACCCCGCCGGCAGCGAGGCACGTCTCGAGGATCTCGGTCCCGGCCGCGTGCACTCGCTCCCAGACTCCGGCGGTGCGATTGTCGAACACGATGAGTGGATGCAGGTTGCCGTCACCCGCGTGGAACACGTTCATCATCGTCAGATCCAGTCGCTGCGCGATGTCGTAGATCGATCGCAACACGTCGACGAGCTTGGTGCGCGGGACGACGGCGTCGTGGAGGTAGTAGTCGGGTGCGATGCGTGCAATCGCGCCGAACGCGGACTTGCGCCCCTTCCAGAGCAGTTGTCGTTCGGTCTCGTCGCGCGCCACCCGGACGGTCCGGGCGCCGTGGGCGCGGCCGACGCGTTCGACTGCTGCGGTGTGCGCGGCGACGCCATCGGGAAGCCCGTCGAGCTCGACGAGCAGAACTGCTTCGGCGTCACGGGGGTAGCCGGCTCCGACGAAGTCCTCGACGGCGCGGGTGATCTGCGCATCCATCATCTCGAGCGCGGCCGGCACGATCCCGGCGGCGATGATCGCCGAGACGGTCGCGGCCGCGTCGTCGATCGCGAGGAAGTCGAGGAGCATCGTCCGGACGAGTGGTGCGTTCGGTTGCAGCCGCACCAGGACTTTGGTCGTGATGCCGAGCGTGCCTTCGCTGCCGACGAACAGTCCCCGAAGGTCATAGCCGGGTTGGTCCGGCAGATCGCCGCCGAGCATCGTGATCTCGCCGGTCGGGAGGACGACCTCGACGCCGAGGACGTGGGCCGTCGTCGTACCCGAGGCGAGGCAATGGGGTCCGCCCGCGTTCGTGCCGACGTTGCCCCCGATGGAGCAGGCCTGCTGGCTCGACGGATCTGGTGCGTAGTGCAGCCCCAAGTGCTGTACGGCCCGCGTGAGATCGAGGTTCAAGACGCCGGGCTCGACCCACGCGCGTCGCTGCGCCGCGTCGACTGCGACGATCTCGTTCATCTGCGTCGTCACGATGACCAGCGCGTCGTCGAGCGGGGTTGCGCCGCCCGCGAGCCCGGTTCCGCTCCCCCGGGCGACGAACGGGACGCCGTACCGTCGACACGTCTGCACGGCGTAGGCAACATCGTGCGCGTCGCGAGGAAAACAAACCGCGCCGGCCCGCCCGCTCGACAGTCCCGCATCGCGCGCGTAGAGGGCGAGCTCGAGCGGCGCGGCGCGCACTCGCTCGTCGAAGCGCGCGGCGAGATCGTCACGGAGTCGGTCCAACACGTCGATCGGGCGAGGATACGCTCGCCTCGATGGCGAAGAAGGCTGCGCATCCCTCGAAGGCCCACATCCCGGGCGTCGCTCGTGAGTGGGTCACCATTCCGGTCGCCGGCAAAGAACGCGAGCAATGGCAGGTCGACGTCACCTACCTGATGTCGAACTATCGCTGCTTGTTCGGCGACGGCTGTTGCGGCGTGTTGAGCGAACCGTCACCCGAGCTGAGCCAGGGATGTTGCTCTTACGGTGCGCACGCCAATTCCGACGCCGACAAACGCCACGTCGAAAAGGTCGCCAAGCAGCTCACCGCCGACGAGTGGCAGCACATCGAGATCGGACGCAAGAAGGGCGTGTGGCGCCGTTCGGGGCGCGACGAGTGGGTGACCCGACTCGTCGACGATGCTTGCGTCTTCCTGAACCGGCCGGGTTTCGAACGCGGCCCCGGCTGCGCGCTCCATCTCCTCGCCGAGCGCAAGGGTGTGCACTTCGCCGAGACGAAGCCGACGGTCTGCTGGCAGCTGCCGCTGCGCGAGTACGACCGCGACGAGGAAGACGGTTCGACGACCCACGTCCTCACCGAGTTCGCCCGCCACGGCTGGGGCGAAGGCGGCGACGAGTTCTCCTGGTGGTGCACCGAAGCACCCGAGGCCTTCAGCGGCGGCGAACCGGTCTACAAGTCCATGGAGGCCGAACTGCGGGCGATGATGGGCGATGCCGCCTACGACGTGTTGCGCGAGCATCTCGACGCTCGCGCGAAGGCGGGCGCGACGGTTCCCCACCCGGCCAGCTTCCCCGTACAAATCGGACGAACTCGCCACCATCCTGCCGTCTGATCTCGAAAATCGCGCAACCTCCGCTCGACGTTTGCCGATAGCCGACCGTGGCCCTGTTCGCATTCGAAGATCGCGCGCCGGTGGTGCATCCCGACGCCTTCGTCGCGCCGACGGCGACGCTGGTCGGCGATGTCCACGTCGAGGCGGGGGCGTCGATCTGGTTCGGTGCGGTATTGCGGGCCGACGTCGCTCCGATCATCGTGCGTTGCGGTGCGACCGTCTTCGACGGTGCCGTGGTCTATGCATCGGCGGGGCTGACGGTCGACATCGGCTCGGGCGCGACGATCGGGACGTGTGCGGTGGTGCGCGGCGCGGTCGTCGGTGAGGACGCGATCATCGGGACCGGGGCGGTGCTGCTCGACGCGGCGACGATCGGCTCCGGTGCGTTCGTGACCGCGGGCTCGACCGTTGCCGCACGAACGACGATCCCGGTGGGCTACCTCGCGACCGGTTCGCCCGCCGTCCCGCGACGACCGGTGAAGGGATCGCCGGGTGAGATTCTCGTCGCGACGAGCGCGCCGGACAGCGCCGATCTCGCCGACCGCCACCGCTCGGGACTCCGAGCGTTGTGACGATGATGCGTCAACCAGCAAGAAATAGTGCTGCTGGTTGACGCATCAGCCGATGAGCGTGCCGCCGTCGACGTGCACGACCTCGCCGGTCATCCAGGTCGAGGCGTCCGAGCACAAGAACAGCGCGGCCGACGCGATGTCGTCGGGAACTCCGAGGCGTCCCAGCGGGTGCATTGCCGCGGCCGCCGCCTCGTTCGGTTCCCACAGCGCCCGAGCCATGTCGGTCTTCACGAGCGCGGGAGCAACGGCATTGACGCGCACGTTCGGCGCCATCTCTTGCGCCAACTGGTGGGTGAGGTGGATCAACGCCGCCTTGCTGACGTTGTAGGCGCCGATCATCGGGCTCACTCGAACCCCACCGATCGACACGACGTTGAGGACGACGCCCCCGTGTTCGCGTTGCCAGGCGGCCCACGCGGCCTGACAGAACCGCAACGGTCCGGCGATGTTGACGTCCCAGACCTTGGCGACCGTCGCCAGGTCCGCTTCGATCAGCGGTCCGAACTGCGGATTCGTGGCGGCGTTGTTGACGACGATGTCGCACGACCCGAGCTGGGCGACACAGTGTTCGACGGCACCGAGCGCCACCTCGGGGTCGCCGGCCGAGCCGCGAAAAGCGGTGACCCCGACTCCGAACCGCGCGAGTTCGGTCGTCGTCTCGTCGAGTTCGTCGGACTTCCGGGCATTGACGCACACGTTCGCGCCGGCCGCGGCGAACGCCTCGGCGATCGCGCGCCCGATACCGCGGGTCCCGCCGGTGATGAGCGCACTGCGACCATCGAGCCGGAGTGCCGTCGACGGATCGACGGTCATAGGTACAGCCCTGTCCCGCCTTCGTCGCGTCGAGTGGCGACGGCCTGGATGTCGCGCTCACGCAGGATCAGGTACTCCTCCGCGCGGATCTCCACCTCGAAGCCCGTGTCGGGCGCATAGAGAATGTGGTCACCGGCCTCGATGTTGCGCACGGTCGGCCCGGCTGCGATCACCTCGGCCCAGTGCAGGCGCCGGTTCACCGCCGCGGTCGCGGGAATGAGGATGCCGGCACGGGACTTGCGTTCGCCGTGTTCCTTCGACGGGACGCACAACAGGCGATCGGCCATCATGCGGATCGAGTGGCGCACATCGTCAGGGGCACTCATGAGCGGGCCAGACTAGGTACGAAACGAGTTGGAGGGCGAACGAAACCCCTTGGCGAACCGGCTGCACTCGACCGGCGGCGTGCCGTCCGCGATCCCAGGCGACTCCGAGCTCGTCGGTAGTCTCGCCGACACCGATCGAGGGCACGATCGACGGCAAGATCGAACGCAAGGGAGACGACCGTGGGACCCAAGCAAGCGAGGTCGAAGCGATTGCTGGCGGCCGGTGCCATGGCGGTGCTGGCGCTCGGTGTCGGGGCTTGTGGCGGAGACGACGACCCGAAGGAACCGAACTCCGAGGGACGCACCGTCGAGGCCGTCGGCGGCAAGGTCGAGGTGTCGGCCAAGGGCATCAAGTTCGATGTCTCGACGATCAAGGCGACTGCCGGTGCGCTCACCGTGACCTTCACGAACAACGATGCGGTCGGTCACGACTTCTCGGTGAAAAATCTCGACGGCAAGGCCACGCCCGATCTCAATGGCGGCAGTGCGAGCGTGACCTACGAGCTCGAGGCGGGTACGTACGAGTTCTACTGCAGCTTGTTCGGTCATGAAGCCCAAGGCATGAAGGGCACCATCGTCGTCGAATGACGACGTCGTCCCCGTGGCGTTGACCACCGCCCAACGAGTCGAGCCGATCCAACGGTCTTTGTTCGCGCGTCTCGCGCCGTGGGTCAAGATGACCAAGCCGCGGGTGATCGAACTCCTCCTCGTCACGACCGTTCCGCCGATGGTCCTGGCCGAGGGCGGACTCCCGTCGGTCCCACTGATTCTGGCGGTGCTCGTCGGCGGCGCGCTGGCCGCGGGCGGCGCGAACACGATCAACAGCTACATCGAACGCGATCGCGATCGACTGATGGAACGCACCCAGGATCGCCCGCTCGCGACCGGGGCGATCGCTCCCTTGCACGGGTTGGTGTTCGGTGTGGTGTTGAACGTGATCGCGTTCGCGATTCTGTGGCCGGCCGCGAATCTGCTCGCGGCGTGCCTCACGATGAGCGCGACGTTGTTCTACGTCTTCGTGTACACGATCTGGTTGAAGCCCCGAACCGATCAGAACATCGTGATCGGTGGTGCCGCCGGTGCCGTGCCGGTGCTCGTCGGATGGTCGGCGATCACCAACGATGTTGCCGCGCCGGCCTGGTTGCTGTTCGGGGTCGTGTTCTTGTGGACCCCGGCGCACTTCTGGGCGCTCGCGATTCGCTATCGCGACGACTACGCGCGCGCGGGCACACCCATGCTCCCGGTCGCCCGAGGCGTACGGAGTGCGGCCAATCAGATCGTGGCGTACTCCGTCCTGACCGCGGCGTCGAGCCTGACGTTGGGCCTGACCATCGATGTCGGTCCGCTGTACGTCATCGCCGCGAGCGTGTTCGGCATTGCGATCGTGGCGTTGGCGCTCGACCTGCGCCGTTCACCCACCCCGCAGCGCGCAATCCGGTTCTTCGGGATGTCGAACGTCTACCTGCTGGCCGTCTTCGCGGCGGTCGCCGTCGACGTCTTCGTGAGTCGCTGAAACACTCACTCCTCCCATCGGAACGAGCGCGCCGCGATCGTCGGCGCGCCGATGGCCCAGACGACCAGCACGACGAAGTTCCCGATCGGGAAACCGTAACCATCGACGAGGACGCCGCGCAGGCATTCCGACAATGCGGCGGCCGGGAGGATGTTGGCGAGGCTTTCGAGTACGGCGGGCAACTTGTCGATCGGATACGCCATCCCCCCGAGGAACAGCAGGACGAGAAACAGGCCGTTCGCGATCGCCAGCGTCGCCTCGGCGCGCAGTGATCCGGCGAGGGCCATCGCGATGCCGGCGAAGGCGATCGATCCGACGAGCGCGATCGCGACGGCCGGTATGACCGCGAAACCGACCGACCAGCCGAGTGCGACGCCGACGACGACGATGAGTGCGACCTGCAACACCTGGACGACCAAGACGGTTGCCGTCTTCGCGACGATCAGGCCCTGCCGTCCGAGCGGCGTCGCTCCGAGCCGTTTGAGGACTCCGTATCTCCGTTCGAATCCGGTCGCAATGGCGAGGCTCACCATCGCCGACGACATCACCGCGAGTGCCATCACGCCCGGCACGAGAAAATCGACCGGTTCGTCGTAGCGAGTCGGGATCGCGGCGTCGAGCTTGGCGAAGAACACCAGCACGCCGAGCGGGATCACCAACGTGACGAGCAGGTTCTCGCCGCGCCGCAACGTCAGCAGCAACTCGGCGCGCATCTGCGCCAGGACCGCTCGCGTGTTCACGACCGCTCCTCGACCAACTGGAGGAACACGTCTTCGAGCGACCGGCGCCCGATCTCCAACGACCCGATCGCCACGTCGTGATCACGCAGGAACGCGGCCAGGTCCGCCACGAGTCCTGGCGTTCCGTCGGCCTGAATCGTGAATTGGCAAGGTCGGTCTTCGACGATCGCGTTCACGTTCACGCCGAGGGTCGACGCCAGGCTCTGCAGCGCGATCGGAGTGGCGGTCGTGAACCGTACGTGTCGTGTTCGTGCGTCGCTCGTGAGCTCGCGCGGCGTTCCCAACGCCGCGAGTCGGCCGGCCGCGACGATCGCGACGCGATCGCAGACTCGTTCGGCCTCGTCGAGCAAGTGCGTGGTGAGAACCACGGTCGAACCTTCGGACACGACCTCGCGGATCAGTTCCCAGGTCGTTGCGCGAGCCTGCGGGTCCATTCCCGCGGTGGGTTCGTCGAGGAACACGAGTTCAGGACGGCCGACGAGCGCGCATGCCAGCGACAACCGTTGAAGTTGGCCGCCCGAAAGTCGCCGCACCATGTGCCGGTTCGCTTCGGTGAGTCCGACCCGATCGAGGAGGGCGTTGATCTCTCGCGGTCGCTCGTAGTACGACGCGAACAAGCGGAGCAGTTCGTGGACGCGCAGGCCGGGGTACAGCCCACCCTCCTGCAGCATCACGCCGATCCGGTTGCGCAGCGCCGCTCCGTCGTCGACCGGATCGAAACCGAGGACGCGAACCTCGCCGGCGTCGGCGGCGCGGTAGCCCTCCAAGATCTCGACCGTGGTGGTCTTGCCCGCTCCGTTCGGCCCGAGGAGTCCGAACACTTCGCCTCGCCGCACGTCGAACGAGAGGCCATCGACCGCTCGAATCGCGCCGTAGTGCTTCAACAGGCCGACGACGTTGATGGCGTCGACGTCGTCGGGAACGGTCGTGGTCATCGCGAGTCGCTCGGATTCAACTGATCAACGATCGCGCCAGGCGACGTAATCGGCGAGGTCGTCCAACCACTCGCGCGCGGCAGGGTCGAGCGGGGCTGCCCCGATCGCTCGATGCGCGTCGGCCGTCAGACGAGCGATCTGCGACTCGACGCTTGCGAGCGCGCCGGATTCGGTGACCAACTCCTGAAGTGCCGCGACCTCGGTCGGGGTGAGGTCGGTCGCGCCGACTCGTTCGAGCAGTGCACGCGCGGCCGTGGTCCGAGCCGCGCTCGTGGCGTGCGCGAGCAGCGCGGTCGGTTTGCCCTCCCGAAGATCGTCGCCGACCGGTTTGCCGGTCGCCTCTTCGTCGCCGAAGACACCGAGCACGTCGTCGCGGAGTTGGAATGCTTCGCCGAGCGGAAGCCCGATCGCACTCAGTGCGTCGGCGACCACGACTCCTGCGCCGGCCATCGTCGCGCCGAAGTGCAGTGGTCGCTCGATGGTGTACTTGCCCGACTTGTACGTGGCGATCCGGCTGGCGGTCGCCAGATCGGCGCGCCGGGCCGCCGTACCGAGCAGATCGAGCGACTGACCAACGCACAACTCGACGCGGAGCTCGTCCCAGATCGCGGCGAGGACGGCACCGGCCTGGCGAATGCAGCGGCCCGCGAGTTGATCGGCGTAGACGTACGCGATGTCACCGACGAGTATCGCGATTCCTTCGCCGAACCGCCGGGCCTCGCCGCGCCAGGACGCGGCCGCGTGCGCGTCGATGAAACGTCGATGGACCGCAGGCCCGCCTCGGCGACGTTCGGAACCGTCCATGACGTCGTCGTGCACCAACGCGAAGGTGTGCAGCAGTTCGAGGGCCGAGCCGGCGTCGAGGACGAGCGTGTCGTCGGGGTCGCCGCCCGCGCCCACGAACCCGGCCAGGCAGAAGGCGGGCCGGAGCCGCTTGCCACCCGCTCGGACGAGGTCCCGCAACGCGTCGAGCGGCGGAACCAGCGCTGCATCGACCGAGGCCCATCGCTCGGATTCCGACCGTAGGAATGCGTCGACATGCCGTTCGACCGCGACACCGTGATCACTCAGGGCGGCGGGAAACCGAACGAGCGGCTGGGGCATGCGGGCAGGCTACGCGGTGGGCCGAGCATCGCTCCCAGCGATCTCGACGGCGCTCCGGTCGACGCGATCGCCGCTACCGTCCCGGTGGATGGCTGAGCTCAGGCGGACTTCGCTCGGCGCGGTTCGGCCTGCGCGGCGCGCCGGGTTCGGGCCGTTGCCCCGGTGGGTGGTGCCGACCCTCGTCGCGGTCGGCGTCGCGTTGCGCGTGTGGGCGCTGTCGGGTCGACTCGGTGTTGCGAACAGCGACGACTCGATCGTCGGGTTGATGGCAATTCGACATCTGCGCGGCGAGTTCTACATCTACTACTGGGGTCAACGATACGGGGGTTCGTTCGAGCCGTACCTGACCGCGTTCTTCTTCTCGTTTCTTCCGCGCAACGGCTGGACTCTGCGCTTTGCGCCGATCGCACTGCACGCGTTGAGCGCGGTGTTGCTCGCGCGAATCGCCATGCGCTTCGTCCACCGCCCGGTCGCCACCTTCGCTGGGCTGCTGTGGTGGGTTGCTCCGCCGATCGGAATCCTCTGGTCGATCCACGCCGGTGGCTACTACGGCGTCCTGGTGGCTGCCGGATTGGGCACGATCCTGTTGACGCTGCGCCTCGCCGAGGCGCCGACTCGTCGCGACGCGCTCGTCCTCGGGGTTGTCGCCTCGATCGGTGTCTGGGCGAGCCCGCAGTTCGTGCTGCTGGCCGCGGCGCCGGTCGTGATGATGGTGGTGCGACGACCCCAGGTCGTGAAGGCGTTGGCGTGGAGCCTCGTTGTCGCCGTTCCGTTGCTCGCGCCGTGGGTCGCCTACCAGGTGAAGTACGACTGGGCCGGAGTGACGCCACCCGACAACCCGAATCCACTCTCGTACATCGATCGACTGGGCGTGTTCTTCCGTGGGGTGCCGATGCTCTTCGGATTCCAGGTGCCGAACGAAGGGGCCTGGCTGTTCTGGGGTGCTCCCCTCGTGTTCGGGGTTGCGGTCGCGGCGGGCCTCGTCGGGTGCGCGATCGCGCTGCGCAGGCAGGACTGGCGAATGGGGTGGATGATCGCGACGATCGGCGCGATTCCGTTCGCGTTCGCGATCTCGCCGCTCGCGAGCGAACCGCACATCATCCGGTACTTCTACCCGGTCGCTCCGCTCGCGATCTTGTTCGTCGTGGTCGGTCTGCGATCCCGAAGGGCCTTGGTTGCCGTTTCGATCGTCGCGATCACGACGGGCGTCATCGGAATCCACCAGGCCGAACGGCACGCGGTCGCCCGGGCCGGCTGTGTGTACGAGTTGGTGCCGGCGGATCTCCAGCCGTTGATCGACGAACTCGATCGGCGCCGCGACACGCGCGTCTGGGCCGAGTACTTCACAGCGTTCCGGCTCACGTTCGCGACCGAAGAGCGCATCATCGCGGCACCAACCGACATCTTGCGTTTCAACGAGTACAACGATGCAGTCTGGAAACAGCGGCCCGGCGTGTACGTGTATCCCGCCAGCGAGCGATTTCCGCGCGAGCAGTTCGCGGCCGCCGACGTCGCGTTCGACGCGACGACGGTGGGCGAGTTCACGATCTACGAGTTGCACGGGCGCGATCCCGGTCCGCGCGACCTCGGACTGCAACAGCCGGTCCACGAGCGGCCCGCGTGCTTCTGAATCCAGGGTGTCGACGTACGCTCGCGACGATGACCGAGTTCGGATCCACCGAGTGGTTCGATCGCTTGGTCGTTCGGGCCGCCGGGGTGGCGACCTCGATCGATCCGCCGGTCGTGCTCGAACAAGTGATCGCGAACGCTCCGGACGGCTCGATGCACCGGTGGCATTTCGTGATCGGGTCGGGCGTGCGGGTCGTGGCAGGTGCGGCCGCCGAACCGACGATCACGTTCCGTTGTGAATGGCCGACCGCCGTTGCACTCGCCCGAGGCACGACCAATGCCCAACGCGCGATCTCGGCCGGGCAACTCCACATCGGCGGCGACCTCGAATCGCTCGTCACGGTCGCGCCGTTGCTCGCTGAACTCGTGGTCGCGACCTCGTGAGAAATCCCTTCGAACGCCTGCGGTCGCTTGCCCGGTGGTCGGGCGACGACGACGACCTCGCGGCCGAAGCTGCGCTGGCGTTGGCCGCGCTCGCCGGCGATCCCGGGTTGGTGGTCGCGTGCCGACGCATGCTCGCCCATCACCCGAGCAATGCCCGCCTGTGGTGGCTCCTCGCCCACGTCCTGGCCGCTCCCGATCCGAACGTCGCGGCGCGCCAGTGTCGTGACGCGCTCGATGGTGACCGCACCGCCGATCGACTCGGCGCCGCGCTCCCCCTCCAAGACGAGGGCGAGCGACTCGGCGTGGTGGGATGGACGCGTACGGTCGACCATGCCATTGCGGAACGACCGGATCTCGACGTCGTGGCCATCAAGATCGACGGTGCCGATCCCACGTGGTCGTTACGCGGCAGGTCGACCGATCGCCCGATTCGAATCATCGAGCCGTGGGAGTGTTCGACCGCGTCGGTGTCGCAGGTACTGATCCCGGTGATGGCAGTCGACGATCGCGACGCGATCGTCCCGGCTGGGGTCGAGGAGCTGCTGTGGGAGATCGGCGACTCGACGTCGGTGTGGTTGGTCGCGGGCCTCGGGGTTGTGCTCCCCCGCCAACTCGTCGATGCGCTGTGGCGAGCCGTCACCGACTCCTCGGACGATCAGGCGCTCGGGGCGGAGCGGCTCGACTTCGACCGAGTCGCCCGCATCGTCGGGTCGCGAGGTGCCGAACCGCTCCCCGACGCCGTCATGGGCTACGACTGTCCGCTCCCTGCGGAGCTGTTGCGACCGTTCTGAGCCGCGGCGGCGCAGGTCGCGAGCGAGATCACACGTCGATGACGTCGTCGCGATCGCGTGGGCGACGGGGCGGAGCGAATCCTCCGAACGGAACCGTGCGTACGTCGAAGCGGCGACGGACCACGCTTCGATACGCGACTCTCGTCGGTGGGAACAAGACGGTCAACGCGAAGAGATCGGTGACGAAGCCCGGTGTCAGGAGCAGCAGGCCCGCGAGGAGGATCAGAAAACCGTCGATGAGTTCGTTGCCCGGTAGCTCGCCACGGGCGGCGGCGTCGTTGATGCGCCGCCACGTGACGAATCCTTCGTGGCGAGCGAGCCAGGCACCGACGACCGAGACGATGATCATCAGGCCGATCGTGTTGAGCACACCGATTTCCTGGCCGACCTGGATCAGGACCGTGATCTCGATGATGGGCACGAGCAAGAACAACGCGACGAGGAGCGCGAACATGGATCGACCGTAACACCGACGAGGAGAGATTCATGCCCGCTTCCACCGCCGAATCCCTGGGCGCTCGCGCCGTCGTCGACGCGTTCTTCACGGCGCTCGAATCCGGCGACATCGAAGCGATGGACGCCTTGTACGCCGACGATCTGATCGTCTGGACGAACCTCACCAAGGTCGACTCGGCGCGGGCTCCGAGCTTGAAGTTGGTGGCTTGGCTCTCGCGCAAGGTGGCGGACCTGCGCTATGAGATCGTCGCTCGCCACGACATCACGCTGGCCGACGGTTCGGCCGGGCTCGTGCAACAACACGTGCTCACCGGTCTCGCCCCCGATGGCACCGAACTGCGGGCGCCCGCGTGTCTCGTCATCGCCGTGCGCGACGGCAAGATCACCCGCATCGACGAGTACCTCGATGGCTCCGACGTCGCGGCGCTGAGCCGTTGAGTCGCCGACTCCGAACCACCCGACGCCGACTGGCTTGATGTGGTTCGGCCTCGACGCCGCACTACCCTCGCCCGGGGCGGGCTGGACGACATGCGGAGGTCGGACAATGCTGCACCATCGTCGTCGGAAGGTTGACCGGCGTGCATCACTCGTCGCCGCGATCGCGATCGCACTGATTCCCATCGTCGGCGTGGCGAACCCCGCGGGAGCGGCCGACACACCCGACTACGGAGACATGGCCGGTCGACGCCTGACGACTCCCGTCGTCGGGTTTGCCGCCCGCCCCCAGGGCGACGGCTACTGGCTCGTCACCGCGCGTGGCAACGTCTACGACTTCGGCGCGGCGAAGTGGCGAGGCGCTCTCGCGGACCGTCCCTTGGCGTCGACCGTGCGGGGAATTGCCGCGACGCCCGACGGTCGCGGCTATTACCTGTTCCTTCGCAACGGGCGGGTGTTCGCGTTCGGCACTGCCGACTTCCACGGATCGGCCCGGCGGGTCGACCTCGACGGTGCTTCGGTGACGGCGATGGCGGTCACCTCGACCGGTGGCGGTTACTGGTTGCTGACCGAACGCGGGCGCGTGCTGGCATTCGGTGACGCCGATCGGCACGGCAACGCTCGTCCTTCTGCGGGGGTATCGACCATCGGAATTGCGCCGACGCCCGACGACGGTGGCTACTGGATCGCACTGGCGAACGGCAAGGTCGCGGCACGCGGTAACGCCGTCCATCGCGGTGACAGTGGTGGGCGGGTGAGTGCGGCCGCGGTCGGGATCGTCGCAACGAGCGACGGCGGCGGCTACTGGATTCCGCAACTCGACGGGCGCGTGCTCGACTTCGGTAACGCTCCGTTCCGGGGTGGCCTGCGCGGGACTCGGTTCGCCGGGTTCGTCGTCGCGATGGATCGCCGACCCGACGACCGCGGCTTCTGGCTGGCGACGACGGCCGGTCGGGTGTATCCCGAACCCGGAACCGACCTCCCGCTCGCGGGCGTGCCGCAATTGAACGTCACCACCGTCGTCGGTGGCCTGACGATTCCGTGGGATGTCGCGTTCATGCCGAATCGGACGCTGCTCTTCACCCAGCGCATCGGCCAGATCAATGCGTATGTCGGTGGCGCAGTGCGCACGTTGGCCGCGCCCGCAGATGTCGTCGTCGCCAGCGAGGCCGGCGTGATGGGCCTGGCGATCGACCCGAACTTCGCCGCGAACCGACGGATCTACGTATGCATGACGAGCAACCTTCCTGCCGGCACCGACGATGTGCGGGTGGTGCGATTCCGCGTGAACGAAGCGGTCACCGCGCTGACGAACCGGACCGACATCGTCACCGGACTGCCGGTGAACACGTTCGGCGAACTCGGTCGCCACTCGGGCTGCCGACCGCGCTTCGGCCCCGATGGATTCTTGTGGGTCGGCACGGGTGACGCCGCGATCGGAACCGTTCCCCAGGACGACAACAGCCTGGGCGGCAAAGTGCTGCGAGTCGACACGAACGGCAATGCCGCGCCGGGGAACCCCGGTGGCCGTCGTTGGTACACGAAGGGTCATCGCAACGTGCAGGGACTCGCGTTCCAGCCGGGGACCGGACGGGCCTTCAGCGTCGAACACGGCTCGTATCGCGACGACGAGATCAACCGTCTCGTGAACGGCGCGAACTACGGGTGGGATCCGGTCCCGGGGTACAACGAGTCGGTCCCGCTGACCGACTTCGCGAAGTTCCCGAACGCCAAAGGCGCCGCGTGGTCGTCGGGTGACCCGACCCTTGCAACGAGTGGCGCCGACTTCCTGGTCGGCAGCGCGTGGCGCGACTGGGAGGGCATGCTCGTCGTGGCGAGCCTGAAGGAGGCCGATCTGCGGGTCTTCCGCATCAGCGCGAACGGCGAGGTCGCGACGCAGATCGCGATCCGTCTCGACGACGATTACGGGCGCTTGCGCACGGTCGTCATGGCACCGAACGGCTCGCTCTACATCACGACCAGCAACGGCAGCGGCAACGACCAGATCCTGAAGATCACGCCGTCGTGATCGACCGCGGCCGCGAGAGGAGCACTCGATGACCCGCATTCCGTTTCCGATCAAGTGGGACGCGGTGTCGAACGGTGAGTTCGTTCCGCTGGCGCAGTCGGAGCTGGTTCGCGAGGCGCAGCGACGGACGTTGGTGCACATCGAACGCGAAGCGCGTCGGCGTGGACTCGACCGGCGGGTGTTCCTGAAGGGGCTGTGCGGGTCGGCGACGATGCTGTCGATGCTGGCCGCGTGTTCGAACGAATCGACGTCTTCCAGTTCCTCCGCTGCCGGCTCGACGACGGCGCCCGCGGGGACGTTCACGGTGCCGCCGACCGCGACGACGTCGACGACCATCGCGGGTGAGGTGCTCGGCGACGAGGACTTCATCTTCGACGTGCAGACGCACTTGCTCGAAACCGCACCGGGCGGTGTCGGTGAGGCCATCGCGTCGTTCGCGCTCGGGTTTCCGTACGCGAACTGCGGTGACGCCGACGCGCTCGACTGTTTCCGCACCGACCACTGGCTCGAGGAGATCTTCGGCCGTTCGCAGACCTCGATGGCGATCATCTCGGCGATTCCGATCGTCGTCGAGCCGAACCCACTGTCGACGGCCGTGATGGCCGAGGCGAAACGAGTTGCCGAACGCGTGTGCGGCGACGGTCGGGTTCTGTTGCACGGGCAGGCGAATCCCAACGTCGGTGACATCGGCTCGACGGTCGACGGCATGCGGGCGCTGGTCGACGAGTATCCGATCGCAGCCTGGAAGGTGTACACCCACATTCCTGGCGGACGCCCGTGGTTTCTCGACGACCACGATCCCGACGCAGTGCAGTGCGGACGTGCGTTCCTCGACGCGGTGATGGAGGTCGGCCCGCGCATCGTGTGTGTCCACAAGGGATTCGGGGGTCTCGGTGGCGGCACTGCGTTCGACTATGCGTCGCCGATCGACATCGGGCCCGCGGCGCGCGACTACCCCGAGATCGACTTCATCGTTTACCACTCCGGGTACGAGTCGGGCGGGTCCGAGGGTCCGTTCGACGAGCGCGCCGATGCGGCGGGACTCGGCGGCGTCGACCGGTTCGTTCGCACCCTGCGCGACCACGCCCTCGGACCCGAGGACAACGTGTACGCCGAGTTGGGTTCGACGTGGCGCGCCGTCATGCAGAATCCCGACACCGCGGGCCACGTCGTGGGCAAACTGCTCGCGCAACTCGGGCCGGGGCGCATCTGTTGGGGCACCGACTCGATCTGGTACGGCACTCCGCAAGATCAGATCGAAGCGTTCCGCACGTTCGACATCTCGGCCGAAGCCCAGGAACGATTCGACTACCCCGCGCTCGACGCCGCGGCGAAGCGCCGCATCTTCGGGCTCAACTCCGCCGAGGTGTACGGCGTCGAACCGATCGCGCCGTGCGAGTTCGACGCAGCCACCGTCGAAGCGTCGCGCCGCGCGCTCCCCCCGTCGACCCCGCTCGGCCCCCGAACCGCCGCCGAAGTCCGCGCCCTCATCTCGATGCATGCCTCCTGAATGAGGCGGCACCGAACTTGCGCTCGTTTCCGTTGTGGGGCACCGCTGTTGTGTCGCGGGACATTGCTGACAGTTGTCGCGGGTCATTGCTGACACGGGTTGGTGGTTGGTTTTCCGGGGCGGTTGTATAGCCGCTGGTAGTGGCGTGTGGGGTCGATGGTGAGGTGGCGGGCGATGCGTCCG
>SXGT01625399.1_pt1 | contig 24485 bp, 17 predicted proteins | sample 3176221 | NCBI WGS metagenome assembly SXGT01 (sample SAMN11356862, study PRJNA531348) | freshwater metagenome | isolation source: freshwater sample F1-120 | place: China: Fuxian Lake, Yuxi | collected 2017-12-25
AGGAGACCGCGCTCAAGACCAACCTCGAAGCGGCGGCGGAGGTGGCCCGTCAGGCTCGGATCCGGGACCTCGGCGGGTTGATCGTGGTCGACTTCATCGACATGCGCGAGCGCAAGGCGATCAAGCAGGTCGAGCTGGCGCTGCGAAACGCCTTCAACGACGACAAGTCCAAGGTGAAGTTCGGTCGGATCAGCCAGTTCGGCCTCATGGAGCTCTCGCGGCAGCGCCTTCGCAAGAGCCTCGCCACGTCGGTCACCCGCCGCTGCGAGACCTGCGACGGCACAGGGCTCATCCGCGCGCCGCAGTCAGCCGCGTTGTCCCTGCTCCGGCGTATCGAAGAGGGCTGCCTCCAGCGGGACGTGAAGTACATCCGGGCCACCACCGCCGTCTCCGTGGCCAACATGCTCCACAACCGCCGGCGGCGGGATCTCGTGGAGCTCGGCCAGAAGGTGGACGCGGTCGTCGAGATCGTTGGCCACACCGAGATGCCGGCCAACCTCGTCGCCCTCGACGTGGTCATCATGAAGGGCGGCAAGGCCCAGCCGCAGCGGCTCTATCAGCTGCTCGATCTCATCCGCAACGTCGTGGTTCGCAAGGAGTCGTCGCCCCTGCCGCGCCCCGAGGAGGGCCTCGAGGCTCTCGAGCTCGACCACAACGCGATCTACGAGGCCATCGCGCAGCGCAACGCCTTGCTCGAAGCCGAGGCGCGGGCGGAGGACAACTTCGACTACAGCGCCGAAGAGCCGGACCTCAGCCGGGACGACGAAGAGGAACCGACGGAGCGTCCCGCGAAGCGGGGCCGGCACGACCGACACGACCGCCGGCCGCACGGCCACGCGCATCGGGAGCGGAACCAGCGCCACGAACACCGCGCGGAGCCACAGCCCGCCAGCGGCGAGGTGGCCACCGCGACAGCGGAGGCGACAGCAGCGTCTTCGACGTCTTCCACGTCCGCCGTCGAAGCGGGGCCGGTTGAGCCCCCGCCGAGCCGCGTCGAAGGCGAGACGGCGGCTGGCACCGAGAGACGCCGGCGCGGCTTCATGGACTGGATGCGGCGGATCTTCAAACGAGACGAGGAGACGCCTCCGGATGAGGAGCAGCCTGCGGAGCTGGGCCCCATCGGACCGATCACCGCGGACCGCATCAAGGCTGAGGCGCGCGTGCAGGAGCGCCCCGCACCCCGCCCGCCCCCGCTGCCGAAGCCCGCGCGGCCCGTCGAAGACGACCGGGACGACGACGAGGACGACGACGACGACGACGACACGGGATCGGACGACACCACCACGGACGAGCCGGGGAACGGTGAGCGCGCGGCCGGAAAGAAGAAGCGTCGCCGCCGGCGGAAGCGCCGCACGTCTGAGCCCGGCACATCGTCGGACGCTCCCCCGCCCATCCCCGCAGAAGCCGGCGGTGACGACGGCGGCGACGCTGACGGTGACGACAACGACCACGACGACGACTCGTCGGACGGCGACGGTCCCGAGAGCGAAGGCGCCGAGGGCGACGCTCAGAGTGGTGATCGACCCCGGTCGCGCCGCCGTCGGACCCGCCGCCGCGGACGCCGACCCGGCGCTCCGCCCGCCCCTGCGGGTTAACGCTCCGGGCGCCTAGCCGCCGTCTCGCGCAGCCCCTCGCCGCGTTGGCCGAAGGGCTACTGCCACCAGCAGGCCCAACGCCCAAGCGCCCGACTCGACGGGTCGCGCCGAGCAGCCTCCGCCACCCGCCATCACCCGCCATCGTAGCTAACCCCGCTTCGTCGGAGCCCGCCGCCTCGGGTGCCTCCGCCATTGCGCCGTCACCGCCATCCGCAAGCTCGTTAGCGACCGTGTGGGCGTCGTCACCGTCCATCACATCCCCCCAGCGCCGGGCGTGACGAGGCTCCCGAGGGTCACGGAGACCGTCTGGGAGGACGGGACCCCGTCGAATGCGCGCCGTCACCTCGGCGGTGCCTGGCGTCCACGCGCTCACGCTCGGGCCGCCTCGACAGCCCCGGCGTAGGTCGTAACCCTGCCCGAGGGGCTTGAAAACGCTACACCCCCGCGGGGAGCTAACCCAACGGGGCCCGGGTCATCGTGGCTGGACGAGCCGTGCCGCTCCCGACGCAACAGGAGGCACGATGCTCTGCGAGCCGGAAGGCTGGCGTCGGACCAGCCCACACCGCACCGTCAGAACCCGGCCATGACGGTCCCGTCGAACTCGAAGTCCTTCGAGTGCTCTCGCATGTAGACCAGCAGGGCCTTGTCGAGGTCCTGCTTGCGCTCGAGGGCATAGTAGCGGGTGTCGAGGGCGTGGAACCTGTCATCGAACTCGGGACCAGGCCCGTCGAGGACTTCGTTCCGCTTGTCCCGGTCGAGGGGTGGGTTCCACCAAGGAGCTGGGCGGAGTCCCGGCTCACGGCAACGTAGTCGGGCAGGCCCATCTCCTCGAAGCCAGCGAGAGCGTCTCGCCACACGACTCCCGTGGAGTTGGAGTAGAACTGGTGGTGCCCACCGTTGTTCACCTCGGCCCGGTACCAGTGGATGGCGAACACCAGCCTCTGTGGTCGGGAGAACCCGGCTAGGCGTCGCTCGTACTTCTGCTCACCATCGTAGATGTTGGCCGTCCACCACACCGGCTCGATGGGGTGAAAGGCATCGTCACCGTCGAGTACGTTGCGGTCGATGCGGATATGCTTGGGATGGGGAGCCGGCTTGAGGCCATTGAGGTTCGGTGTCTCGGCCACGGGCTGCTCCTTCATGGCAGGCTCGGGCGGCTTCTTCCGACTACAACCCGGTGACGTCACCACCAGGGTGAGAGCCGCAGCGGCGACGACGAGCAGATGCACCCGGAGGGGCTGGCGACGTGGTTGAAGCACACGGCTAACTTAGCAGGAGGCACCGACGAGCCCCAAGACCGTCCACCCGCAGAAGCCAACCCGCATAGCCCGGCCAAGCCCCTGTAGTCGCAAGGGACGCCGCACTCCGGTTCAAGGTGTAGCTCGGGGGCGGTCGCCTGTCCGCCGGGTTGCCCGAGCCGCAGTGGTACGTTAATCTAGTCGGCATCTGGTCGGAGGTCAGATCATGCACGAGATCGGAGCCTACGAAGCTAAGACGCACCTGTCGGAGTTGCTCGACCGGGCCGCTGCGGGCGAGAGAATCACGATTACCCGCCACGGAGTGCCCGTCGCCATGCTGGTGCCTCCGCCTGCTCGCGGGACGATGACGGTTCCAGAGGCCATCGCCGCCGTCCGGGAGTTTCGCAAGGGTCGACACGTCACGCAGGCGGAGATTTCGGAGTGGGAAGCCGAGGGCCGGGACTGATGCGGTTCGTGCTCGACAACTCCGTCTTGGTTGCCTGGGCTTTCGACGAGAAGTCGAACTACGCGGACGCGGTGGGCGGGGACCTGGCCGAGAAGCAAGCCATCGTCCCTGCCGTCTGGCCGCTGGAGTTCGGCAACACGCTACTGGTTGCGGAGCGGCGGCGGCGGCTGACCGAGGCGGAGGCGGCGCGAATCCGAGATAATGTGCTGTGCCTCGGCATCCAGGTCGTTCCCGATCATCCCCCGCATGTGCTCACCGAGGTGCTCGCGCTCGCCCGCCAGCACGGCTTGACGGTCTACGACGCCTCGTACCTCGACCTTGCCATGCGGGAAGGTCTGCCGCTGGCGACGCTGGACGAACGGCTCGCCGAAGCCGCTCGGCGCTGCGGCGTGCCGCTCGTGGAGGCGTGAGAGCGCGATCTGGCGACAAGACGGGGTTTCGCAAGCAGGTGCCCGAAACTACAGCGTGATGCAGCATCGCTTCAACGGCTGAACGGGTGCGGACTCCTCTGCTTGATTGGGAGGGGCGCTCGAGCTCGCAAGCCGAGTTGAAAGCTCCGACCCCTCGCGCGTGTCTCTCCGCACCCGGCACATCGTCGGACGCTCCCCCGCCCATCCCCGCAGAAGCCGGCGGTGACGACGGCGGCGACGGCGACGCTGACGGAGACGACAACGACAACGACGCGCCGGACGGCGCCGGTCCCGAGGGCGAAGGCGCCGAGGGCGACGCTCAGAGTGGTGATCGCCCCCGGTCGCGGCGCCGTCGGACCCGCCGCCGCGGACGCCGACCCGGCGCTCCTCCGCCCGCCCCTGCGGGTTAGCGCTCCGGCCCCTCGGCGCCGTCTGGCTCAGCCCTACGCCGCCACAGCCGCAGGGCTACTGCCGCCAGCAGGCCCAACGCCCAAGCGCCCGACCCGACGGGGCGCGCCGAGCAGCCTCCGTCACCCGGCATCGTCGCTGGTCCCGCTTCGTCGGAGCCCGCCACCTCGGGTGCCTCTGCCATTGCGCCGTCACGGCCATCCGCCGGAAGCGGGGATGGACCCAGAGTATCGGGGTTACCGCCCTCGCTCCGATCGGGCTCCACCACGTCGTCGGAATCAGGCTCCACAGGCTGGACGCTCGTATCGGCGACGGCCGGGTCCGGCGCTGAAGCGTCGCCCTCGGAAGACTCCACCGTCGGTGCGTCCTCCACCTCGGTGGGCTCCACGGCCGCGGTCGTATCGGGCTCCTCCTCCACGATCTCGGGCGATGCCTCCACCGCGTCAGGCGAGACCTCGGAGTCCTGCACTTCGGGCTCATTAGCGACCGTGTCGGCGTCGTTACCGTCCACCACATCTCCCGCAGCGTCGGGCGTGACGAGGCTCCCGAAGGTCACCGAGACCGTCTGGGAGAGCGGGACCCCGTCGATCCGCGCCGTCACCTCGGCGGTGCCTGGCGTCGACGCGCTTACGGCGTAGTAAGAGATGCCCGTACCCGTAGACGAGCCGCTGAGCACAGAGCCGTGGCTGGTCTCCACTGCCATGAGGTGACCTGGGCCCGCCAATCGCCCGGAAGCGGTGCGAGCCGTGACGCGCAGCAGGGCGAGGGCCCCCTCCGGAAGCGACGCCTCGCTCAGAAGCTCCAGAGACGACTTCCCGATATCCACGGCCGCAGGAGCCGGCGGCACGGCCCGCACACGGCACACGACGGGGAGCACCTGCGTAGGCGTCGCGAGGCGCGCCTCCAGAACGCCGACCACCTTGGTCCGAGCGCGGAGGCTGGACCACATCGCGCTCACGGTGAGCGAGGCGGGGATCCCTTCGAGGCCACCGCTGCCCTCCAGCTTCAGGGACGCCGGCACCGGCAAGCGTTGACCGTCCGCTGCGCGCAGGTCGAACGCGAAGGTCACCGCGTCATCGCCGTCCGCGTAGAGCACCGGCTGTACGGCGCCGCAGCGAGACGTGGCGGAGTCCACGAGGGCCAGCGTGTCAGCGGCCTCGCCAATTACGTGGACCTCGCCCTGAAAGAGGGGGGTGCCGGCCGCGATGATGCTCAGCTGGGACCCGTCAGGCGGCAACTGGCTCAGCGTGAGCTGGTAGGCGTCCCCCATCGACACCACCACCGCCGGGGCAGCTGCGCCGTCGATCGTCGCGCTCAGGAGCGTCGCAGGCAGGTCGCAGCGACCGTTGGCGTCACAGGGCTCTACGCGGAACGTCGGAGCCAGACCCGAGCCATCCACACGCACGAGGCGCTCCGCGATGACCCGCGACGCCGCAGCGTCGACGCGAGCAGCGACGGGGATCGACCAGGGCTCCCCGGCGACGGTGAGGTTCAAGCTCGGCCCCGCCGGGACCGCCGGCAGCACGGCGCGGTAGACACCCGGGTCGAGCACCTCGAGCGCGAGAGGCGCTCCCCCGAGGCTCACGGCGGGCGGCCCCTCCGCGCTCCAGAAGACCAGCGAGGCGGCACGCCCTTCGGAGAGCAATTGCGGGGTGGCGCGCGCCCGAACGCCCGTCGACTCGAACGGAAAGACCAGCCCCGTCGCCCCGAGCCGCAACGTCGCAGGCCACCGGACTCCATCCACCAGGAGGCCGACACGGCCAACGCCCGCGACCGCCTGCTCGAGCATCGGACCGCTCGTCTCAGGGACCCCGAGCTCCACGCCGGGGTCTCCAGTGAACGCGAGGCGCTCCACAGCGATCGGGCCCTGCTCGTCCACGGGTGTGGCGCGCACCTTGCCGCCCGCGGCCCCCAACCACGCGGGCTCGGAGACGTCGATCGAGCCGCCGGGCTCAGCCTGGGCGCGGACCACGTAGCCGCTCGGGAACCGCACCGTGAGCTCGATCGCCGACGGCGCCGGAGCATCCGGACGACAAGACGGCGCCGCGAACGCCAGCCACACGGCGGCCTCGTGGGCACCGGCAAAGGCTCCCCCAGGCTGCGTCTCCACGACCTGTCTCTCGCCGGCGCACTCGCCGGTAACCCGCGCGCCAACCGGCGGCCACCGCGTGTGTCTGGGCAGCGCCCGCACCCGGAGCGCCGGCGGCGTGTTCGTAACGTTTCGGTAAACGGAGAGTCGCGTGGACGCGTGTGAGATCACGAGGTCTGGCCGCCCGTCCGCGTCGAGGTCTCCGACGGAGAGGCCCCGTCCCCCGCTGCCGGGAGGCGCGGGGAGGCTCCAGCCCGGCGCATCGAGCGCGAAGCCGTCGGGACCGCCTTCGAACGTGACGTGCTGGGCTTCCGTGGGGTTGGCGAGGAACCCCGCGGCGGGCACGGGGCCCCCCGAGGCGATGAGATCGGAGTGCCCGTCCAGGTTGGCGTCGACGAAAGCGGCGCCCCAGGTGACCTGAAAGCCGCTGGACGCGTAGGTGACGCGCGCGCCCAGGGCGTCGGTGACGTCGGCGTAGGGCTCGTCCGGCCCGTCGCGGCGCAACAAGACGGTTCGGCCGATGTTCGTGACGGCGAGCTCTGGGAGTCCGTCGCCGTCGAGGTCGCGCACACCGACGCCCATGCCGAAGATCCCGAGGTCGAAGCCAGACGCAGCGCTGACGTCCGTGAACGTCCAGCCCGCCGCGCCCGGCCCGTCGTTGCGCCACAGCCGGTTCGGCCCCACGAACGCCCCGAAGTCGTTGATCACGAGGAGGTCCAGGTCGCGGTCCCCGTCCACGTCACTCATCGCGGTCGCGAGCGCGCAGCCCGCGCCCTCGAGCGGCACCTCGGCGAACACGCCCGCGCCGTCATTCTCGAGGAGGAGCGGGTTCGCGCAGCGATGCCACGGGAAGGTCGAGCCTTGGAGATAAGCCCCGATGAACAAGTCGACGTCACCGTCGGCGTCAAAGTCTCCCGCGCTCCCGCTCACCGTGATCATCTGCCGGCCCGGCAGGGCGAAGGCGGAGATGTCGGTGAAGCCCGATCCGTCGTTCCGGAAGAGGACCGGCGTCCCACCCCGGGTGAAGAGGAGGTCGGGGTCGCCGTCACCGTCGATGTCGGCCGGGATCACCCCGTTGCAGGTCCCGGGCGGCGTGTCGGGGATGATGGGGATTGGGTCGCGGGTCCAGCTGAGCCCAGCCTCCTTCCGGTAGACGGCCACGAGGCCGGTCGGGGGGACGTGGACGATGTCGACGTCTCCGTCCGGCTCCAGATCCACGAACGCGGCGCCACCCGCGATGTAGACCGCCTGACCCGACCCCGTGCCGCCGAAGCCGTGGGTCACCGAGAGGTCCTCGAAGACCGGCGGGCTGGCCGACAGGAGCGCCGGAGCGAGGAGAAGGAGGCGCCACACCCGGGTCACTGTAGTCCAACTCGCCATCGCCAGGGAGCGTCGCGACCGGAACCAGCGGGTCCCGATGATGCGACACCATGGGCCGGCCCCGGGGTCAGCGGGGGGGCTGGGCTTAGCCGCGAAGAATCACCACGCCGCAGCAACCAAAAAATACTGCCCAGTGAGATCCCGAAGTCCTCTCGCGCGTTGAGAGTGCAGGTTCCGCCACAAAGAGGCCCCAATGAGACACGCCGCCGCCCTCCTCGCCCTCTCGAGCCTCGCCTGCGCCACCGCGCAGGCGGTCGCCCCGTGCAACCCCGTCGCGCAGTCGGGGCCCGTCGTCGTCGACCTTGTCGACGAATCCGGCCGCAACCTGGACACCTTCGGCCACCGCGGCTCCGTGTGGGTTCGCGGCAGCTATGGCGACCGCTACGCCATCCGCGTGCGCAACCAGTCCGGAGAGCGGGTCGAGGCCGTCGTCTCGGTGGATGGTCGCGACGCGATCGACGGAAAACCAGCGAGCTGGTCCAAGCGTGGCTACCTCATCCCGGCGTGGGGTGAGGTGACCATCGACGGCTTCCGTGTATCGAACGCCGACGTCGCCACCTTCCGCTTCGCGTCCGTCGGCGAGTCGTACGCCGCCCGGATGGGCAACGCGCGGAACGTCGGGGTCATCGGCGTCGCTGCGTTCCGGGAGCGCACGTACGCGCCGCCGCCGCCCGCCCCCTACGTGCCGTACCGCGGCGACTGGGATGACGGGGCCACGAGCGGGGCCGAGAAGCGCGGAGATCCCGCTGCGCCTTCCGGGGCGGCGCCGTCCGCCGAGAGCGCCCCCCGCGATCGCTCGAGCCAGGGGCTTGGCACCGAGTTCGGCGAGCGCCGGTACTCGCCGGTCCGCAGCGTGTCCTTCGAGCGGGTCTCTTCGCGGCCCAGCTACGAGGTGGCGCTGCGCTACAACGACGCCAGCGGGCTCGCGCGCCTCGGCATCGACCTCGCGTGCAGTCACCGCACCCCGGATCCCGACTGGCGGCGCACCACCGCCCGCCCCTTCGAGGAGTCCTCCGGCTACGCGACCCCGCCTCCCGGCTGGTAGGTGTTTGCGACGCCCCCTGCGGTCGGCCATACTCGACCGTCTCCCAGGGGGTCCTTCATGCGCCTCGTCGCTCTCTGCGCCATTCTCTTCTTCGCCGCCTGCGGCGACACGGGATCAACCCGCTCCGACGCTGCGGGTCAGGGCGGCGGAAACTCCCAGGGTGACTCGGCCTTCGGCGACGACAGCGGCGTCCCCGGACCCGGCGGCGTCGAAGGGAGCGACGGGTTCGAGTTCGGTCGCGAGATCATCCTCCTCCACGACACCTCTCTTCCCCTCCCGATCGGCATCCAGTCCGAGTTCACCGTCCGCGCCAAGGTCGTGGACTATGCCGCAGGCGCGCCCGCCGCCGAGGTGCCGGTCGCGTGGGAGGTGGTCGGCAACGAGGGCGTGAACGGGGCCACGGGCGACGGCAGCCTCGCCACCAAGACGGCCTACACCGCCGCAGACGGGCTCGTAGAGAACATCTTCAGGGCCGGCCACACCGGCGAGATCAAGTACACGGTGAAGCTCTCGGCCGAAGGCGCCGCCGACACCTTCTTCCAGGTGTTCGTGAGCGACAGCCCCACCGGCGCCCTCGAGGTCCACTTCGCGTACTCCGGGCCGATCGCGATCAACACCATCAAGGTGAGGCTCATGCCGAAGGGCTTCTCGTGCGGCGAGTTCACGCCCACGATGAGCTTCTCCAGCGCGCTGTTCGAGAAGACGGTCCTCGACGTGGCGGCCACGCCGGTCTTCGACGGCCTCGCCGCCCTGAGCCACTTCACCGTGGTTGCCACCGCCAAGAGCCCCACCGGGGCGCTGGCTGCGGCCGGATGCAAGGATGGCGTCTTCGTGCTCGAAGGGGAGACCACCCCGACCACGCTCGACCTCAACATCCTCCCGCTGATCCCCACGGGCACCTACGACGTCGAGAACATCTTCGACTTCTCGAACGCGTTGAGCTCCCTCGGCACGGTGGGCGAGGTCATCGGCGGCATCAAGACGCTCTTCGACAACCCCGGGAAGTTCCTGATCGACCAGATAAAGACCCTGGTGTCGGCCTATATCGGGGAGCTCATCACGGACCTGGCGTTCGGCCTCTTCGAGAACGAGCTGGCCAGCATCATCACCGACTGGGTCAAGAACGACAGCCCCGACTGGCTTCAGGACTTCTTCACGATCGGAGACGACCTCACCCAGATCATCGACCGGCTGCACCTCCTCTCAACGCTCAAGATCTCCAAGCTCGAGGGCAACCAGTTCCAGGGCACGCAGTACTGGACCGGCATCGTGCTCACCTGGAAGTTCGGCTGCGACCCGGCCGCGCCCGACTACGAGACCTGCGGCTTGATGACCTTCTCCATGGAGGACCTCAGCAATACGCAGTTCCCTCAGGACGTCCTCGAGGGCTACTTCACCGGGCAGATCGCCAACTACGACCGCCTCAGCATCGACAAGCACACGATCCAGGTCAGCTACGGCAAGCTCATCCTGTTCGTCTTGAACGAGCTCATCCTGAAGACCATCACCGGTCAGAACAACCTCAAGGACGCCGTGCTCGAGTTCGTGAATTGCCCGTCAATCGCGTCGTTCTTCTCGAGCAGCGTGCTCGACGGCCTCGGCCTCACCGAGGACAAGCTGGCAGGCTTCTGCGAGTCCACCATCGGGCTGCTGATCGTGCCCCTCGAGAACTTCATCGGGAACCTGGCGCTCGACAGCCAGCTCCGCCTCTCGGGCGCCTGCACCCTTCTCGACGAGACCGAAGACCTCTACGTCGACAAGCTCGTCGACGGCGAGTACGCCGGTCAGATCGAGATGGAGAACGGCGCGGGCCCCAGCTTCTCCGGCACCTTCGAAGGCGTGAAGCTCGCGCCACCTGGATCCACGCCATGAAACGCCTCGTCCTGCTGCCGCTGCTCCTCGCGTGCGGCCCCAACGTCACGCTCCTTCCTCTCGTGGGCGATCCGCCCGAGATCACCGAGCTCCTCGAGGGCGCGGCCCTCCCCAGCGCGCCGACTGAGTCGGTGGCTGCGTTAGAAGACTTCTACCGCCTCCTCGCCACCGACGCCGACGACGCCGCGTGGACGCGCCTCAGCGAAGCCACGCAGGGAGCCCTCGACCAGGTGGCGCGCGCGCTCGAGACCAATGGCCGCGCCATGCTGCGCACCCGCCGCTTCCCGAAGCCCGGTGCGCCGATCCCTAGCGCCGACGGCAGCCCGGTGCCCACCGTGCGGGTGAGCCCAGTAGCGCTCTTCCTCGTGTCCCGCCCCACGCGCTTCCGCTCCGTCGAAGAAGGGGCCGACCGGGCCGTGGTGGAGGTTGGGAACCGCGCAGGGACCACGCGCAACGTCGAGCTGGTCCGAGAGCGCGGCGAGTGGAAGTTGCAGCGGATCGACTACGCCGACATCTCCAGCGCCATCTCGATCCGGGTCACGGACCTCACGGCCCCGGCCGCGTTGGACGAGCCGCAGGTCGAGCCCGTGGTCGAGCCCAACGCGCCCGAAGCCGAGCCCGCGCCCGCTGGGGAGCCGTCGCCAGAGGTGCCGCGGCGCCCAGGAACGCTAGACTTCTGAGAGGGCGGCCGAGTATGGACACGGCCGTCCGCAACACGGGGCTGGGGGCCGTACCCCACCGTGCCGAGAGAGTACGAGTCACCTAGGAGTCTCAGATGGTCACGCTCACACCGGAGTGCCGCCAGTACCTCGCTCACCAGGCGGAGCGCGAGGGCGTCCCGCTCGTCGCCGTGCGCGTCAAGGTGAAGGGCGGAGGGTGCTCAGGCCTGTCCTACGACGTCGAGCTCGCGGACTCGGCCAAAGACACGGACCTCGTGTTCGGCGAGGACGCGCCCCGCATCTTCGTGGATCCCAAGAGCCACACCTTCGTGGACGGCCTGGTCCTCGACGTGTCGCGAGGCCTGGTGGGCACCGGGTTCGTGTTCAACAACCCGAAGGCCCAGAAGACCTGCGGCTGCGGCACCAGCTTCTCGATCTGAGCTGCCAGGCCGCGCCCCCCCACGCGCGTTACAGGGAGACGAGCGCTCGCGCCACGGCCTCTCCGAGGGCGGGCGCCCTCGCCTGCTTGTCCACGCGCAGCTCGACCGTGAGCCCCATGCCCGACTGACTGGCCGTGAACTCCGCGGCCAGGTCGCCCGCTGCGTGTGACCACTCGCCCGTGAGCCGCGCCACCTCCCCCACTCCCGGCAGCGCCTCGAGGGCACCGATCGCGATGGCCTGTTCGTCCAACCAGGCCAGCTCCGCGAGGATCGCGGCCGTCGCCACGGGCAGCCGACCGGTGCTCCCGAGCCACCGGAACCACCGAGCGGCCACGAAGCGGGCTGAGAGCGCCCACGGCCCCTGCTGGGGGTAGGGATGGGGCCCCACGGCGAAGCCAGCGGCGTCGAGCGCGTCCAGCACCACGCGCTGTGCGCGCCAGGGCGCACACGCGAGGTCACCGGGGATGAGGCGCGCGAGCCCAACGGGCCTCGGCGTCGCCCACGGCGTGGCGGTGACCACGCAGGCCTCTGGCCGCCGAACCGGCCGTCCCCCCGCGTCGCGGTCGTAGGACGAGCCGAGATCGCCGTAGCTGTGAAGCTCGACCAGCGCTCGCGCAGAGCGGGTCGCTGCGGATAATTCGGCCATGGCCGCGAGCCGCGCCGACTCGAGGCGCGCATCGCTCCCTTCGGCGAGCCACTCCCGCATGGCGCTGGAGATCGGCCCCTTGCCGAACAGGGTCTCCTGCGCCTCTGGACGAGCGCGCCCGCGGTTCAGGTCGAGGAGACCGCGGGGTACGACCGGGCCAAAGCCACGGGCGCCGCAGGTGGCGAGGGCGGCGTCGAGCGCCTCGCCGCTCCCAAGGTCGTGCCAGTCTTCGACGTAGGCGCGCACTGCGTCGAGCGGGGCGTCGGGACGGAGGAACGGGAGCACCCGCTCGAATGGCGCCTCCGCGTGCGGCGCCACGAAGACGAGCCCCGACTCCCCGGCGACACTCCCCGCGCGCTCGACCACCGCCGAGAACTCCGACTCACTCATTGAACCCCTCCGGCCTTGCGGCAAGCATCGTAGACCGCGCTCCTCAGGATGTAGCTGGACCGAGAGGCCCCGACCACGACGTCGACATCCACCCGATTCTCCGCTGCGAAGCGACCCGGGAGGCCCGTGAAGGCGGGCGCGCCATACTCACTGTGTTTGCCCGACAGCACCTCGACGCGCGTGAGTCGTCCCCCGAGGAAGGTGACACGGACTCGCGCCGGGTGGTTTGGGTTGCTGCTCTGCCCCTCGAAGGCGCCGTCGCGCGCGAGCTTCGGGTTGCACCGGTAGTGGTCGTATTCGTCTGGAAACATGCCCCAGTAGGACTCCGGGGTGCCGCCCTCGGGGACCGTGGGAGGGCCGGGGCTCGCCGCGAGTGCGCGGCGGAACGCGCCCAACACCGCCACGGCCGTCGCCGGCTCGCTGTCGGGCGCCGGGTCGTTGGGCACCGCCTGGCTCTCGAGCACCCGACGCGCCTCCCGTCGCAACGTCCAGTCGTGGAACCCGAGGGCCGCAGGCGCGTGCGCCTCCGCGAACACCACCCTCACGCCCGAGGGCCCGGCGCGCAGCACCGCACGAACGGCGATGAGGCCAAGGACATCGCCGCTGGCGCCGGTGTATTCGCCCGCAGCGAGCGTCCCGAGCTCGCGGGCCTCTCCCACCGGCCGAAAGTTCAGCGTGCGAAAGACCAGCGCCACGCTCGGCACCACGGCGAGGACCGCCGCGGCGATCTTGAGCTGACGAGTCCCCGTGCGTCCGTCGGCGTTGAGGCCATCCGCCGGCACCGCCAGAACCACGCCCACGAAGACCAACCCCACGCCGATGAGCGGGTTGACGAGCGTGAGGCACAGAACCGCCAACGCCGCGGCGATGAGCACGATGCCCAGCGCCAGGCGCCATCGGGGGACACGGCTCATGAGGCCCACACGTCCGAGTAGAAGCCGAGGAGCACCGGCTCGGGATCCAGCGAAATGCCGAACGCCGCGAGCACGCGCGCGCGGACCTCCCGGCCCAGCGCCACCACCTCTGCCGCCGTGGCGCCATCGAGCGCCGTCAGCGCCAGCGTGTGGCGCGAGGAGATCGCCGCGCGCCCCCGTCGATACCCCCGGGCGATCCCTGCGCGCTCGATCAGCCAGGCGGCCGACAGCTTCACCGCGGACGCTGACGCGCGCCAAGACGGGATGTCTGGGTGGGTAGCCGTGATTCGCTCCGCCACTGCGTCGGGGACAACTGGATTGACGAAGAACGAGCCGGCGCTGCGCGCATCGGTGCCCAGGGCGGGGTGGACCAGCATGCCCTTCGCGTAGCGGACCTCCAGCACGGCCGCGCGCACCGAAGCGACGCTGCCGCCTTCGGGCAGGCGCTCCGCGACATCTCGGTACCGAGTACAGCCCGGGGCGTCCGCCTTGAGGCGCAGGCGAACACCGGTCACGACGAACGGTCCCGCCTCCCCGGCGCGCGGTGGTTGGCTCTCTTGGCCCTTGAACCGGCTCGTTCGGTAGCCGAAGCCACACTCCGCGGCCGGCAAGCTCCTCGGGCTTCCGTGGCCCAGATCGTAGACCTCCACCGCCTCCACGACGTCCGCGACCTCCTGCCCGTAGGCCCCGATATTCTGGATTGGCGCCGCGCCGACTGTGCCGGGGATCCCCGACAGGCACTCGAGGCCCTGCCAGCCGCGCTGCACCGAGTACGCGACCACGTCGTCCCAGCGCATGCCAGCGGCTGCGTGCAGGCGCACGGTGTGACTCTCCACCTCGCAGGTGAGCCCGGCTTCGGCGGTGGAGTGCCCGCCGGCGCGCTCGGGCGCGCTCGGGAGGAGGTGGATCAAGGTCTCGGCGACGCCTTCGTCGGCCACGAGAACGTTGGACCCGCCCCCGAGCACACGGACCGGCCCGAAGCGCGAGACCACCTCAGGCAACGCGCGAGGGTCCCACACGCTGACCAGGGTCCGGGCCCGGCCGCCAACGCCGAAGGTGGTGCGCTGCGCGAGCTCGACGTCGTGGTGGACCACGAAGCTCACAGCGGCGGGGTACCGTAGAGCGCGTAGGGATCGATGATCTCGGCGGTCCCCTTCTCGAACCAGCTCTCGAAGAAGCGCACGGCCTGACCGACGGACTCCTCGCTCCCCGGGGTGGTCTGATGGCCCGAGTCGATCGGCTTGCCATTGCGGCTCACAGTGACGCGATCGAACTGAAAGAGCCCCTTGGTCGCCCCTCCGTCGAGCGCGTTACCCACCACCGGCAGCGGCATGGTCTCGTCCGGGACCGCCACGACGGGCGCAACCACCGGCGGGATGTGGGGGAGCTCGAGCGCTCGCGCCAGCGCCCAGCTGGAGGAGTTGGGGATCACCTCGTCGCCGATCGCGACCTGAAAGAGCACGCTCGCCGGACGCTCGCCTGTTCCGGGCAGCCTCTGTTCGAACAGCCAGCGCGAGAAGTTCACCGGGTCGGCCGCGTCCATGAGGACCTGAGCCACCGCGAGGAAGCGCTCGACCTCGCCCGGGCTCGCGCCGGGCATGCCGAGCGTGATGAAGGCGCCCAGCTGGTCAGAGTCGCGGATGATTGACGTGAGGTAGCCCCCGCAGATCTCGAGGACCGCCGCCCCAACACGGTCGGTGAGCGCCATGAGCTCGGGGCCCATGATGCCGCCCAGCGATACGCCGAGGTAGGCGAGCCGCTCCATGTCGGCGTCCACGGCGCCGTCATCGTCGATGTCGGGGTCAGCCTCGAGCAGCCGGATCAGCTGCAGCTTGTCCCAGGCCGACTGCCGCCAGTTGTCTCTGAGCGCGCGCCCACGGATCGAGAACGAGGAGAGGTCGACCCCGAAGAACGCCAGCACGTCGGCCTGCCCGCCGCCACCGGAGCCCGCCGGATGCTGGCCATGAGTTGCGGCGTCGATCGCGACGGTCATGAGCCCGAGACCGGCGAACGCCTCCGCGAAGCCAGAGGCCTGGCTGCGGTCGGCGCCGATCCCATGCGCGAACACCAGGACGGGGAATGGCCCGCTCCCCTTCGGCAGCCAGAGGCTCACCGGGTAGTCGAGCGCCTCCTGTGGGGTGCCGCCAGCGAAGAGCCGCTCGAGCAGGACCCCCGGCGTGCGGTAGTCATGCCCGGAGAAGCGGTTCTCGCAGTGGCGCACGCCGCTCTCCAGCGTCTGGCACGAGCGGCTGCTCCAGGCGAATTCGCGGGAGCGGATGTCGGCGGCTACCACCCTGTCGTCTTGCACCGGGTCTTGCGTGGTGAACACCGCCGCCGCCGAGACCTGATCCACCGGGATGAACACCGCCGCTAGCGCCGGCAGGAGCCGCTCGGAGACGCGAGCCAGGGCTGGAGCCGGCCGCCCCTCCAGGACTCCGCGCAGCACCGGGCCGGGCGCGATGCACTGCCCGGACTGCGCCCGGAAGTCGTTGGTGGCCACCACGAGGTGCCGGCGCCGCGGCGTCAGCGGGCGGTGGGGCGTGAGGACCACGGTGGTCTGGTCGTCGATGAGGTGCGCCTCGAAAGGCACGTCGATCGGCGCCTCGGTCGCCCCGGCCTCGGGGAGCTCCACGAGGCGGAACTCGGGACCACCCGAGGGCAACATCACCTTCTCCGAGAAGCGCAGGAAGACCGGGGCGCTGCAGGCGAAGCCGGGGTTCCCGTTCAGCTCGGCGATGCTGCTCGCGAAGGCGCCGGGGATGTCGGCCACCCAGCCGAGCCCGTCGGGGATCGCGAGAGACACGCCATCTTCCGTGTCTTCCGACCAGTAGTCGTCCGGGAACACCGCGAGCACCTTGCCGGGCTCGGGGTCGTAGAGGAACTGCGTCTCGTCCTCGCAAAACGAGAGCGGAGGGCCCGCGTCGGGCGTTGGAGGCTCGACGTCGCCGCCCCCCGTGTCGCCGCCTTCCGGGTCGCTGCTCGCGACGGCGTCAGTCGATCCGGGCGTTTCGCCGGCTTCGCAGCCGAGCACGACGCCGAGGGTGAAGACGATGACCGGGAGGCGCGTGCGCATGGCGTTTCAATACCGCGGCCCGCTGTCGAAGACGAGCGCTCCGAGGTCGAGGCAGTCGGCAGGGTCGCGGGGAGCGCCGGCCCACTGAGGCTCGACCGCGCGCACCGCCCAGAGCACGAACGCCGCGGACCGCGCACGGAGCTCCCCGGGGGCTACCCCGAGCGTGTCGAGCGCCTCGCCCGCGTGGCTCCGCACCAGCGCGGCGAGCCGCCCCCGGGCGGCGACATCGAGGCGCTCCAGGCGCACGAGGACCAGTCGGTGAGACTCGTGGACCACACCCGTCAGGGTCCTGCGTATCGCGTCTTCCTCGGTGCCGAAGACCACGCCACCGTCGTCGTCCACCACCCCCACGCGGCTGAACGTCCGGGCCGAGTCGGCCATCGCGTCGTCGTCGGCGGGTCCGTAAAGGCGCGCCACGACGAGGTCTCCGGGAGCGACGACCGCGATGATCGCTCGGGACCACTGCGAGGTCTGGCGCTTACGCAGCCCGGGCGTAGGCGGCTCCAGCGTCGCCGTCGCGCACCCCACCAGCAGAAGCCATATGACCGCCCGACCCACGCCGCGCAGCATACCTCGACACGCTCGAATGGCTTGCCAACTTGACGCCCGGCCTGGGCGACCGGAGAACGGCGGGGTGCAGAGACTCATGTGTGCCATCCTCTTCGCGATCCTCCCATCGCTCGTTCATCCGGGTTGCCGGCAGCTGCCCGATCCTGAGGTCGACGCCCTGGCGCGTTCGCTCATCAAGCTGGACGCCGCGCAACGCCCCAACGGCGAGGACCTCCCCGCCGAGCTCTACGTCGCGTGGTCCGCGAAGCGGGATGTCGGCGCCGCCACCGCCAAAGAGCTCGACGACGCGCTCCGAGCGATCATCGACCTTCAGCACGCCCTGATCATTCGTCTCGGCACGGTCCCAGCGGGCACGCCCGACGCGCTCGAGATCCGCGACGCCTACCGACGCGCCCACCAGCAGGCCTACGAAGGGATGGCGCACGCGATGGCGTCGCGCCGCGTCAACGACGCACAACGCGCGGCCGCCGGCGATGCACAGGTGATCGCCGCGCTCGAGGCGCTCCGAGCAGCGCGCGCGCTCCGAACAAAGCGCTGCGTCGACTTCGGTCTCCCGGAGCGCCTGGTGGAGCCTGCTGCTCCCGGCGGCGCGGAGATCCGCCGCGCGCGCCCGGGTTAAGGCGAGGTGGTGTCCACGCCCTGAACCGCGGTCGATGTCGAGCGCTCGGGCTGGCCCAGCACCCACCGCCACGCGGCCCGCACGTCCTCGACGATCATGGAGAACGCGGGGACGAGGACCAGCGTGGTGAAGGTGGAGAACATCACGCCGTAGCCGAGCGACAGAGCCATGGGGATCAGGAAACGCGCCTGCGGCGAGGTCTCGTAGATCATCGGGATGAGCCCGAAGAACGCCGTGAGTGAGTTGAGCACGATGGGCCGGAAGCGACGCACCCCGGCCCACGCGAACGCCTGAGCGGGCGTCATGCCGCGCTCCACGGCCTCGTTGCCGGCGTCGACCAGGACCAGGGAGTCGTTCACCACCACGCCGGTGAGCGCCACCAGCCCCATGACGGAGATGATCGAGAGGTCGAAGCCGTGCGCCCAATGCCCGATCAGCGCGCCCACCACCCCGAAGGGGATGGCGCTCATCACGATCGCTGGCTGGATGAGGTTGCGGAGCGGGATCGCCAACAGGACGAAGATCGCCACGAGCGCCACGCTGAAGCCGAAGCGCAGGGTCGCGAGCGTCTCGTTCTGGGACTCGCGCTCGCCCCCATAGGTCCAGGTGAGGCCTGGATGTCTCTGCATGAGGCCCGGCAGGACGCCCTTCGCCAGCGACGCCAACACCTCGTTGGCGTTGGCGCGGGCCGGGTCGACGTCCGCAGTCACGTCGGCCACTCGCTTCCCGTCGCGCCGCCGGATCTGCGTGTAGGCGGAGCCACGCTCCACCTCGGCCGCCTCGAGCAAGGGAATCTCCCCGCCCGCCGGCGTTCGAAGCATCATCGTGGACAAGTCGTGCTCGCTGTCGCGCTCGGGTCGGGGAAGGCTGACCATTACGCGCACCTCGTCGCGCCCTCGCTGTTCACGCGCGGCCTCGGCGCCGAAGAAGGCCGACCGCACCTGCCGCGCCAGCTCCGTGGCCGTGATGCCCAGGGCGCGCGCTTCGGGCCGCAGGGTGAGATCGAACTGCGCCTTTCCCTGTTGGAAGCCGTCGTCTATGTCCCGCACGCCGTCGAGCTCGGCCAGGCGGGCGGCCAGGTCCTGCCCGGCCTCCTCGAGGACGGCGATGCTCGGGTGGGCCAGCTGGACGTTGATCGCAGCCGACGACCCGGGCCCGCCGAAGCTCGCGTTGAACACCAACGTATCCACGCCGGCGACGCTGCCGGTCTTCTTGCGCCAGGTAGTGACGAAGTCCGCCGAGCTGACGCTTCGCAGCTCGCTGGGCACGAGCTGTACGAAGACGTTGGACATGTGGGGACCGACGAGCCCTCCGCCCCCGCCACCGCCAGCGCCGCGTTGAGGCAAGGAAAATCCAACGTCAGCGTAGACCCCAACGATGATCTGCCGCCCGCCGTGCTCCTCGGCCGCGGAGAGCGCCGCCTGTACCACGCGCTGCCGGACCGCCTCGGTCTCCGTGACCGGGGCCCCGAAGGGCAACGCGATCGACGCGAGCACGACGTCTTGTTCCGTCTTCGGGAAGAAGGTGAACTTGATGTGGCCGCCGCCGATCCACCCGAACGACGCGATGAGCAAGGCCACGCCGAGCGCCGCGGTGATGTAGCGCTCGCGGACCACCCATCGGGCCACCGGCGCGTAGGTGCGCTCGATGAGCCAGTCGTACGCCCCGAGCACCTTCGCTTGCCCACGGACGAGCATGCCCACGAGGCCCCGCGAGGGCTTCTCCGAGAGGTGGGCGAGGTGGTTCGGGAGGATGAACATCGTGTCGATCAGCGCCACGAACAGCACTGAGATCACGATGACCGGGATGGCATAGAAGATCTTCCCGCTGGTCCCGGGGACGAACAGGATCGGCACGAACGCGGTCATGGTGGTGAGCACGGAGAACACCACCGGCGCGGCCACCTCCCTCACGCCCAGGACGGCCGCTTCGCGCATCGAGCGCCCCTGCTGGCGGTGATAGAAGACGTTCTCGGCGATGACGATGGCGTCGTCCACCACCAGCCCGGAGACGATCAAGAACGCGAACAGCGACACCATATTAATCGAGACGCCGAACAGGGGCAGGAGGAGCACGCCGCCGAGGAAGGAGGTGGGGATGCCCACCGCGACCCAAAGCGCCACGCGAAGGTCGAGGAACAATCCCATGACCAGGACGATGAGCAGCAGGCCGATGCAGGCGTCCTCGAAGAGGAGGTCCTGGCGAGCCTCGAGCGTCTTCGACTGGTCGTCCCAGATCCCCACCTCCACAGCCGGCGAGAGCTCGGCTGCGAGCCCGGCCGCGTAGGCGCGTACGGCCGTGGAGATCTCCTCCGGCTTGGACTCGCCCGTGCGATAGACCTGCAGCCGAAGGGCCGGCACGTCGTTGAAGGTGGCGTACTTGTCCTGGTCCTCGTAGGTCTCCTTGACGTCGCCCACGTCGTCTACCGAGACGGCAACACCCGCCCCTGCGAGCACCGGCACCATAGCGAAGTCGGCCGCTGTGACCCGCTTCTCCTTGGTGCGCACCAGGATGTCGCCGTTGACCGTGCGCAGCGCCCCCGCGGGGACGTCGACGGACGTGGCCGCGATCTCCCGCGCCACCCGCTCGAGCGTGAGCCCACTCTGTCGCAGCGCGCGCTCTGGGACCTCCACACGCACCTCGGGGCGGCGCGCCCCGAGCAGGTCGACCTGGGTGATCCCCGGGATGCCCACCAGGTCCGCCCGCGCTCTCTCGGCGATCCCGCGCAGCGCGTCCTCTCCAACCCTGCCGGAGAGGACCAGCGAGATGACCTGCCGCCGGTTGACCAGCAGCGTTACTACGGCGCGCTCGGCGTCCCGCGGGAAGGACCCGATCCGGTTGATGGCGCTCTCTATGTCGCCACGGGCGCGTTCGCCGTTCGAGCCCTCGACCAGCTCGATGCGGACGCTGCCCTGCCCCTCGATGGCCACCGAGGTGACCTTCTTCACGCCGTCGAGACCCCGGACAGCTTCCTCCACGGCCTGCAGGACGCCGGTCTCGACCTCCTCGGGGCTGGCGCCTGGGTAGGGCAGGCTGACGTTGACCACGTCGAGCTCGAACTCGGGGAACACCTCCGTCCGCATGCGCGGGACCACGAAGAGACCCCCGCCGAGCAGCGCCAGCATCAGGATCTTGGCGGCGACCGGGTGGTCCACCATCCACCGGACCGGTCCGGCCCGGAGGTGGCCGCGGCTCAGAGAGTCGCTCACTTCGGGGACGCCGGCGGGTCGGCCTTCGGTTGCGGCGCCGCAGGTCCAGCTGGCTCCTCGCCCTCGACGCGGACGGCGAGCCCCGGCACCACCGTCTGCAGGCGGCTCTCCAGGACGCGATCCGCGGGCGACACACCCGCCGAGACCACGACCGCGTCGTCTTCACGCCGGATGACCGTGAGCTCCTGGACGGCGAGCTTGCCGTCGCGGACCACGGCCAGGCGGTCCCCGCCATGGAGGAGGCGCCGTGGCACCCGGATCGCCGCCGGCAACGTCCTGCCGGGAACCTCCACCCGCACCCAGGCGCCGAGCGGCAGCGGCAGAGCGCCGGGCGTCTTCAAGGCCAGGGGGTCCTTCACCTCGACCAGCGCGCGGAACAGCCGCCCCTGCGGGTCCACCTGCCCCGTGAGGCGCAGAAGCGTGCCGGTGCGCTCCGAGGGTGGGTCCACGCCCAGGATCACGCGCACGGTGGCTCCGACGGCGGCCTGAATCTCGGCCAGGGATGACGCGGGGAACGACGCCTCCACCCAGAAGACATCCGCGCGCACCAGGGTGGCCACCTCGGCTTGCGCCGACACGACCTGCCCGACCGTAGCGGACTCCTTGATCACGAGGCCGTCGAAGGGACTGACGACGGTGGTCCGAGCCAGGTCCGCTTGTGCGCGCTCCACGGAGACCTGGGCCGACTGGATGGTGGCCTTCCCGGCCGCGAGCTGCGGACTGCGCAGCGCGATGGCGCGGTCGTCCGGGTCGACGGGGAGCTCAGAGGCCAGCAGCGCCAGCTCCCGCTCGGCCAGTCGACGCTTCCCCGCCTCCACCGACAGCTCCGCCTTGGCGCGGGCGTGGGTCGCCTCGGCGGCGCGAACGGCCAACTCGTAGTCCGAAGCGTCGATCTTCAAGAGCTCCGCGCCCGCCGTGACCACGTGCCCAAGCTCGAGTGACGCCGCCACCGAGACGAGGCGCCCTGCGACCTGCGGCCGCACCACCCAGGTGTCCGCCGCGATCACTGTGCCCGCGCCGCTCACCTCGAGGCGCACGTCCTCTGTGGCCAGGGACGTCACGCGCACGAGCGGTCGCCGGTCGACCGGCGGGGCCGTGGGCGGCTCCTTCTTCATCTCCACGAGCCGCTTCGCGGCGAGAAGCCCGAGAGCCACGATGCCCGCCACCAACAGCAGCCGCACGAAGCCCTTGAGGACGTTCATCGGTCGCCTCTCTCCAGCGAGAACCCGCCGCCGAGCGCCTGATGCAGTTGCACCCGCGAGATCAGCCGAGACCTGGCGGCAGCGAGCCGTGCGGACTCGGCGCTCATCAGCTGCAGCTGCGCGCTGAGGAGCTGCACGAAGTCGCCCTGCCCCGCCAGGAAACGACGCTCTGCGTCAGCGAGCGCCGCGCGCCCGTGCTCCAGTTGGCGGTCTATGAGCCGCACGGACTCCTCGGCCGCGCGTTCGTTTGCTAGCGCGTCCTCCACCTCTCGGAAGGCCGTGGACACCACCCGCCCCAACGCCGCGAGGCGCTCCGCCCGCACGGCGCGCGTCCTCTCGACCTCGGCGTCGCGTCTGCCGCCGTCTACGGCCGCGTACGACATGGCCCCTCCGAGGCTCACGAGGACTTGCTGAAAGAGGTCTGACAGCGCCTTCGCTGAGAAGCCGAGGCCGAGCGACAGGCGGAAGGTGGGGAGCGTCTCCGCAACGGCGACTGCGGTGCGCTCGTCCGCGGAGACCACGCGCCGGAAGGCCGCCCGCACATCTGCCCGCCGGGTGAGCAGCTCGGACGGCACGCCCAGCGACGGGAGCGGGCGAAGCACCGGGAGCTGATTCGGCGTTTCCCCGAGCCGCCCGGCCGCCTCGCCAGACAGCGTGAGCACCTGGTGTTCGAGGACCTGCCGCCGCCCCTGAATCCCCGGCCGCTGGGCCTCGAGCGCAGCGAGCTGCTGGCGCTGCTGGAGCACGTCGGCGCTGGACGCCGAGCCCTGGCCGAAGCGCAGCGTCACTGCACGCTGGACCCGCTGAGCGGCCTCGAGCTGGCGATCCAGGAGGCGCTCGGCCTCGGCCTCGGCCGCCAGGCTGCACCAGGCCGCCACGATGCCTCCGGCCACTGTCTCTGCGGCGGCGTGAACGTCGTCGACCGCCGCCAGGGTGTCCAGCGAGGCTGCGGCCCGCTGGGCCCGGCCCTTCCCGAAGAGATCCAGCTCCCAAGCGAACCCGGCGACGGCCTGGTGCTGGGTGACCTCGCCGCCGGGCGCGCCGAGCAGGTTGCCGGACGGCGCGTGGACCAGCGCGGACAGCGACGATCCCGCGTCGAGCTGGAGCGTGGGACGCCCGGTGGCGCCCGCGGCCAGGCTCAGGGCCTCGGCTTGTTCGACCCGCGCCCAGGCGGCTGCTACGTCGAAGTTGTGCGAGAGGGCCCGCTCGACCCGCGCGGACAACACGGCGTCGTCGAAGTGGCCCCACCAGCGGTCGGTCCGTGGGGCCTCACCGAGCGCCGAGAACGCCGCAGGCAGCGCCACCCGGGGCGGCGGCGCGGGCTCCACCTGATGCGTGGCGCAGGCGGCGAAACAGAGGACCAGGAGCCAACTACGCACCGCAGGTCATCGAATCTCGGCCTCCCGCGCGAGCGAGAGGGTGCAAGGAGGCTTCTACCGGCGCAGCGCGAACGTACGCGCCGGCGCAGCCCGGGACACCCTCAATGATATCAATGCACTAAGAGCGTCCTGAGGGACGCAGAGTCTAGACCCCGGCGACGGACACGTCAACGCGGCTCCGCGCCCGCATGCTCCACGAATACTCGCGTGAGTGGCGTCGGGCGGATAGGCTGCTTCTCCCTGACAAAAAGGACCCTGGATGACGCCCACCCCAACCGCCACCGACGCGCTCGACTTCGTCGTCTACGGCGCCAACGGCGACCTCGCCCAACGGAAGCTCGTCCCATCGCTCTACGAGCTCTACCGAGATGGTCACATCGCGGAGGCTTCCCGCCTCGTCGGCGTCGGCCGGAAGCCGATGACCGACGAGGAGTTCCGCACGATGATGGCGCAAGCGATTCGCAGCGGCACCACCGCCGAGGAGTACGACGAAGCGGTCGCCGTACGTTTCCTGGGCCGGATGATCTACCGCGAGCTCGACGCAGCCGACCCCGCCCAGCTCGGGGGGCTCGCCCCGGACTTCCGCGAGGCGCGCCCGCGGATCCACTACCTCGCGACGCCGCCGAAGCTGTTCGGTCCGATCTGCCAATCGCTCGGCAAGGTCGGGTTCATTGATCCCACGACCCGGGTGGTGATCGAGAAGCCCATCGGCAAGGACCTGGCGTCTGCCCGCGCCATCAACGACCAGGTCGCTGAACACTTCACGGAGCGCCAGGTCTTTCGCATCGACCACGACCTGGGTAAGGAGACGGTCCAGAACCTCCTGTGCCTCCGGTTCGGTAACTTCCTCTTCGAGCCGCTGTGGGGCCGAGGCCGGATCG
>SXGT01743730.1_pt1 | contig 24484 bp, 23 predicted proteins | sample 3176221 | NCBI WGS metagenome assembly SXGT01 (sample SAMN11356862, study PRJNA531348) | freshwater metagenome | isolation source: freshwater sample F1-120 | place: China: Fuxian Lake, Yuxi | collected 2017-12-25
CCTCCTTTCTAAGGATTTTGATTCGCAAGCTGGATTCGTCCAGCACACCATCGCTTCGATTTTGAGAACTCTTGACCACCAACCATTTTTGATATGAATCCCGCGCAGCTTTTGGCTGTGCGGGATTTTTCGTTGAGTTGATGTTTCGGAATACTTGCGTTAGCGTGATTGCTGTCAACTAGTTTGGAATGAACGCTTCATTCCGTTGACTGTTTGTTGGGCTCGATAAGGAGTGCACCATGATAAACAGAGTGTTCAGTCTTTTGGTTTGTGCCTTAGTAGTGACCGGAGTTGGCTACGTTTCGGCGCGTCAGTCTTTGGTGGCTCAGGATTCAACCAAGGCCGTAAAGGCGGAGAAGGGCGAATGAACGAAAAAAGCAGCCAAGCCAGGTGATCGGTTGCCACCCAATTACGCGAAGATCGGGATCAGTGAAGAACAGAGGAAAAAGATCTACGAGATCCAAAACAAGTACGATGAGCAGATCGCTGAGTTGCAAAAACAACTTGCGGACGTGAAGGCGAAGGAAAAAGCTGAAGTAGAAGCGGTCCTCACACCTGAACAGAAGAAATCGTTGCAGGCCGTTAATGAAGAGAGCCAAAAGAAGGCCGCCGAGAAGAAGAAGGCTGGAGAGAAGGAAAAGGGGAGCGACAAGGCGGAGAAGGGCGAGAAGTGATTGGTTGCGAGGCAAGCCATCGACACACATGGCGGCCAACTTCGGTTGGTCGCCATTGTTTTTTTGGGGAGGGCGTTCTCAGATATGCAGACGGATGAATGGAATTCGTAGGTGAGGCCCGTAGATTTCCTGTTTTGGCGATGAATATCTGGGAACCAATCTGGTCCAGATTGAGTACTTCTTGATGCTCTGAGTCCATTGTGGAGATTCCGTTATGGCTGATTCACCTGAAGCGCCGATCGTCGGTGTCATCATGGGGAGTAAATCGGACTGGGAGACGATGCGTCATGCAGTGGAGTTGCTGTCCCAGTTTGGAATTCCACATGAGTTTCGAATCGTTTCCGCCCATCGCACACCATCTTTTATGGCGAAGTACGCCGATGAGGCAGAGTTGCGTGGCATCGAATTGATCATAGCGGGTGCTGGTGGAGCGGCTCATCTGCCGGGGATGGTTGCCTCGCAAACGATCTTGCCGGTCGTTGGAGTTCCAGTGCAGAGCCAGGCATTGCAGGGGCTGGACTCGCTGCTTTCCATCGTTCAGATGCCAGGGGGGATTCCGGTTGCCACGATGGCGATTGGTAAGGCCGGCGCAATCAATGCGGCTCTGCTGGCAGTGAGAATTCTGGCAATTTCGAGGCCAGAGCTTCGAGAGAAACTGCGTACGTTCCAAGAGGAGCAGACTCAGAAGGTATTGCAGGAGACACTGCCGTGAGTCATGGGCAAGACGAGCGAACGCATCAGGCCATTCTGCAGGGAGCGACTTTGGGAGTGCTTGGCAGCGGACAGCTTGGCCGGATGTTCGCGATTGCGGCGAGACGGATGGGCTATCGAGTCCACACGCTCTCACCAGAGTCGGATTCGCCGACAGGCCAGGTGGCCGATCAGGAAATCACCGCGAGCTACGAAGACCTTGATGCGGTCTCCGAATTCGCGAAGCGAGTTTCGGTCGTCACGTTTGAGTTTGAGAATGTTCCCTCGGCAACTGCAGAGGTTGCGGCTCGTTTCGCGCCTGTGCGGCCAGCGGGGCAGGTGTTGCATGTTTCGCAGCATCGGCTGCGTGAGAAATCGTACCTTGCTGAACATGGTTTTCCGGTCACGCCGTTTCGTGCGGTTCGCTCGGCCGAAGAGTTGCAAGTTGCGATTCGAGAACTGGGATGTCCGGCGGTGCTGAAGACGGCGGGTTGGGGATACGACGGCAAGGGTCAGGCAAAGATTCATTCGGCGAGCGAGGCTCTGTCCGCTTGGGAGCGGCTCGGGACGAATGAGACCATTTTGGAAGGCTTTGTTGACTTTCGGCTCGAAGTGTCGGTCATCGGCGTGCGAGGAGTCGATGGGCAGTTCGCCCATTTTGGTTTGCTGGAGAACTCGCACTCGAATCATATTTTGGATGTCACGGTTGCTCCGGCGCGTGTCTCCGCTCGCGTTGCGGCGGAAGCCGAGGCGATTGCTCGGGGAGTATTGGAATCGCTCAACGTTGTCGGCGTGTTGTGCGTGGAGATGTTTCTGACGCACGACGATCGGTTGTTGATCAACGAACTGGCTCCTCGACCGCACAACTCTGGGCACCTGACGTTTGACGCCAACGTGACGAGTCAGTTTGAGCAGCAGGTGAGAGCGATTTGTGGTCTGCCCTTGGGATCGACCGAGTTGCTTCGGCCGGCGGCGATGGCGAATCTGCTGGGGGATATCTGGGCGAACGGCGAGCCGCGATGGGCGGAAGCTCTCCGATTGCCGGAAGTGAAGTTGCATTTGTACGGCAAATCATCCGCTCGCGCGGGCCGGAAGATGGGGCATCTCACGGCAATGGCCAATTCAGCGGATGAGGCGGAGCGAATTGTGCGCGAAGCGAGACGCCGATTGATGGGATGAATTCTCTTTTCTCAACGTCACTTGATCCCCGCCTCACGACGGTACGGCTGAAGAGGGTGAGCTGCCGAGAAGCGTTGCGTAGACCTCGCGAATCCTCCGAGTCATCGTCTGGTGTCGGAACTGTTCGGTGAATCGCTCGCGGCCCGTTCGTCCGAAGGACTCGCGCAGGGCGGGATCGGCGACCAGGATGTTGATCGCGTCCGACAGTTCCGCCACGGATTGTGGTGGCAGCAGATAGCCGGTCTCTCCGGAAATGATCACTTCTTTTGCGCCATCCACGTCGTAGCTGATCACAGGCTTGCCGGCGATCAAGCCTTGAGGCAGCACGCGAGCCAAGCCTTCCCACAAGCTGGTGTGGACGACGATGTCCATCGTGTGGATCAATTCGGGAACACGGCTTGGCGGGACGAGTCCGGCGATGACGAAGTGCCGGGTCAGGCCGAGATCGGCGATGTACTTTTCAAACTCAGCGCGGAGGATGCCATCGCCGACGAACAGGAACTTCGCGTTGGGATGTTGAGCGACAACAGCGGGGGCGGCGGCGATGACGTACTCTTGGCCCTTGAGGTGAAACAGCCGTCCGATCTTGCCGATGACGACGTCGTTTGGTTCGAGTCCGAGTTCCTGACGCACAACCTCTCGTGGTCGAGGGGGCGACAGAAATGGCTCAACCTCCATGCCGCTGTAGATCGTCTCGAACTTCTCACGCGGAGCGATACCGGCCGCGACGTATTGGTCGGTCATCGCGTCGCAGACGCTGATGAACTTCGCACAGCGACGAGCGGCCCATTTCTCGGCGAGCCGGTACAGCTCGTGAGCGATCGGGTTTTGGCCGAAGTGAAACGAGGCCCCGTGGATGGTATGCACTGCCGGAATTCCGAGTTTCGCGGCCGCCGCTCGGCCGAGGATTCCGGCCTTCGAGCTATGCGTGTGGACGATGTCCGGCTGGATCTCGCGCAGCATCGCGATCAAGGCGCGATACGCTTTCCAATCTTGCCACGGGCGAATGGCTCGATGCAGTTCAGGCAGCACGCGAAAATCAAAGCCGCCTCGACGAGCACGCTCTTCGAGACTTCCTTCCGGCCCCAGGCCGGGGCCGGTGATCAGCGTCACTCTGTCGCCGTAGTCGCGATGCTGATCCTCAACTGTCAGCAGCGTATTTTCCTGTGCTCCGCCGATGATCAGCCGCGTGATGAAATGGACGACGTTCATGCTCAGTCAGTTTGAGTTCGCTGTTGGCCGTGCGAATGGGGACGTGACTTTGGCGAAAAGGTATCGCCGAGCTACTCGATAGACCATGACGCTGGACGTTGGCCTGTCCCTCGTGGAGTTGCCGAGCGGCCGGTATTCTGTGGACCAACGCGAAGTGGTTGGGAGGACAACGATTAACCCGTTTAACCCGTTGAAAATCTCCCCACCCCGTTTGCCGGAGTGGTTCATTGGGGCAAGCCCAGTGGGGGAAACTTCACACAATTTTGGAGTTGTCGATCATGAAAAAGGTTCGACGATCGTTGTGGGTTGCCTATGGATTGTTGCTGGGAGCGTTGCCCGCTTCGCTCTGGTCACAAGAGTTGCCAATCGAAGTATCGCCGACCGACTCGAATTTGGTGAAGATCGTACTGATCTCCGGATCGAACGTCTTCAAGCTCCGCTTTGTCCCGGAGATGAAAGGGGTGGCTCCGCTGTTGCGGACGGTCTCGCCAAAAGCGGCCAGCCAAGAACTGACCAACGAGGCGGTCGTCGCGTGGCTCTTTGGACGCTCGAACGGCAGCCGCTCGTTCAACTTCACCGGCACGCACTTGCACGCCAGCTTGGCCGAAGAAGGCTATCGGCGATTCTTGGTCAACGGCATCCTCTGGTCGGCAGGTATCGAGATTCCGAAGTCCGGAGCACCCGTGACGCTGACGTCCGAAGGATTGAACAAGTACCTCAAGCCGGCCCCGGCCAAGAAGTGAATCAGAAGCAGAAGTAGGGTGGGTCGAGTCATCGAGACTCACCAATCGGAATTCGTGCTGCTGGTGGGTCTCGATGACTCGACCCACCCTACGGAAAGAGGAGCCTTGTCATGTCTCGAATCACTCGTCGTCAGTTCTTGGCTACGTCCACAATTGCTGCTGCGGGGCCGATGATTCTTTCGTCGCCGTCGTGTGGGCTGGCGGCTCCGAACGAGCGGATTCGGCTCGGCTTCATCGGCATCGGCATTCAGTCACGCGGGCACTTGCGGCGGTTCGTCGGGACGAGCGATACGCAGGTGATTTCCGTCTGTGACGTCGTCACCGAGCGGCGTGAAGACTCGAAGCGGATTGTCGAAGAGGGGTACGCCAAGCAAAAGGACATCGGTTCGTACAAAGGCTGCGCAGCGTACGTCGATTTCCGTGAGCTGCTGGCTCGTGACGACATCGACGCGGTGGTGATCGGCACACCGGATCACTGGCACGCGATCCCGGCCGTGATGGCCTGCCGAGCGGGCAAGGACGTGTACTGCGAGAAGCCGCTGTCGCTGACAATCTCCGAGGGGCGAGCGATGGTCGAGGCGGCTCGCAAGCACGACCGCGTGTTTCAAACCGGCAGCCAACAACGCAGCGAGTTCGGCGGCTTATTCCGTCGCGCGGTTGAGCTGATTCGCAACGGCTACCTCGGCGAGATCAAGACGGTCTCTGTCGGCGTCGGCGGTCCTGCCGTGACGTGCGATCTGCCGACGGAGGAATGTCCGGCCGGCACCGATTGGAATTTCTGGAATGGCCCGTCGCCAGAGCGAGGCTACAACCAGATCCTCTGCCCGAAGGGAATCCACAATCACTTCCCGGCGTTCCGAAACTACCGCGAGTACGCCGGCGGCGGGATGGCCGACATGGGGGCGCATCACTTCGACATTGCTCAGTGGGCGCTCGGCATGGACAACTCTGGCCCGGTGAAGATCGAGCCGCCGGAGGACAAGGCCACGACCGGTCTGAAATTCACCTACGCGAACGGCGTTGTCATGACACACGGCGGCCGCAGCGGCTGTACGTTCGTCGGGACGAAGGGGACGCTCTACGTCGATCGGGGCAAGATCGAAGCGGACCCCGCCAGCATTCTCGAAGCGAAGATCGGCGAGAACGAGTTTCACGTCGAGCCGTCCGACAATCACCACCGCAACTGGATCGACGCGATCCGCTCGCGCAAGAAGCCGATCTGCGACGTCGAAATTGGCCACCGTTCCGCGACCGTCTGCGAGCTTGGACAAATCGGCTACGACCTCCGCCGTCCGCTGAATTGGGACCCGGTCAAGGAGCGCTTCGTCAACGACGACGAGGCCAACAAGTTGCTCAGCCGTCCGATGCGCGATCCGTGGAAGCTGTGAGCCGCTCGTCGATCCATTCGGGATCAACGAACGGTTTCAGCAACCAGCGAAAAATCTGATCGACTCGTGGGTCGGCCATTGGATCGCCAGCGAGTGCATTCTGTGGATCAACCGGAGTCAGCCCAGTGTCCGTCAGAGTCCAGGGCCAGTTGTCTCGCCGTGCGACTTCGTTAACGCGGGCCATCAACCGTAATGCCCAGAGATTTCCGAAGCTGTTCAAGTAGTCGGTCCAGACACGATTCCAGCCGGACGTCGTGATCGGCCGACGCCATGTTTCAAAGGCGACTGCCAACCAGAATTGCAGCAGAAAAAAGACAGCGATTCGTTGGTCGGCATTTCGATCGACCAACAATACAGCAGCGGAACTGCGAAGCGACCAACCGACTTTTCCCCATGCGACCATCCAACTGAGGATCGACATCGGGTAGCGCGTCCCCAAAAACTGACCGAGAGCCATGACGAGCACAAACGCGAAGCCAATGAGTGCCGGTGTTTCGAGTTCCAGCCGTTGGCCGTGCCAGCAGCGAGTCACTTGGGCGAGCGCGGGCCATTCGAGGACGACGATTAGCGGCAGCACGATGAAGCAGCTCCATTCCAGCAGGCGGCCGCGACGTGCACCGAGGACGGCGACGAACGGGCAGAGCGCGCTCACGGCGGTCAGATACCAAAGTTGATCGAGGATGCCGAGAGGCACTCGGCTCTTCGCGAGCGTTGCGATCGTTGTGACCGTCAAGATCGACTGAAACCCAATCGCCCACGCGGCGGCGACAGTCAGGGACGTGTGGCGGACGCTGCGGGTCAGACGGACCACTCCGATCCATCCGACCGCGACGGCCAGAGTTAACATCGCTGCGACAAGCGCATCCGTCATGGTTGAATCCGATTCTCAACGGGGTAGGTCGGCACTGTCGGCACCTTCGACATTTTGTCCGGCGAATTCTGCGAACCCAAGTCATCGTAGCAGTTGTCGTGTGAGTTCTGTGAACCGAGTTGCCGATTTTGGAGCGTAGTGACCACCGAGTCCCAGTGAGCTTTCAACTGCGTTGCTTCGTCGGGTGAGTGGCCCGTACGGCAAAAAGAGCTCACGACTGTCAGACACGTTTCTTGAGGAGATGCCGGAATGAAGTGGATTTTGTCTCTCGCCATGTTGCTTGGCGTCGCTGGCACGGCGAACGCTGGGCTGTTCGACCATCACTGTTGCACGCCCGCGCCCAGCTGCGCGGCCCCGTGCGCGAAAGCGTGTGCTCCGAGCTGCGCGGCCCCGGCCGCCTGTGCTCCGACGTGCGCCGCTCCCGCGGCCTGTGCGCCAGCGTGCGCCGCTGCTGCGGCTTGCGCTCCGAACTGCGCTGCTCCGGCCGCTTGTGCGCCGACTTGTGCCGCGCCAGCCGCTTGTGCTCCGGCCTGCTGCAACAGCAATGCCTGCTGCAACAGCGGTTGCTGCAAGAAGAGCTGCTGGAAGATGCCCAAGTTCAAGTGTCCGAAGATCTGCCTGCCGAAGTGCCACCTGCCCAAGTTGAGCTGCTGCAAGAAGAGCTGCTGCAACAATGGCTGTGGCCATAGCTGTGCTCCGAGCTGCGCCGCTCCGGCTGCGTGTGCTCCGAGCTGTGCCGCTCCGGCTGGTTGTGCTCCGACCTGTGCGGCTCCGGCTGGCTGCTGCAAGTAATGTCAACCGCGTGGGATGACTGACCTCGTACTGCGATTCAAACCATCCCACTTCTCTGGCTCCGCAAACGTGAGTGTTCGTCCGGGGGAACGTGCCTTCCCCCGGACACCTCACACGCGGGGACCGACAAATCGAACTTCACTTTCGGAGGTAACTCCGATGATCAACCTTGGGACTTCTTCCTGGATAACGCACAGGAATCCGCTCGCTCCTCATTCCCTCGAGATGCGAGTCGATTTCTGAACCACGAAGGCCGACCGCGATTCCGCGATCGGCCTTTATTGTTGCGCACGCGAGCAGTGTGCGTTACGCACTCTGCAACACCGCTCGCACGTCCGTTTCGGAAACGTCGTTGACGATCTCAACGTGGCCCAAACGTTTGGGAAGCACGAATCGCAATTGGCCGCCGAGAGTTTTCTTGTCGAGCTTCATTCGTTCGATCACCGCGTCGATCGAATGTGGCCAACCGGCTGGCAATCGAGTCGGCAATCCGCAGTGCCTCAACAACGCTTCTTGTCGACTGGTCACCGAGGAGTCGATCAAGCCGAGCCGTTCCGCGAGTCGGCTGGCATACAACATCCCGATGGCCACTGCCTCGCCGTGTAGCAACTCACCGAAGCCGGCCAGAGCCTCGAAGGCATGCCCAAACGTGTGTCCATAGTTCAAAACGGCGCGGAGGCCCGTGCGCTCGAATTCGTCCTTCTCGACAACGTCGGCTTTCAGCCGGCAACAACGAGCAACGACTTGTCGCAGAATGCTGGGATCTCGTCGGGAGATTGCTTCGGCGCGTTGTTCGAGAAAGGCGAAGTAGTCAGAGTCCAAAATCACGCCGTACTTTACGACTTCGGCCATCCCCGCTGCGAATTCGCGAGCAGGTAGCGTCTGGAGCATTGCCGTGTCGATCAGCACTCCAATGGGCTGATGAAATGCTCCGAGCATGTTCTTCGCGGCGGGATGATTGATGCCCGTCTTGCCTCCGACTGAGCTATCGACATCTGCTAACAGCGACGTCGGGACTTGTACGAGTGGCAAGCCTCGCACGAACGATGCTGCGGCAAAGCCCGCCAAGTCGCCGACAACTCCGCCACCGACGGCGATCAGGACCGTGCGGCGATCGGCTTTCGCGGCGATCAAATCATCCCAGATCGCCGAAAGATTGATGATCGATTTCGTTTTTTCGCCCGGCTCCAGTTCGGTCAGGCCGCAACTCCAACCGGTGAGAGTCAGCCCCTCGCGAACGACATCCGCGTGCGGCCGCACGTTTCGGTCGGTGACAATGTGCGCCTGCCGCGAGCTTCCGGCCCGGTACACACTACGATCCAGCCAACTCGGCAGCAGCGTGGGCAACTCCGACAGACCACCGCTGACAATGCGGATTTCGTAGCTCCGCTCGCCGAGATTCACATGCACCGAACTGGCATCAACAGCCACTGCTCTTCTCCATCAAATATGTCGAGACAACGGAACGGTATCGGCCACTCTCTCGAGACGAAAGGATTGTGCATTGCGGTGGTGTCGAAGCTGCGAAGAGACCCTTGCGTGCCCTCTCGAGTGCTCCTTTAATCCTGCCCCGGTTGAAGCCGTTTCAATGACGACGCTTCGATCGCTCCGGCCCCGAGCAGACATTTTCAATTCAGGACGACGCATGATGACGGATCGCATTGTCAATTTCTCCGCAGGCCCCGCCGTGCTGCCAGTTCCGGTGTTGGAAGAAGCTCGCGAGAATCTCCTCTCGCTGGGCAACACCGGCATCGGCATCTGTGAGCACTCACACCGCGGCAAAGCGTTCCTGGCCGTGTACGAAGAATGCGAAGCCCTTTGCCGCGAAGTCAGCGGAATCTCGTCGGACTACAAGGTGCTGTTCTTGCAGGGGGGAGCATCATTGCAATTCGGCATGATCCCGATGAATTTCTTGTCGAGCGATGCTCACGCCGACTACCTGCTGACCGGAGCGTGGTCCGAGAAAGCTCAGGAGGAAGCTGGCCGTCTTGGCAAGACGCACACCGCATGCAGCAGCAAGGATCGCAACTACTGCTACATCCCTGCGACGGTTCAGTGCAGCAGCAGCGCAGCCTATGTGCATTACACGTCGAACAACACGATCTTCGGTACGCAGTGGCATCGCTTCCCGGAAGTGCCGGCCGATTCGACGGTGATCTGCGATGCCAGCAGCGACATCTTTTGCCGACCAATCGATGTGGCGAAATACGGGCTGATCTACGCCGGAGCACAAAAGAACCTTGGCCCGTCAGGCGTGACGCTGGTCATCATCCGCAACGACCTGATCGAGCGCGGACGGTCCGATCTGCCGATGATGTTGCAGTACCGGACGCACAGCAAAAACGACTCGATGTACAACACACCGCCAACCTTCGGAATTTACCTGATGGGCTTGGTCTTCAAATGGATCAAGTCGAACGGCGGACTCGTCGGCATGGAGCAACGCAACCGCGCCAAGGCGGATCGGCTGTACGCGTCTCTGGATAAGAGCCGACTCTTCAAGCCGACGGCTGATAGAGACAGCCGCTCGCTGATGAATGTTACTTTTGTGACTGGCAACGAGGAACTCGATGGTCAGTTCGTGAAGGTCGCGACGGCCGCAGGGCTGGATGGACTCAAAGGCCATCGCAGCGTTGGTGGCATGAGAGCCAGCATCTACAACGCGTTTCCGATCGAGGGAGTTGATGCGTTGATTGCCGTGATGCGGGACTTTGAAGCGAAGCACACCTAACGCGACGATGGAATGTCGCGATCGTTCGACAGAAAACGCCGCCCCACTTGAGGTTCCCGAAGTGGATCCAAGCGAGGCGGCGCTTGCGATCAGCATTTTGCTGCCGCAGCAAGAAATGGATGAATCGGGATCCAAATCGTGGGTCTCGATTTGGTTTACCGACGAATTGGCCGCTGGAATAAATCCAACACCGTCTCCTCGTCGTCCTCGTCGGGTTCCAGCACCTTTGAAAGTGGGTTGTCTTGGAGTTTCGACGGTCTCTGTGACGTCGTCTGCTTCCGAAATTGATTCGCTCGCCGTGGGCAGTGTTGTCGAAGGTTCCTTCTGAAATTCCATTTGCTCGATCGAGGACTCGGAGTCCAGTGCAAACGGGCTTTCATCCGTCGCGGGTTGCACTCGGTTAGGATCGCGTGGTCGTGTGGCGCTCGAATCAGGCAGTTTCGTTTTCGCAGGGGAGTCAGGAATGGCTGGCTCGGCAGGCAATTCGGGCTTTGGCAGCGGCTTCGATTCGGTGGGCGGGAGTTCGGCCGCTGGGACGGGCTCCGGTGCAGGAGGCTGAGTGAGGCTTGATTCTGAAGAACTGGAATAGGTCGAGGTGCCGAGTTCCACCGGATCGGATTCGTCGGAAACGAATTCTTCCGGTTGTGTCTCGAGAGGGTCATTGGCATCGATGGCATGGCTGCGTGCCCAAGCCTGACGTACAGCTTGTGCATAAGCTTCCGGGTGCGACAGGCTCTCGGAGAGGAAGATGCTGTTATCTTCCATCAACGTTCCCTTGCGGAATTTCATGTCCAAGATCGCTCGGTTGTAGCCGACCAGGCTTTGGTAGTACGCCTTCTCGGCAGTCGCGAGACTGATCTGCGCTCGCAGCAACAGGTCAACACTCCCTTTGCCCGCTCGATATTGAGCATCGTTGGCTTGCACGCGACGCTCGGCCGCTCGGCGACGATTGAAATAGGTCTGAGCGGTTTGAAAAGTTGTGTCTGCCTGACGAAAGGCATTGGCCAACTCGTGGCTGATTTCGAATTCTTGAGACCCCAATGCGGCGCGTGCTTTCGCCAGCTTGAGCTCCAAATTGCGGACTTGCGAATGAGCCGCTCGAAAACCGATCGGCATACTGAACTCGACGCCGACACCCCAACCGGTTTGATTGGCGTTGAGCAGATTCTCGTAGAAGCTGGCAGTGGTGTTCGTGGGGACTGGCACCGGTGCCGGCGGACTGAATGCAGGAGCGCTTTTGGATTTGCCAAAGAGTTGGTCGCCGAATCCGTTGATCTGATAGCGCGAGACTAAGTCGAGCCGAGGATTGGCAAGGCTCTTTGATGCCTCCAACTGGAATTCCAGGCTCTTGATGTTCCACTTCTGCTTGCGAAGTTCGACTCGGCGCGTCAACGCCTCGACCAAACTGGTCCGCCAGTCGGGGAGGAATTCGGCTGTGGTCGGTTCATCGGCCGGTCGGATGATACGGCCGTCGTTGACCGGCAGTCCGAGTAACCGCCGAAAACGGCCTTCGGTGTTGTAGACGTTCGACAGCGAATTCTCCGAAGCGGCTCGCGCGTCGAAGTAGCTGTCACGAGCTTGCGCTTCGTCGGCCGCGCTGCCACCTTCCAGGCCTTGATCGGTCTTGGCTTTCACTTCGCGCCAAGTGTGCAGGAAACTGTTTCGAGCCGTGATGTCTGTATCGTAAGTCCGATAGGCGAGATACAGCTCCCAATAAACGTCTTCGACATCTTTGACCAAGCCGATCGTGGCCTGTTCAAAGTCCGCAAGCGCGATGTCGGTGCGGATTCGCGAGATGACCACGCCTTGATTGACCTGTGGGACGTTTTGCAGCGTCGGGCGACGACTGATAGGGCCGGCAATGCGCGTAAACCGAGTGCCGCCACCGGCCCACAAGGGTTGACGGTAATCGAACTCAAGTCCCGGCAGTCCGGCGTTCTGTGTCGCGCTCGGATTGTTCGTAAAATACGTTTGGAAGAGTCGCGGATTTCCGCCGCCGTTCTGGTTGAAGCCTTGATAGAGCACATTGTGCTGAATCGAGGCTTGGGCACCATTCGCGAAGATTTTGGACAGTCCCGCACGGAAGTCTCCGGCCTGGGTACCGAGAGTTTCGCCGTTCGAGATGCCACCAAAGCTGCTATTTTCGGCGATGCTCTCGCTGCGGCCGTAAAGCATGTTCGCCGTGAACTGCGCGTCGAATTCGGACAGCGCGGCCTCGACGCCGTTTTGTCCAAACAGAGTGCTCGTGTCTTGCAGGGCGGGATCGTAGACCGACTGGACGAAATCGGGGTTCGTGAGCAGGCGGTTACCTGGCGAAAGGAATTGGCCATTGTCCCGGATGATTTCGTTGTTGGCGAGCGCGGTGTGCATCGCCTCTTCGAGACCGAGATTCCAAATCTCATCTTTGCGTGGATTGCGGATGCGGCGCGGTTCGTCGGAGTAACTGACTGTGTCAGGAGTCTCTTGGTTAACCGTTGGATAGTCGATCGAGGTGACGACATCTTTGTAGTGCTGCAAGTCTGAATCGCCGACGTAGCTCAGCTTTTTTTCTGAAGCCGAGCAGCCGATGAGTAGGCCGCCGCCCAGGACCACATTGGCCCACTTCCACGGTCGCCAGACAGTTCGCAATGGCATGGAAACACCCTTCAAGACGGTAAAGATCCGCCCAATCGTCTGAATCAGTATCGGTTGGGTGTTCGCCGTAGCTTTGGCAAGAGTTTCCGGATGTGCCGGTTGTAGGGCGGGTTCAGGCTCCTGTTTTGGGTTCGATCGGCAGAAACGGCGGGTTGTTTGTGGTACAGGCGGCCCGCCTGCGCAAAAAGGCGGAGTTGGAGGCAGCCGAGTCGCATGTACCACAAAAAAGCGGAGACGGCTTTCGCACGGCTCCGCTGATTCAGAACAATCGTCCGACCATTGACCGATCACGCTCCGCTTTTGCGTTGCGGAGTGACCGTGAATTCATCGAATCGAAACTCTAACTTTCCGGGGTCGGCGATGTTTTGAAAGAGTTGCGCGACAACGCGGTGGAAGTGCGTCTGTCGGATCGAATAGAAGTTGTGCTTGCCGTCTCGGCGACAACCGATCAATCCAGCCTCACGCAACAAAGCCAAGTGGTGGCTCACAGCCGGTTGACTTTGCTGCAATCGCTCGCACAACGCCGAGACATGCAGTTCAGTTTCGCGGTACAAATACATCAACACACGCAACCGAGTTTCATCGGAGAGCAATTTGAACATCTGGACCAACTCGCGTTGAAATTGGTCGGGAAGTTGGTTGTTCTCGGAAAGCGTTTTCTTCTGGTGGCCGGGAGACTCAACAAGCTTGAGCATGTTTTCCTCAATGCGTTTGGAAGATGGAATCGACGAGATCGCCGGATCTGGCGTCTCTCGCGAAAGGTCAGGTTGCGAATGGTCAGCCAATTGGCGTTCCTGAAATCCATTGGCGTTGCGATCTCTGCCACCGAGCCCTCAATGGAAACAGCTCGCGAAACAAGAGAACAACGACGAAGCAATTTCTGCCTCACCGCTGGCGAATGGGCTTGTGGTCAAATGAGAAACGTTGAAGACTGGAATCTGGGAGTACGATGCTTGCCCTCGAATTGAGGGCGGAGAACTGGCGGAATCGCCACGGAAATGTGTCACTCAAAGTTAGACAGGCAGATTCAATTCGTCACCAATTGCTGAACGGGGCGGATTATTCCGGCTCACCAATGCGTCGTCAACGATGGTTGTTCTTCGAGAATTTGTGGGGGTTCTGTGAAAGTCGTCGAATTCGGCAGCCTGTCAGGCCTGCGGGCGGTTGTGACCGGATCAACATCCGGAATTGGCCGAGCGATCGCCGCCGAGTTCGCTCACGCGGGTGCGGACGCCGTCATTCATGGAGTTCGCAATGCCGCCGCGGCGGAAGTGTTGGCAACAGAATTGCGTTTGCTTGGTCGTCGCACGGTCGTTGTCCTGGCGGACTTCAGTGATGAAAAGTCCCTCGTTGCCTTCGTCGATCGTTGCTGGGCTGAGCTGGGAGGCATCGACATCTGGGTGAACAATGCGGGTGCCGACTTGCTTACGGGCGACGCTGCGAAGATGAACTTTTCCGACAAGCTGCAGCGGCTTTACGAGGTCGATGTTCGCAGCACGCTGCTGCTCGGCCGGTTGGTTGGGAAACGGATGCTGACGGCGGGTGGCGGAACAATCCTCAACATTGGCTGGGATCAAGCGGAGCGCGGCATGGAAGGGGACAGCGGCGAACTCTTCTCGGCCGCGAAGAGCGCGATCATGGGATTCACTCGATCGCTGGCGGTCAGCCTCGCGCCGACGGTTCGAGTCAATTGCCTCGCGCCCGGTTGGATTCGGACGAAGTGGGGCGAGGGAGCCAGCGAACTGTGGCAAGAGCGTGTTCTGCGGGAGACGCCGCTAAAACGTTGGGGCACTCCCGAAGATATCGCGGCCGCTGCGAGATTCCTCGTCAGTCGCCAGGCGAGTTACATCACCGGTCAGATCATCAACGTCAACGGTGGTGCGGAGCGGTGATCTCATGCCAGCGGAACGAATCTTGTTCGTGACGGGGCGATTGGCCGAAGTCTCGTTGCGCGAGTTGCTGGCGACGCTCGCTCCAAAAGCCGGCTTCGAGTACGACGTCGCCGTGCTGGGCATCAGTGTGGCGGCACTAATGTCGGTGGACTTCGTCGCCCGCAAGTTGGACGCGCCCCAAGCCGTTGATCGAGTTCTGCTACCCGGATGGTGCGGCGGGGATTTGGATTCGCTGACGCAGAAATTCGGTACCCGCTTTGAGCGAGGTCCGAAGGACATGTTCGATTTGCCCGAGTATTTCGGTGGCCGCGCGAAATCTCCGCCGGACCTCAGTCGGTACGACATCGAGATTCTGGCAGAGATCAATCACTCGCCGTGGCTGAGCGATCACGAATTGCTCGCGCAAGCCGAGAAGTACCGACGCGACGGGGCGGATGTCATCGACCTGGGTTGCATTCCGGACGAGCCCTGGCCGCGAGTTGGTGAGGTGACACGCCTACTGTGTTCCGAAGGCTTTCGCGTCTCGATCGACAGCTTCGACCGCAATGAAGTCGAGTCGGCTGTTGAAGCCGGTGCGGAGTTGGTTTTGAGTTGTAACGACTCAAATTCGAGTTGGTTGTCGGCGAGCGATGCGGAATTGGTCGTCATCCCCGACCAGCCGCATGACTTGGATTCGTTGCAGCGAACGATCGAGCAACTGACTGCATCTGGCCGGAGGTTTCGCATCGATCCGATTCTGGAACCGATTGGGGTTGGCTTTGCGGCGTCCTTGGCTCGGTACTTCGAGACCCGTCGCCGCTGGACCGACGTGGCGATGATGATGGGCATCGGCAACCTGACCGAACTCTCTGAGGTTGATAGCGCCGGTCTCAATTTTCTGTTCGCGGCGATTTGTCAAGAACTCGGTATCCGCAGTGTGTTGACGACCGAGGTGGTTCAATGGTGCCGCTCGGCAGTCAAAGAATTTGATCTCGCTCGTCGGGTGATCCGGCACGCGGTGATGAATCGCGTTTTGCCGAAGCATGTGAACTCGCAGCTTGTCATGCTGCGGGACGTGAAGGTTCACGAGTTGGGCAAAGCCGGACTGCATCGACTGGCCGAGCAGATTCGCGACGCGAACTTCCGCATCTTCGTCGAACGTGGTGAACTGCATTTGCTCAATCGCGATGGCCATTGGCACGGTACTGATCCATTCGAACTCTTCGACGAGATCTCGCGCACGATGCCGATGGATTCTGCCCACTCATTTTATCTGGGGTACGAATTGGCGAAGGCCACGACGGCACTGACGCTCGGCAAGCAGTACCGTCAGGACGAGGCGTTGCAGTGGGGCTTTCTGACGGTTCCAGAGGTCAGTGCTCACGAGCGGCGGCGGAGTTCGCCAAACTAACCCGAAGCGCCAGCGAGGGCGAGCGCTTCACACGGCTTCCATGATTGTGTTGCTCGGAGCGCTCGCCCTCGCGGCCGCTTCGGGTTACTTTTCCCGGCACATCGTTCCGAATTTGTTTGCGAGAAAGTCATGTCCGACCCGAGTCCCACCTTCACGATTCGCCCCGTCCGATCCGAGGACTTGCCGGCAATCGCGCAATTCATTGAGCCATTTGTGGCCATCGGAAAACTATTGCCGCGAACCACGCAGGAATTGGAAGACCTCGTGCCACATGGCTTCGTCGCTGAGTCTGAGGGCCGAATCGTCGGCTTCGCGGCGCTGGAGATCTACTCGCCCAAAATGAGCGAGATTCGGAGTCTCGCCGTCGCACCGGAATTCCGTGGTGCCGGCATCGGAAAGCAGCTTGTGCAAAGCTGCGTCGAACGTGCCTGTGATCGTCAGGTTCTGGAAGTCATGGCGATCACGTCGAACGATGAGTTCTTCAAACAGTGCGGATTCGACTTCACGTTGCCGGGGGAGAAGAAGGCGTTGTTCTTTCAGACACGCGACTTGTGAGTGGCTGGTGAGGAGGGATTCGGCGGAACAATCCGGTGAGCCAGTCGAGTTTTCACAATTCACGCCAATTTTGTGGCGGGATTTACTGGGATTAGGTGACTGTTGCATTGGTCGAATACGATTCCCGCCGCCGCCCATTTTCAGAGGGTGTGCCTTCCAGTACCTTGATGTGAAATTCCGAAACCCGCGTTGCTGGGGACGGGTTTGGTTGTCCAGAACACTCCCGCCAGAAATCCATCCGCAAGGAATCCGCCATGCAAGTCGCTCGCCAGTTTGCTCGTCGCCGTCCCGTCCGTTCGGGGTTCACGTTGATCGAAGTGTTGTTGGTGCTCGCGATTTTGGGTGTCATCGCGGCGATGGTCGTGCCGAACCTGCTTGGCACGCAGGATCGAGCATATATCAAGTCGAGCAGCATCAGCATCAAGGGCTTTGAAGAGGCCGTGAAGCTGTATGCCGTGGACCATGACGGACAATTCCCCGAAGGCAACGGCGACTCCGTCATTCAAATGCTGATGACTCCCGAACAGACGGATGACTCGGCCAAGCCGCGTGCGCCGTACCTGGAAAAGATTCCGCTCGACGCTTGGAAGAACGCGTTGCGGTACGAGTACCCGGCTTCGGGCAATCACCAATCGACCACTGGCAAGCCCGCGATTTGGTCGGCCGGTCCCGATCGCCAGGATGACACGGGTGATGACATCAACAATTGGTCGCAGAACTAGCGGCGATGAGTCATGTGTCGTGACAGGTTCCATCGATGGCGGCGAAGACGGGCTCGTGACGGCTTCACGTTTGCCGAGATGCTGCTGGTGTTGGCGATCCTGTTGATCATCACCGGCGTGGTTTTTCCACCCGTGCTGCGGATGATGGCCGATCAGCCGTTGAAAGAAGCGGCGGAGCGTGCTCGCGTGCAACTGGCAACCGTTCGCCTCAAGGCACTCGATTCCAGTGCCGCTTGGCAGCTTCGATTCGAGCCGGGCGGACGCCGGTATCTCTGGATGCCGATGGAAACCAGTTCCGCTTCTGCTTCCGCGAGTCCCGGCGCGACGACGTCTCCCGCGAACGCGGTCGTTGGACCGACGGCTGGAGAGCTGCCCAAAGGGATCAATTTTAGTAGTGACATCAACGGCGTGCCGCTGACGGTGGAGCGGTTGCCTCAAGAGGTGGTCGTGGGGATGGCCAACGCCTATCAGTTGTCCCAGGTTGGTTGGAGTGCTCCGGTGACGTTTCAGGCAGACGGCTCGGCAGTGGATTCGGAACTGGCAGTGATCGACGCCACCAACCGACAAATCCGGCTGACCGTGCGCGGTTTCACGGGTGGCGTAACCGTCTCTCGCATCGAAACGAGGAGGCGGTGGTGATGCAGAATCGCGTTCAAACGAAGATTCGAGATTCAAGGCGGTGGGGCCTCACGCTGTTGGAAGTGCTTCTGTCGTTGGGTCTGTTTTTGGGAGCCTTGGCCGCTTTGAGCCAGTTGTGGTACGGCGGCGTGCGTGCCGCGGTGCAGGCGCGGTTGTCGACACAAGCGATCTTGCGGTGCGAGTCGAAGTTGAACGAAGTCGTGGCCGGTGCGGTTCCGTTGCAAACGACCAGCGACACTCCCTTCGACGACGACGCCAATTGGACTTGGAGCCTGCAAATTGAGGCCGGCCCGCACACGGATGCGTTGCTGGTGACGGTGACCGCCTCCCATCCGGGACAAAGCGGGCTTTCATCGAGCCAACATCAGCTCAGACGTCTGATTCGAGATCCGCAGGTCTGGACCGCCGCGCAGCAGGCCACGACGGAGGAGACAATCCCATGAGCACTTCGGAGCGAAATTCTCCACTCCCCGCTCCCCACTCTCCACTCCCTCGCCGCGGCTTCACGTTGTTGGAAATCGTGCTCGCCCTTGGCTTGGCGAGCTTGTTGTTGGCGGCGTTGTACACGGCGTTGCAGTTGCACTGGTCGTCGTCTGCGCTAGGTCAGGTGGAGATGGAACGCTCGCAGGTGGCCCGCGCGTTGTTTCGGCGAATTGAGACCGATTTGCGGTCGGTCGTTTTTCGCGACACGGCACTGACATCCTCCACCGATGACGGTTCGTCATCGAGTTCCAGCAGCACGACCAGCGGGACAAATTCGTCGTCAGGGAATTCCAGCGGCCCTTCGAGTTCCTCAAACAGCGGCGGTTCGACGTCGAGCGGAAGCAGCGGATCGACCAGCTCCTCATCCGCTGCGACCGAGAATTATTCCACGCAGAAGACCGGTTTGTTTGGCGACTCGCAGACGATCGTTGTGCATTGCAGCTTGCCGGGTCGAGCCACCAGCATCGGTGCGGCCACCAGCGACAACACGAATGATGCGTCCGCCGGTGCTGTCAGCAGCGACTTGCAATCGGTGGTCTATTTCCTGGCGGGGTCGAGTTCGACGATCGCGCAGCAGTTTTCGGGTTCGCTGACCAGCCCGTTAGGGCAATCGATTGGTTTGGCTCGCTTGCAGGGGGATCGCATGGCTATGCAAGCCGCCGACGAATCGGGTGATCTGTCGTCCATGGCGGCTGGCGTGAAGTTACTCGCACCCGAAGTCGCGTCGATTTCATTCGAGTACTTCGATGGTGTGAGTTGGACCACGACTTGGGACAGCGCCACATCGAACAGCATTCCCAACGCGGTGCGAATCACGATCGACTTTTCGCCTCCCGTCGCTACCGGCGGGTGGTATGCGCGTCCGGTGAGCACTTCGACCGATCGATTTCAATACACCGTCGCGCTGCCGTTGGCTCAACCATACGTCTCGGAAGATTCGCTTTGATCCGGCCTCGGGCTACTGCCGAGGTCTGGAGCCGTTGGGTGTGCCGGTTTGTGGTTGCGCGCGGCTGCGGCGGAAATTCTCCGAACCGGGCAATTGACGCTGCTCATCGATCTGTTGGCGAATCTGATTCGTCTCGGCGTTGTGCTGTTGAATCATGCGTTCGTATTCGAGCAGCGAGTTGTCGCCGATTGCCGTAGCGAGGTGGCCTTGCATCGTCGGAGTGGATGTCTGCGCGCTCTGAGTGCCAGGAGCGGCACCATTCTCCCAGCGATCGTCGCCATCAAAGCGGTCGGGAACTGTCGTGCGAGTGTTGGCTCGTTGCAGAGAGTTCATCTGTTGATTCGGATCGGGTGTTGGAAAACTCTGCGACCTGAATTGTTGAGCGGACCTTCCGCCGACACCGCGAGTGGCTCCGAAACTGGCTGGCTGAGTCGGTGTTATTCCGGCCGGCAAGTACCCGAAGCGGCTCGGGGTTTGAAACTGCTCGGTTTGTGGTAACTGATCCTGGAATGCGATCTGAGCCTGCGACCGCGGCAACTGAGTTTGCGAGTTGGCAGGCGTCCTGAATTGATTGAATCCAAACGTGCCGGCTGGCGGTTCTCCGGCGGGTTGTCCGTCATTGGGCGGAATCGAATTGGCCGGCCAGTTGGGGGGCGTCGTGGGAGAAACTTCGTTGAACGGAGCGAAATTGTTGATCGTGTTTGGTGAGTTGTTCCAGTTCGAGGGATTTGTTGCGCCGGAACTCTGCTCCGGCGTAATCGGGAACGGGTGACCCGATCCGGCATCCATGCCCATGCGTGCCGCCGCGCGGGCCGGATCATCGGTCGCACCCGGCGGAAAACCATTCGGCCACGCGCCGTTGTTTGGAGTCGAAAGCGTGGATTGGGAACCAGCGGTCGTGTGATTCGGAGAGTTTGCCGGCAACGAACCGGCGGGTGGCCACGTTGGCATGGTGTCCAACGGCGAACCTGTTCCAGTCGGTGGTTGCGACCCGCGCAACGTGTTCGGCATCGGCTCCGGCTTTGGATTTGGCACGACGTTTGGCATCGGTTGTGGCATTGGATTCGGAGCCACGTTCGGCATCGCATTGAATTGGCCGTTCGGCATTTGGCCAAACGCGCCGTCAGCCGGTCTCTGTCCATCTGGCATTGCTTGCCACGGCGCTTGATTGGGCACGTTCGCACTCGGAGACGGGCCGATGATCAGCGGCGCGTTGGGATTTGGCGGTGCCGAAGTCGGCGCACCATTCCAGCGGTTTGCGCCGTTGGGTTGCGAGTAGACCGGATTGACGATGTTGGATCGGCCAAGTTCCTCGTCGCGCAATTGCCGCTTTAGAATTTCTTGGCGTTGGCGTTCGGAGTTGTCCTTGTTCTGGCGGTCGGTGATCGCCTTCAGCCGGAGGATTTCCATTTGTTCCCTGATTCGGCGCGTCGACTCCGAAAGATTTGGATCGCTGGCGACACCAACTTGCGCGATCGACGATGAGTTGTTGGGAGGTGTCAGATCGGGAGCCGTCCAGCCGTTCTTTCCAAGATTTGGCGCAGACAGTGGTGGCGGATTGAATCCGCCGAGTGCATTGCCCATCGGATTCACTCCGGCTTGTGAGCCCTGCACTTCGAACGCAGGTTGTGTCGGAGTCACATTGTTTTGATACGGGTTGTACGGAGCCCCGTTCATCGTCACCGGATTCTGAGGTGGCCAGCCTTGGTTGGCCATCATCGTTGCCGCAGGTGGTGCGACGTTGAGTCCGCTGGGGATCAGCTGAGTCAGCTTGGCTTGAGCCTCCGCCTCACTGTTCGTCATGCGGAACATGGCCAGAGCACGATCCGGCTGGCCTTGTTTGGCGTACAAAAGTCCGAGGTTGTTGATCGCATTGGACTGCTTCGGGTTCTTCTGAAGCGCCCCTTGGAGATAGTTTTCTGCTTCCGCATATCGCGACTGCAACAAGAACGAATAGCCAATATCGTTGAGCAAATTCGCATCGTTCGGCGAAGCGTTCAGCGCGGCGAAGTAATATCGCTGAGCCGTCATGTAGTCCTGCTGGCGATCGGCAATCACCCCCAACCGATGATTCGCGACCGGATGATTCGGCTGCCGCTGCACGACGGCGGAGTACTTCGATTGCGCCTCCTGCACATTGCCCTGCTGGAACGCGGTGTGCCCTTGGTGGAGTAGTTCCGAGACCTCGGCCGGGCCGCCAGGCGTGGTGTGGCTGCCCGCAATGCGAGCCTGCTCGGCCTTGCGCTGAGCGACGTATTCATCAAACGGTTGCTGTTTTTTGGCGAACATCCCCATGGGAGACGCACAGCCGCTCAACGAACCTGCCAACACCGCCATGAATGCCAGGCGAAACGTGGATTTGTTCATCGATCAACCATCCTGGTGGATCAAATCGAGGCAGAATCTCCGCCGCACCGAAGGGGGCAGACGGTGAAATCCGCGAGGAAGGGGGAGGGGAGTGAGGCGAGAATTCGCCAGACAGGAGTTTCGAAGGGGCTGGGTTATAGACCTGCTCCGGAAATCCTGTCGAGACGAACCTGAGAAATCTGAACGGCTCGGTCGCATCGATTCAGGAACCTACTCCTGCGGAGACCTTGCGGCTAAAACCCTCGTCTGAAGTTGTTCCGTTTCTGGCGCGAGTGCTCTCGCCATCTGTCTTGCACTGGATGAGATCATGTCCGCTGCTCTTCTGGATTCCCGGTTTTCCAAAACCAAAATCATCGCGACGATCGGACCCGCGTGTGAAACTCGCGAGAAGCTGAAGGCGTTGGTCGATGCCGGCGTCGATATCTTCCGTTTGAATTTCGCTCACGGAAAACACGAGTGGTTGCATGGGCTGGTTGGGCAGATTCGGTCGATTTCCGCCGAGATTCAGCGGCCGATCGGCATTCTGGGCGATCTCTCGGGACCGAAAATCCGCCTCGGTGCTCTGCCCGGAGGCAGCTTTGTGTGCGAGCTTGGTGCGACAGTCGAGTTTGTACGTGGCGAGATCAGCGAGACTCCCGGCCGGTTGACCTGCACCTACGAGCAACTGATCGACGACGTCCGTACTGGCGACCGGATCTTGATGGCCGACGGCACCGTGTCGCTGAAGGTCGTCGAGCAAAATGCTCCGGCCGGCTGGGTCCGCTGCGTCGTCGACGGCAACGGCGAGATTCGTAGCCGGCAGGGAGTCAACTTGCCGGGAGTCTCGCTCAGTACTCCGAGTCTCACCGACAAGGATCGCGAAGACCTGGCATGGGCGTTGGATCACGAGTTGGACTTCATCGGCCTGAGCTTTGTCCGCTGTGCCGCCGATGTGCGGTTGCTGCGTGATGTGATCGTTGCCGCCAAACCGAAGTTCACGCCGCTCATCGTTTCGAAGATTGAGAAGCTCGAAGCGATCAACGACCTCGACGGCATTCTCGCGGAAACCGATGCGATGATGGTCGCGCGCGGTGACTTGGGCGTCGAAGTCGACATCGCTCGCGTGCCGGTGCTCCAAAAGAAAATCATCAAAGCGTGCAATCTGCATCGCATCCCGGTGATCACCGCCACGCAGATGCTCGACAGCATGCAGCACAACGAACTCCCGACACGCGCCGAAGTGACTGACGTCGCCAATGCCGTGATCGACGGCAGCGATGCGGTCATGCTCTCCGGTGAAACCGCCGTCGGCGAGTACCCGGTCGAGGCGGTGCGCATGATGAACCGCGTCGCCTGCGAAGCGGAGCCATTGGTCGAATCGTCACAATTTCGAGCGCGGTCCGCTCCGATGAAAGCTCAAGCCTTGTTGGTCACGGAAGCGGTCACCCAAGGAGCCGGAGCCGCCGCCGAACATCTCCATGCGAGCGTGATCGCGGTCGCCTCGCGAACGGGACTGACGGCGATGGCGCTGTCCAATCAGCGCATCTCCGTGCCGATCATCGCCGTGAGCGACCGCCCCGAAATCTCACGCCGCATGTGCTTGTTTTGGGGAGTCACGCCGGTGTTGACCGACACCCGCACCGTCGGCAACGCCGAGCCGCTGCTGCGATACGTTGTCGATTGGGGCAAACGCCAAGGGATTGTCCAATCGGGCGGCCGCATCATCCTGATCGCCGCCACCAACTGGTCCGACGAAGGGCACGATTTGATGATGGTTCACATGGTGCCGTGACAGGAAGGACAAATTGGTGATTGGTCAATGGCAATTGGTCATTGATGATTTCCAATAGCCAATGACCAATCACCAACGCTCCAACCTGATCCGCCTCGCGTGCGAAGCTCGCACGAATGCACACGCGCCGTACTCGAAGTTCCTTGTCGGGGCGGCCTTGCTGACCGAATCAGGAGAATTCGTCTTCGGCTGCAACATCGAGAACGCGTCGTATGGCCTGACAATCTGCGCCGAGCGAGTGGCATTGAGCACCGCTGTCGCCGCCGGACATCGACGCTTTCAAGCACTCGCCATCGCCACATCGGGAGGGCATCCGCCATGCGGAGCGTGTCGCCAATTCGCCGCCGAATTCTGTGAGGACTTGCCGATCCTGCTCATCGACAGCGACCAGCCGGATCATGTTTCAGAAAGTCACCTGCGCGAGTTACTCCCCGGACGTTTTGTGTTTCCGATGCCGTAGGGTGGGACCAGCGCAGCGCCGCCCCACCAACTTGTTGGTCACTGCGGTGGGCCGGCGCTGCGCTGGTCCCACCCTACGGTTCAATCACCAAATCTGAATCCGTTCTGCCTTCGGCTTATAGAGCTTGTCGCCTGGCTTCAGGTTGAAGGCTTCGTAAAACGCGTCGAGATTGGTGACCGGCCCGTTGCCTCGGAGGTGCGACGGCGAGTGCGGGTCGGTGACCAGCCGATTGAGGAGTTCAGCGTCGCGGTACTTGCGTCGCCAGATTTGGCCCCAGCCCAGAAAGAACCGCTGGCTGGATGTGTACCCGTCAAGCACCGGGCCATCTTTGCCACCCAACGAGAG